>Ga0115029_1002103_pt1 | contig 12298 bp, 9 predicted proteins | sample SidtaG_3_FD_87297 | JGI IMG/M metagenome (GOLD analysis project Ga0115029, IMG submission 87297) | Marine algal microbial communities from Sidmouth, United Kingdom - Sidmouth_Asex1 metaG | ecosystem: Host-associated > Algae > Red algae > Unclassified | place: Sidmouth, United Kingdom | collected...
CCTTTTTTCTCAAACGTGAAATATGCATAGAGCCCAATGTCAGCGACATAGTTCCTCCAAAGAATACAAACAAAAAGAGAAACTTCCACACACTCAAATCTAACCCCTCGAACAGATCAAAAAGCGTCATAAACAAGGCATAAGGTACGCCCATGTAAAGGAACAACTTTCCATAGAATCTTTGTGTCGCTGTCATACTAGCATGCTTATCTCCGACCGTGGCACTGCTTATATTTTTTACCGCTGCCGCACGGACATGGATCATTTCGGCCGATTTTATCACCTTCACGTTTAACGGTTTCTACCGCTTGACGCCGCTCGGCTGCTCCGGCTTGCATAGCTGCTCGTCGTCGCGCTTCTTCATCACGGTTGGTGCTCGCTTTACTAAAATCTGTTTTTTGCACACGCGCCTCTTCGAGCTCTTGATTCTGGTCTTTAATTAATAATTTTCCTTCGAATAAATATGAGGTTACATCATAATTAATTTTATAAACCAGGTTTTCAAATAATTCGTACGCTTGCATTTTATAAATCACGAGTGGATCTTTTTGCTCAAAAGAAGCGGCCTGAACCGAATCTTTTAATTCATCCATATTCCGCAAATGCTCTTTCCAGTTTTCATCAATTAAAGCGAGTGTCACGGTTTTTTCGATATCGCGCATAATCGATTTCCCATCCGATTCTACGGCCTCTTTTAAATCCGCAGCGATCTGCAATGGCTTGACCGTATTGCTGACAAATGGAACCGCTATGCGCGTGTAGCGATGGCCTTCATTTTCATAAATATTTTTAATCAGCGGAAGTAATATCTCCGAGATCTTTTCGGCTTTTCTATTATAGTGCTCAAGTGCCGCTTGTTGATATTGCTCGACTATTTCATTTTGACGACCCTCTACAAAATCGGCTGCCTGAAATGGTGGCTCGAATCCGAGCACACGTAACGAATCTAATTCGAAGTTTTCAAAATCGCTATTTGCTTTATGCACTTCCACTAATGATTCGGTGAGAGACATGAACATGGTATTCAAATCCAAACTCAATCGCTCTCCACTCAATGCATTTTTACGTCGGCGATAGATGGCCTCACGTTGAATATTCATGACGTCGTCGTACTCAAGCAATCGCTTTCGACTTCCGAAGTTGTTCTCCTCTATTTTTTTCTGTGCACGTTCGATCGACTTTGTTACCATCGAGTGCTGAATGACTTCACCGTCTTGGTGTCCAAGCTTGTCCATGACTTTGGCGATACGCTCGCTGTGAAAGAGGCGCATCAAGTTGTCTTCCAGTGACACATAAAACTGTGACGATCCTGGATCTCCCTGACGTCCGGCCCGACCACGCAACTGTCTGTCTACCCGTCTCGAATCATGTCGCTCCGTACCGATGATCGCAAGACCTCCGGCAGCTTTTACACCATCTCCGAGTTTGATATCCGTACCCCGACCGGCCATGTTGGTGGCAATGGTAACAGCTCCTGGCTGACCAGCTGCGGTTACAATCTCAGCCTCACGCTGGTGTTGCTTGGCGTTCAAAACATTGTGTGGTATGTTGCGCAGATTGAGCATCCTACTGAGTTTCTCTGATACATCTACCGAAGTAGTACCGACCAGTACCGGTCGACCGGCTTCTGACATCTTGACTATTTCATCGATGACCGCATTGTATTTCTCTCTCGCCGTCTTGAATACCAGGTCCTGTCGGTCATCGCGTACGATAGGCCGATTGGTTGGAATCACACTGACATCGAGCTTATAGATATCCCATAACTCACTCGCTTCAGTCTCAGCCGTACCCGTCATCCCGGCAAGCTTGTGATACATTCTGAAGTAGTTCTGCAACGTTACTGTCGCATATGTTTGAGTCAGGTCTCCAACTTTTACATTTTCTTTCGCCTCTAGTGCTTGGTGCAATCCATCACTGTACCGACGTCCTTCCATCATGCGACCGGTTTGTTCATCGACGATTTTGACCTGGTTTTCCATGACGACATATTCATCATCTCGTTCGAACAGCGTGTATGCTTTTAGCAATTGTTGAATGGCATGAAGGCGCTTTGATTTTATCGCGTAGTCATGAATTAAATTTTGTTTATCCTCTTGTCTTTTTTCTTCATCGTCATATGGCGTCTCCTCCAACTCGTTCATTTCATAAGCGATATCCGGCATGATGAAAAAATTCGCATCTTCTTCTCCCTTCGATAAAAATTCATTTCCATTTTCAATCAACTCAACATTTCTGTTCTTTTCATCGATGGTAAAATACAGTGGCTTATCTGCGAGGAACATATTTTTGCTCTGCTCCTGCATGTAAAAGTTTTCTGTTTTTTGAAGAATCACTTTGACGCCATCTTCACTTAAAAACTTAATTAAAGGTCGATATTTTGGCATCGCTCGATGCGCTCGTAACAACGCCAATCCACCTTCGCCTTCTTGGTTTCCTGTGTTGCCTTCTGCAATTAATTTTTTAGCCTCGGCGAGATATTTAGTCGCTAGTTTTTTCTGTGCATTGATGAGTCGTTCGACCTTCGGCTTGAGCTCATTGTATTCTTGCTCTTCTTCACCCTCTGGCACGGGGCCCGAGATAATAAGCGGTGTTCGTGCCTCGTCGATGAGCACTGAGTCGACCTCATCGATCATCGTGTAGTGATGTTTGCGCTGGACCATTTCATCCTTGCTACGCACCATATTGTCACGGAGATAGTCAAACCCAAATTCATTGTTGGTACCATATACGATATCGCAGGCATAAGCCTTTTTGCGACCATCTGAATGTGGTTTATACTTATCGATGCAATCGATCGTCAAGAACAGGAACTCGAATATCGGGCCGACCCATTCGGCATCCCGTCGTGCGAGATAGTTGTTCACGGTGATCACGTGCACACCTTGACCAGATAGACCATTGAGATATGCCGGCAGCGTTGCCACCAATGTTTTTCCCTCACCGGTCGCCATCTCAGCGATTTTACCAGAGTGAAGCACCATACCACCAATCAGCTGCACATCGTAGTGCAACATATTCCATGTCACTTCTCCACCTGCCGCTGTCCAACTATTTTGCCAGATCGCTTTATCACCCTGGATTTCCACATATGCGTTGCTAGCCGCCAAGTCTCGATCGTGTTGAGAGGCCGTCACCTCCAAGGTTTCATTATTCATAAAACGACGAGCCGTTTCTTTCACGACCGCGAAAGCTTCCGGAAGTATTTCATTCAGGACTTCTTCTAAGTGTTCATCACGTTCTTTGATAATCTTGTCCAGCTGATCGTACATCTGCTCTTTGGTGCGCATGTCCAGCTCTTCATCTGCTTCTTGGCGCACACGTTCGATATCGGCGTCGATTTCTTTTAGGTATTCAGCGATGCGCGAACGAAACTCGAGCGTTTTGTTTCTGAGGTCGTCATTGGAAAGTCGTTCATAACTGCTGAAGTGCTCGTTGATTTCATCGACTTTGGGTTTAAAGGCCTTGAATTCCTTCTCGTGTTTGTTTCCAAAAACTTTCTGAAGGGATTTCGTTAATTTATCGAACATGATTTTCTTTTTATGCTAACTATGAAATGACAAAACGCCCGATTGACACAATTACGTGCCTGTATCGAGTGCTGTGATACAATGAACACATATTGTTCCAAAAGGAAGAATCAGACAAAATGACTGATTCATAGATGTGTACGTCACAAAAGTAATAGATGAAACGCAGGAATGGGTGAAGCTACAACGGGATTATTTCAAGTTCTTCGATGGCCAACGTGATATGGCTATCATTGATTCAAAAAATAGAGAAATCATGCAGCGGAAAGATCACCTTGTACGTATAACTGTTTAAATGAAGATTATGAAATACATACCGATTTTAACATTGATACTTTTGGTGCTATGTGCTTGTCAATCAGACGATGAAATGTCAAGAGATTTGAAAGACCTTGCGCCTTGTGGTGACGATGTAGTCATCAACAAAGCACAGTTTGACAACGCTTTATCTGCAACGATCTTAGCTGTTTCGCTGGAAGACGATTGCCTCACAATCAACTACGGGGCTAGCGGTTGCGATGCATCATCTATCGTGGCGACCTTGATTGACGCAGGAGATATTGCTGAGTCTCTTCCTCCACAGCGCTTTATGAAGCTTGGAATCGAGACAGGTGCCTGTCTGGCTTATTTCGAAAAGGAAATAACAATTAACATCCGTGACTTACAAGTAGAAACTTCGAGCGTCATCTTGCACCTAGATGGCCATGACACTGAAATTTTATATACGTATTGATCATGAGTATTCAATTATCAAATCAACTTAAATTGCAGGCATTTGCCACGCACTTAAGAAATGCCATTTGCTTTCTTATAGCGGTCACACTAATATCTAGTTGTTCTTCAGATGACTTCGTATTAATGAATGATCGACTGATTGAGCCTGCCTCATCCGGTATATCGGGATATGTAACAAGTCATGCAGAGATAAGTACCCTTGACAATGGTCCTGCAGCAGGTATCACGGTATTATTGGGTATTGAAGGACGTGTCAATCTTGCCGTGGCGAATGGATCAGATTTTGGAAATTCACAAACCTTCCTGATGACTATGACGGATTCGAACGGGTTCTATGAGTTTCTGGAATTGCCTCCGGTGCAAAATTGGGCCATAGGTATCCAAACAGAACATGAAATATTATCGGCTATGGATGATTCACCAGACGGTGACGATGCAGAGTCAGGAGTTAATGGTTTGATATTTGTTTCACTTGACGAAAACGAAATAGATACTGATAACAATTTTATTATTTCCAGTGAATAAAAAACAAGGAGAAATATAATACGTGGCGGTCACTAAAGAAATGGTTGACGGTTGTTTAGTGCAAGATTTACGCGCACAAAAAGCATTGTACACGCAGTGTCTTGATCGCGTTTATTATACGATACGAAGATATGTATCGGATGAATTTTTTATCGAAAATATTATTCAAGATACTTTTATAAAGGTTTATAAAAATATCGATCGCTATGATCATAAAATAGCAAAATTTGAAACCTGGATTACATCTATTGCCATTCGGGAATCGATCAACCACTTAAGAAAAAAGAAATTTGAATTTAATGCCCTTGAAGACAGTCCGAATTTAGTGGAAAAAGAAGCATCTCCGCTTGAAAACTTACAAGCAGAAGACGTCTTAGCCACTTTGACATGCTTGCCGGAAACGCATAGAAGTGTATTCAGCATGTATGAAATTGACGGATATAGTCACAAAGAGATAGGCAATTTACTCGGGGTCACAGAGAGCACGTCGCGGTCATATCTCACGCGTGCCAAAATTATGTTCCGAGAACATTTAACGAATATGAATTATGCCATACATGAATAAACATAACAGACACGATTTATTTGAAGGGATGAAGGCCCCTGTCGATGCAGAAAAGTTATGGTCTGAAATGTCTCGTCGTCCGGATTTTCCGACGAAGCGTAGATTTAATAGAAGGAATTTATTTCTATTCTTGTTTTTATTTCTCGGATTTACTGCCGGAGCATCTCTGGTCTATTATAGCCAAATGAAAGAACATACGGAGGCGCAGCATGAAACCCAATCCGGTGATCAACAATTAAGCGGTGAGATCAATAGTCGAAAAAATCTAAATAGCAGCATAAAAAAAGAAGTCAATAATAACGAAAATAAGCTGGCATTTAATGCAATAGATAAAAACAACGAGGTAAGTGGTTCAGCATTTAATTCAGAAGAAAGAGCAGAAAACAACACAGGTATAGTATCAGAATCGACCGATCGTACGGACGAGACAACTGACCTAATCATGCAAGGAAAACCCGCTACTGATGTGAGCTACAAAGTGGTCGATGGAAAAGAAGTAAAAATGTATGCACTAGAACCGCTTGACAAAAACAAAAACACTAAAATTAATAAAGAACAAATCAGCGATCAAATCAAAACGAATAATTCCGAACAAAATAATATTCAGGTATTTGAAGATAAAACAATTAATAAAACTTCTAATGACGCAGTGCAATTTAATAATGCTGTGTCAACGACCGCGACATCAAATACAACTAGTGACAAAACCAACTTTAGCGTATTGTCACCACTTGCAATGCTTGACTTGAATCTCAATATTACTGCTTCTTATGATCAAGCCAATCTACCACTTGTCGCTCAGACTGAAATAAAACCATACAAACAAGTGCGAGCTAAGAAATGGTCAATCGGACTGACTCCCAAAATTGGAAGTGACTTATGGAATATCGAGAATCAAAACAGGACTCCGCAATTGTCCGCTGTTGATTTATCATACTCCAATCGTGAAGTTGAAAGTGAGTCTCTTTTATCACATGGAATAGGTCTAGATGTTCGCCGTAATTTTGGAGACTGGTATGCACAACTGGGAGTTGCCTATCAAGAATCTGGTCAACGGTTGTATTTTATCGAGCGAGATGTATTTTATAATCGCGTAGAAGCAGATTTAAGTACCCAATTCGTGAGAAACGAGGTCTTGGACCTCTCTGCAGAAGAACATTACTACCATTTCGTGGATGCGACACTCGAAGTTGGTCGGCGGTTCCGTTTCAACTTCTTAGACGTTGTCGCATCTGTTGGTGCCGCGAGAAATCTCTACCTCATTGCCGATCGATACAACACTTCCTCTGGCTTCGTAGAGACTCAAACAATTACTATTCCGGAAACTTCCAATGAATGGATGTTGACAGGACAAGTTGGAGTCGAAAAGAATATAGCTCCGCGGTTCAACCTTGGTATATCTGTTCGCGCAACTTCAGGTCGCACCATCCATGTTCCTCAAACAACATACGAACAATCGCTGGTGCCGATTCAGGTAGGTTTTGGTGTGCGATATGAACTCTAGTGAGATCCGCTTCAAATTAAAATAGCCGAGAGGCACCCCGAGGCGAATGATTTCTGATTCGGGTGATGTGCTATCACATAAAAATGATCATATTTGAGTCAACTCAACCGATATGATGACATGACCCGGAACTTGGTTTTATTTTTGTTTTTGATTTTTTTATTCGCGTGCTCGAAACCCGATGCAACGCTTAGATCATTTTATTTTCCGTCCGAACATAAAATATATGTGTACACTGCAAATGATTCCGTCGGTGCTGAATATTGGGAAGTCATACCAACCGATGATGGACTTTTATTTAATGTCTACAACGGGTTATTTCAATTAAGTCAAAAGAGTACCGAAGTATATTATGACAATGGTGTAAATCTTGAAAAGCTCATTCTCGGGTCGGAAGAAACTGAAATTGTGTCCGGTTTTACATTTCCATTTGAAAAACTGGATTCCTCGGAAGTCTTATTTTATCATATTAAATGGCAGGTGCCGGAGGAAAATAAGACGACGACTTACGAGTTGCTCCGAAATAGGCGTTTTGTAGGGATGTCATCTTACAAGGTTTTGGATGATTCAAAAAATTGCGCATCTTTTAAGCTAGACGAACGTATTATTTCTGACCAGGATGGCACGATAGAAATGAAAACAAGCGGGATAGAATATTATGCAGAAAATATCGGTCTGGTCTATCGACGACGACAAGTGACTGAGAGTTTATTATTGGAACAAAAGCTCATAGATATTTTATCGCCGGAGGAGTTTAAAGCGTTGCGGCGTGAGTAGCCAAAATAGCCCCATCAAACCTCATCCGTAAAATGTTGCCTTTTCTTGTCCACAGAAAATTTATTTTTATTGTAATCTTTTGAAGCATTTTTGGCAATAGAAAGTGTATTCCATCGATCACCTAAACTCATCTTTCCAAGAAATACAATCTGTCCGGTGTGGTATGCATAGTGCCCCAGTTGTCGATGAATAGCTTCGAGGACCGTATGCCCTTCATTGCGGATGTAAACGACACGACTGAGATCGTCATCTGTCAATGGACTTATGGCATCTAGCACACAAGTCCATCCTTCACTAAATGCATGCTGTATCTCAGCCCTGCTTTGAAATGTATCTTCAAATTCGCCATCTCGATCTCGCCATTCTTTCTCGCCGTCACTATTTAGAAAATCTGTCCATCGAGATCGCATATTTCCATGCAGGTGTTTGACAATTACGGATATATTATTGGACTCTTCATTAAATCGATCAAACAATCCTTCATCGCTCACTTGGTCAATAGTTTTTTGCCCGAGCGATTGATAATAAGTAAATAATTTAACGAGTGATCGTACGATTGGATTAGCATTCATACCTCAAAAACAAGGACTCTAACAAAATGTTTTTTATAAAAATGGCGATTAACAAAATATAGATTAATCGCCATTAGAAAAGTCTATGTGAAAACAATTTAATTACATATCGGAGAGATATAAGCTCGCACACTGCTGCCAGCTACGCCATTAAATCCCGGTAAAAATTTAATGTTTCCATGATTTGTGTAGGACGTAGTCACACCCGATGGTATAGTTGCACGCGAGGTCATGGCACCTGTAGAACAAAAGTTAACGTCGTCTAGCAATGTTGAAGTCCCTTGTGCTATCATTAATTGACAGACATCATTGATTCCTGACATGATCATGGAATATCGTTGTTGGCCTCCTGATAATGCTCCTTCATTTGTAATCTGTAAAAACTGAATGCTATTATTCCCCACTGATTCTATCTGTTCGATATTGTCGACATCGTTATCTCCCCTTGTCGCATTATTATTCGGTTGCGCGGGATTCAATCGCCAGGGAAACTCCGTTGACTGGTAATTGACCAATCGAATATCTAGATCGTTGACTAAGTTTGGTGTTGTGTTGTCCAAGGTTGTCTGTACAGTCCCAGGCAAATCGGTATATCCCATCGTCACGCGGACATCTTCGGCACATGATGAGGTAAGGCCAAATTGTTTAAAGCTCCCGTTATGCACGATCTCCATGACTTCGGCTCCATCGTTGTTATTGGCGTCTTGTAGTACTTCTGCTGCCGCTTCGGTATCCATTAACCCCCAACCAAAGCTATAGTCCGGCCCTGGGTTTCCTAGATCCTCGGCTGTGTGTATGATCAGCGCTTTTAATGTAGCGCTACGCATGAAATTTCCAGATCCGAATAAATCTTCATGATACTCTTGTAATAATATAGCCGAACCGGACACATTAGGCGCTGCCATGGATGTGCCTTGTGAGACATAGTAATGGTCCTGTGCATTTCTTCCACTGCTGTAAACACTCACCCCGCGCCCCACAACATCTGGTTTGACACGTCCATCATCTACCGGCCCAACACTGGAAAATGGTGCAATACCATTACCTGCAGAATTGGTCGCACCAACTGTTAGGACATTCTTACTGACTGCATTGCTAGGGATATTGTCCATTCCGATGCCGTCTCCAGGAGGATGCACGGATGTATTGTATATGAAGCAGTTAGTATTCCCAGCGAGTCTGACTGTAGAGCCACCTGGTGTAGGGTTATCATTGGCGTCGTTGCCTGAGCTTCGCACGATTAGGTAGTAAGGAGCATCGTGCGCTATATCGTCTTGTGACTGAGCGTACGAAGAATATCTTCCAAAATCAAGGTCCTCACCAGTAGCATTGTAGCTAGATGATCCTCCCCACCACTCCCAACATCCGGCGGTTGAATTGAACCTCCAACCTTCTCTTGGACCGTATGAATGATTCGATATTAACATCCCATTCGCAGCCGCAACACCCATTTCACTCAAATCGTTTGCACTGCTGTATGCATCAAGATCGGCATCAGGTGCCATTCCTTTCGCTAACACATCATTCGTACCGTCTCCGACCATCGTTCCAGCAACGTGTGTCGCGTGATTACTTGAAGTCGTCGAACCATCTTGAATAGTCACGCGTGTCGTAGATCCTGTTCCCAAATTAAAATGATTAGTTCGCGGTATATTTCCTCCTGTTGCCTGCTCTGTAGCCTCCCATATGCCCGCCGTGATTCCCGTACCTTCCAAGTTCAACCCCAATGACCCCCCTGTATGCAGTTCGTCGGTGTTGGTGAGATTGGCCGACACCACATTGTCGTTCTCCATGTAAATAACATCTCCTTGATCTGAAAGCGCGTAAACATTAATTGTATCCAATCCGAGTTCAAGTGCTTTCTGTATAGCCGCCTGATGTGACCGTTTAAAGTCAGTTTCGAGTTGAGAAGCCAACGCACCGAGTTCCGCCGTCTTCGTGTTATTCAATATAGTCGTTTTATCATCTTGTGCATTTGCACATATAGTCATCGTGAGAAACAAAAAAATAGATATATATTTCATAATTGATTTTTTTTATTAAATAATTTAATTGATCAATTACTTTTCGATGAAATGATCGAGCTGTTTTTTTAATTCTTTATTTTCTTCATTTAATCGAATCATATGTAATGTTAACTCTTCGATTTTTTCCATCATTCGCTTTTGCATATCGCCTACGGATATTCCGTTTTCTTCAACTTCAGCTGCTGATGGTATGCCTGGTAAGTGTCCATGCGTTTCGATAAAATCATTTGTTTCTTCAAGCGACTTTAATTCGTAGTCATCTTCAAACACATAGTCTGGCCAATCAGTCATTAAATCTATTTGCAGTTCTTCACAGATAGCTTTTCCGTTAACAGATAGTGCAAAACCATTGGCCATATCTGTTCCTCCAATGGCTACATCACCGAGAAACTCAACGTCACCGGTGTTTCTCTCCATCGTCATATGCGGACCAAACGTGGTGCTAAGTGATTGTCCTGTCCAGTTCATTTTATTATTAGCTCCGTCATAAAATATGGTCATACCAAACGATCCGTCGTTATCTTCAGAAAAATATATCCCAGTAGAATCTCCAGACGAAGATGCCGCCGCATTCATTTTAATTAAATTGTAATCTGCAGTCGAATGATTAAATGTCACATTTCCGTCCGTAATTAATGCATCTCCATTTGGGTTTGAAAGTTCCGATTTTCCTTCGACTTCTAGCGCATCGTCATCGGGATTTAATAATCGCGACAAACCATCTGTCTGCAAGGCAGTTCCTGAAGAATTATTTAATGCTGTTAAGCCTTCTGTTTCTAAAGCTATTCCACCTATATTAAATAATCGCGATCTACCGTCGACATTTACGGCACCGTCAAATTCTGCGGCCTTTCCAGAAGATAAATTAGCTTTTCCATAAACGGCCGTTCCTGCACCGTTGACGATGGCTTCAATACTGCGATGAATTCCAGTCGTGCCAGCTTCTAAAAATGAATAGATTCCCCGTGCAGATGTTGATGAGCCTGATATGACCTGGACTTCCAAGCCATTTTTGAATCCAGACCCGTTTTGAACGACGATGTCCAGCCCTACTTGAGGCTGAGACCCTGAATAACTATTGACGATTTTCATCGCTTCTTGATCTGTACTTTGTGCGAGATTCAATGTGGATGTTGATGATGCCGTAGTGCCAATGCCTACGTGGCCGGCATCATAGTATATTGTACTTCCGACACCTGATTCCCACAGTCCAGATCCTGATGATGGTAATGTCACTGTATTCCCTCCGGAAATCGTCAAGTCCGAGCCCAGAATCGACAGGTTTTGAAGCTCGTTGGATGCACTCGTATCACCATCCTGCGTCCAGTTCAAGCCGTCGTAAATAAAAAGTTTTTTCTGGTCTGTATCATAAACCATTAGACCGTCAGCTGGGCTAGATATCCCTATACGTTGTGCAGTCGTCATCCGAGATATCAGCACCCCTTTTGTGGTGCTACTTACATCCAACGCCGCGCTTGGATCAGCGACGGCGCCCGTTTCATTAATGTGTAATGGTTGTTCAAATTCATTTACCTGGGCAAATGCTAGTGTTGTAAAACATGCGAAAATGATTGTAATAATTGTTTTCATGATTTGTGATTTTACCCTTTATCACTTCATGAGGAGAATAGGTTAACATTGACATCTTAAGTTTTTCGATTCTTTTGAAATAAATCCTTTTCTGCAGACTAAAGTCCGCGTTCCCCTTACTTCGACAATAAGGAACTAGGAAAATGGGAACTCACGGCTTTAGCCTTAGCACCTTGCCCTCTTAGAAACCTTGATGAAGAAAATCTAAAAAGAACAATTACTAAATGTGCGAATGAGTTATGAATACCTTACAAATAATTTTCTGCAGACTAAAGTCCGCGTTCCCCTTACTTCGACAAAAAGGAACTAGGAAAAAGGGAACTCACGGCTTTAGCCTGACCACCTTGCCCTTTTAGAAACTTTGATGAAGAAAATCCAAAAAGAACAATTACTAAATGTGCGAATGAGTTATGAATACCTTACAAACAATTTTCTGCAGACTAAAGTCCGCGTTACCATGCCCTCGACAAAAA
>Ga0115029_1002107_pt1 | contig 12273 bp, 19 predicted proteins | sample SidtaG_3_FD_87297 | JGI IMG/M metagenome (GOLD analysis project Ga0115029, IMG submission 87297) | Marine algal microbial communities from Sidmouth, United Kingdom - Sidmouth_Asex1 metaG | ecosystem: Host-associated > Algae > Red algae > Unclassified | place: Sidmouth, United Kingdom | collected...
AGGCGGGCGCTGGCGGGAATCCCGCTGAGGCCCGCCGCTTGCGGACCTGGCGCAGGCGGGTCGCCGTGATGTAGCAGTGCCGGTGTGCCTTAAGGCGGACGACGTCCGTGGGCAGCCCACTAAGGGGGCTGCCCCTTACTCGTTTCCCTGGGCATGGCAGGCGCGGCCGTCCCCGTTACCCGCGCTGTCGGCGCCCGCGATCCACTCCTCAGAGGAACTCTCCTCCTCTTCGCCTGCTGCATCTGGCTACGCCCGGTCATCCGTTTCCACGGCGTGGACGAAAGCAGCAGTCTTCGGCGCGACAGTCTCATGGTTGGCGCCTGTCGGCGGTACCGGTGGAACCGCCGGTCCCGCGCCCAGGGGCACAGGTGCCGGCAACGCTGGTGCCCGCCCGTTGCGGTGTGCCGCGACTGCCTCGCGCAGCGCGCGCCCGTGGGCCCTCACCTCAGGAGACGTGGCGGGGCACTCCCACACCCAGTGCCTCAGGTGGGCACAGAACGAGCAGGCCCCCCGCCGACGGGGCGGGGGCCTTGCCTCGGGTGCCCCGCTCCATCCGCCGCCACGCGGCGGAGGCGCCCCGCCGCGGGGAAACCGCGGGGGGCGAGCCGAGTGCGGGAAGACGGTTCCCGCCCGTGAAGGCACCGGGGTGCCCGGCGCAAGGGTACCGCGCCCGCTCCCCGCCCCCGTGTCAACGGGGTACAACTCCGGGCGCCCGCCCCTTGCGGGCGGCTGTTGCCAGCCCGACGCGTGAGGCAGACTGTCCACCGGTAATACCGGGACGTCGCCCGGGGACCCGTACTCAACGGGCTTTCCCGACGCGGCCAACACCGCGGCCCACTCGGCCCGCTCCGCCTCGGAACCGTAGTCCGTGGCGCACAGAGCAGCCGCGGCCGAGGCGGCTCCCACCGGGAGGGCGTCGAATGCCGCCGGCCGGGTCCGACGGGGCTTTCGTTCTTCGGCGCCGACCGACCGGGAGGTGCTTTCCTTGAGCTTGGCCTGGAGCTTAGCCCCCCGGGCCTCCCGGGTGGCTGCTCCCGTCTTGGCAAGGAACTTGCGCAGCTTGGGGAAGGTCCGGCTCTGGGTGTTATAGTTCCGCCCCAGGGCCCGGACGTTCCGTCGAACGCCCTTTAGTAGGATAATCTTCAGCTCGGCCTCTTATAGGACCGAGCCTGAGGCACGGTTAGCATCGAGGATGCGGTTCGCAAACTCGTGCTCGTCTTCCCACTTCTCTTGTGATGCTTGCATGAGGGACTGGAGGTGGTCCACCAGGTCCTCCCCGTCGAGGTACTCGTTGAGCAGGGCGTGGACCGCGCGTTTGTACGTGAGCTGCCGCGAGGCGTGGGTGTCCTTGGCGCGCTGAAGCACGCCGAGCACCTCGCTCGTAACGAAGTACTGCAGCAGTGTCACGGGCGTACCCTCGTTCAGCCCGCTGCCGTCGCATGCCGTCTGGAAGATCCCAAGAAACGCCACCAGCCCCAACGGGGTGTCGCCCGCAAACTGCCGCGAGGTGTGCATCAAGGCCTTGACGTCCGCGCGGATGCCGCGGTTGGGATTGCCTCCCGGGAGGTGTAGGCGGCCCCCTCGCTGTGCGAGCCAGAACCGTTCCGGCGACAGGAGCCCCTTGAGCGGGGGTCGACCACCGTGTCCTGACGCTGCTCCCGCTTGCCGATTGTCCCTTTGTCGTTCATGGCAGTCTTCACGCTGATTTCGTGTCGCATATGACTTGTGCTATCGAGGGCGCCGCCGTCAGTGGCGCAATGCGCCGCATTGTACACACTATGTGCGTTTGCGCTTTCAAGTTGAGCTCCTTGTTCCAGGTTCTTTCTTCATTTTGCCTCCGTTTCGGCACGGTCTGATGAGCAGCACACGCGTACACATGCGTGGTCAGCACGGAAAATTCCCGTGAGAGCTGCACAGAGGTTCTTGACCCACAGCTCATTGTATTCGAAATCGCATAATGTGCAGCAAAGAACGATATGCAGAAGAAACTGCCACGTCGCTACTCGGTGGGCGTGTGAGCTCCGCGGATCATCTGCAGTCTGAGATTTTGTGTATCGCGCCGTTCAGAGGCGCTGGCGTCGGCAGCTTGCACCTCGGGCGGCGAACATCAAAGTGGTAGCCGTCACTTTTGGCACAACGGCGGCAGGGGTCATGTCGCCATTGACGAGAAGGCAGGGGGGGGTGCGTGGAACGTTTGAGTTAAAAAAGAGAAGGGCACAGCAAGTGTGTGAGGGGAAAAAGGGCGGCGGGAGGGCAGAGAGGGGGACCGCCGAGACGTCGCTTGGCTCGCCGCGCCCGCCAACACACGGGGAGCTGGCGTCGCGGTCGCGGCACCCGTTGGCGTCGCCGTGGTCGCGAGCAAATCGGGTCAGCCGCCCCCACGGACGCTTCACCTGCTCCTGCGCGACGCCGGGCGGCGAAACGCGTACACGCGCCCGCCGGTGGAGACGAGGGGCGGCGGCGGGGCTCCACCCGTCCCGGCAACGCCGGACGCACTACGGAGCGGGGGTGGGCGCCGTGGCAGATCCGTCGGCAGACCCCGCGACGGCAACAATCGTGCGGGCCTGCTAGCGCTTCGCTACCGTGGCACCGCGCGACGGTCAGGAACGCCGCGCCACGGCTCTCCCGCTGACCGCCAGCCTTCGGCGTTGGCGGCATCGGTGACAAGCGAGAGCCTCAGGCTGTGCTACCGACACGCGGGAGGCGAAGATTACGCGACGCGTGCCGACCGGTGCGAAGCTTTGGCTGACGTGCATGAGGCCGTTGCCGGCGACAGCGCGTGGCACCCCACAATCGGTGCGTAAGAAGACCGCGCATGTGCGGCAGCTCCCGCAAGTTTCGTTTCATCCGCTGCTGGCGCAGCCGCCGCCGCGGCCTTCGCTGGCGCCGCCGACTCGGCCACCGCTGCCGCCGCCGCTGCCGCCGCCCAATGCGACGTCTCCGTGGCCGCTAGTGCCTCCGACGGCGGCGACACATGCGCCGCCAAGTGCGGATCCGCGTCAAAAACCCGCTGTCTAGCTCTATATGACCTCGACTTCCTCCGTCAGCGGGCCGCATCAGTCGGGCACGGCGCTCCCCCACAAAAAAGCCGCAAATCAATGGCGAAATTTTACACCGGCTGCAGCGTCGCGCGCATTGCCAACAGTCACAGCCGCTCTCTTTTCTGGGTAGACGATGGAGTTGGCGGCGGCAGCAAGGCCGCCAATTGCACATCGTTCGTGGCCAGGGCGGCCGAGAAAAAGCGTCGGAGCCAGCGTCGTCAGTGGTAGAGACGGAGGGCTAGGGTAAGACGGCCACGGCCGGAATCTGTCGGCTGCTCGGAGGCCCCGGCCAATGACGTCCACCTCGATTCAAACCATATCGATGAGCCAATCAGAAGTTCAGTTTTGAGCGTCGCCAGACTTCGGGCTGCCGAAGTCGGACAGCCGTATCGGCGACAGCGCAGGTCGCCTGTGTTCGTCACCTTAGGGCCGCTACAGCGACAGGCGCGTTACGCTGCTCTTCACATGTTTGTAGATGCATAAGGCATTCACCTCGCAATGGTGAGAATGACTGAGATGGAGACAAGGGACGCACCGAAATGAACAGATTTCCTGAAAACACTTAGATCCGCAAATAAACGGATCCTGCAAACAAAAAACAGGGGACTGTTAGGCTCTCATGACAACTCATTAAGGACGTCGAGGAACGTGCTTCATTTGGCGGCAGGTTCTGGCGAGCTCGTTTGATCCACGGAAGTACGGCTGCGTGCTTCATCGTAGGAACAGTGACTGTGGTGGAGCCGACATGGACGAATATGTCGCATACTTCCGCCCGCAATTGGCAAATTGCCACTGGTAGCCCTCTTGCCTGGCCAAATCCTACGTCCTGTGCGAACTGGACTGTGGCATGCCCTTCGGGGGGTTTCTTCCGCACTGTTCGTTTTTTATTGTTTGTTTTCTTGCCTGTCTCATCTGTCTGCCGTCATTTATTTCGATCGCTTGTGATTGGTCGGTCGATCGGCCAGTGCCCTCCTTTGAACTGAATCACCATGGGTCCGGGGTCACCGTCGTGGGCATTACCCGGCTCTCTACCGGATACTCTTCAACAAAAGGTCTTTCGTCCCCGCCGTGACGGCAATAGAACTCGCTTAATTGCTTGCATACGATCGGTCCCAATGCACCAGTAATTGAGCCAACGTTATGAATACAGCATTTGGTGGAGCAGCGGGAGATACCCTCGCATTTATCGTGCCTCGGGGTGCGGTGTTCCCCAGAACCTTTTCCGCTGCCTCGTGGCATTGTGACGGTTTTGATACGGTCGTCTGGCGCGCGGGGTGTTAGCCATCGACGTGTGGGCGTGGTGCCAGGGGCACCACGGTTGTGATCTTCAACGTTGCCGCGCGGGGCCTTTGGCAAGTCGGATCACTTCGTTCAGGTCCCAGTGTGTCAACTGGTGACATCCGACGCCCCAGCGAACAGAGCTCCTACTCCTTCCATATCTGCGGATCAAGCCACCTCCACGTGGATGCAGGTGGTCAAGAACCTAAAGGCGGCCGTTGAAGCACTTTAACGACGATGAGGATCTGCATGAGACGAGTTTTGTTATCCGCCGCATGGGAGGACAGCACTCGAGCACGACACGTCCGCATTCGGTCATCACGGGTCCTGGCTGACCTTTTAAGCAAGGGCAGAAGGACGAAGGGGTACGTTCCACCAGGAAAACGAGTAACTGCCGTCGAAGCCGCAGGTGGAGAGGTAGGGGAAGACCCCGAGGGAATAGAGACAGCTACATGTTGAGAGGCCGCCCCTGGTGACGGTAAAGAGTCGTTCGTCGCTCGTCGCGGTGATGAAGAGGAAGAACCTCCCTTGCCTCGCTCAAAAGAAAGAACGGGCGAACTGCGTCCGAGGACAACCCGAGCCGATAGTGTTGCGTTGCGGCTCCAGTACTGCTCCTGTTCAAGTTCTTGCTGCTGCCGGCGACCTCGCCGGGCCGCGGACGACGTCGGACAAGGCGGTTGCAATGGAGGGCCGGCTATGAAGAACGTAGATGCTGCCAGAGCGTAGGAGCCGCATGGGTTGATCGTCAGAAGAGCAAAGCGACGACGGTCCCGTACGAGGACGAACCGGACAAAAACAAGTCTTCGGCAGGGTAGCAGAAAAGACCGACAGGCCACGCCGTGCAGCGCCCATTCTGCTCTTCGAGAATCAGGCACGGGTAGTTGAACTGCAAGCACCGCGTCTGCTGAAAGCGCCTTAAAGTGTCGTCGATTGTCTGACAGTATCAGGGAACAGAAATGATAAAATTCAGCAGATGTTTTTTCGACAGCACGCATGTGTTGTCACAGTACATATACTTGCGTGCTGAAGCTCATCTGGTGGCACGGATATTGTGCTTGTGTGACAGGTGGCTAGAAGAAACGGTCATTCGACCGTTCATGACGCCGTGCACTGCTGCCATAGGCGAAATTCATGCGAAAATCCGCCTGAATGGTAAAAAAGGCACTGGTTTACTGCTGCTGATGAATTCCATCAATAATCTATCAAGTCGGGCCCTGAAGCATTCGCCCCACGATGTCCAAGAGCGACTCAAGCAGGAACTTCACGACCTTGGACTCCAAGCACGGGCGAGCCGCCTTAATGTCATCGTTCGATTCGACCACGCCGACAATCTCGTGCACTAAGCGCGTCACCCAGTCACGTTGCGCTTTGATGGTGGCGTGCGCTGCTCGCGTCATCGCATCTGGTCCATACGACCGTAAAGTGGTGAAGAGCATGCCGCGAATACTCGCATTGGTGACGTTCAACAGAAAGCCGTCGGAGCGACGTGTCCACCCACCGAGACGCATGATGAGGTCGGCCTTGCCTGTCTCAATCATCAAAATTTGCGTGCCACCGCGCCAAAAATCATAGGGTCCATTGAGGATGGCTCTTTGATTGAGGTCAAGGCCGACGTCAAGGCAATCGATCGCCGGCCGTGTTGCCAGGGCTTAGTTCGCCAGGGACGAGAAGCGGCCGTCGCTTTTCCGTTGGTACCCTTGGACAGCTGGACGAAGACGCGTAAGTCTCGAACGTTGCCCGCGAACCTGTCACGAACAAAGTCTTGCTTGAAAATGGCAAGAAGCCCACCGAAAAGCTTCGGCAGGTTGCACCACTCGAAAGGACAACGAATGCAAGTTTCGCCTCCGACCAGAGCCTCATCTTTGTCTTTGCCTGCGTCGTAGAAGCTGAAGAATCGTACAGACATAACGTCGTCAGATGCGTGTCCGCTCTTGACACTTCTGCAGGTCTCTTCTGTGACAACACGCTCAGACCACCCCGCCCAGTTAGGTGGAGGGTGAGCCAAACCGTGTCGCCGGGTAGTTCTGTGGCGGAATACCCGTTCCAGAAGAAGAAAACTTCGAAGAGCACACACGCACGGCGTTGACCGGGGGGAGACACCCCGAGCGACACACACGAGTTGTGTGACCGGAAGTCTACTTGCCCGCGTCGAAGGCCTCGAGGCAACACTCACGCCTCGCTCTTTTATCCCGTCCGTTCTTCTCGAACCCTCCAACAACCCTCCTCAGACACCCTCAAAGGACCCTCGGAAACCCTCCTCAGACACCCTCAAAGGACCCTCGGAAACCCCGCCCCTCAGGGCCCACGGGGCTAGTCTCAGCGGAGGACGGCCGAAGGTTCGAAGACCGCCTTGAGTAGAGGCCGGGGAAAAGTGCTACGTGACACCCGCGCCGCGTCCCGGGGTCAGGGGCGCGGCGTAGCATTAGTCGATAATCCAAGTCTGTTGTATACAAAACTTGGCCCTTAAGTAGGGGCCCGCCGGGGGGGTTACGAATGCCGGGTAAGTATTGAGATCGCGGTTCTGGTTGGTGAGCAACGAGGTGATCACAAGTGAGTCGCCAACGGAACAATTTGAAATATGCGGTAGTGGGACATATTTCCGGGGAATCTGAATCCTCGAGTGTGAGGGCCATGTGCCGGACCGTCACAACCACCTTTTCTGACGGGGCCGCCGTCCCGGCGGCCCATAGCAAGGGAGGCGGGCGCGCACGAGTGTGGCGGGCGGGCCAAGACGGCTAGCCGGCGGGCTCCCCAGTGTGATGCCCGGGTGCTGCCCCGGTCATCGCCAGCGAATGGCCGCCCCGGATCGTGAGGGCGCTCCTACCGGGGGTAACGTAGTACGCGCCGTCGCCGTGCGGTGGACACGGCGGCGGGAAGCCAGGGGTGCGGCCGCGTGTCCGGAGCAGGCCCGCTAACCGTGCCTGGTGGGTCAAAAGGAAGGGCGCCCAGTATGGCGCCCCCGCCCCCCCCCCAGGGGGGCTGTCTTGCAGCTCTCCCCTGTGGAAAGTCGTCCAGGGATAATGGCCCGCGGGGCGGGGCTGCGGGGGCCTGTTGGGGGCCCCTACCCGCCCTCAGGGGCTCATAATAAGGGGATAGGCTGGCGACGGACAGGGCGGCCGTCAACAACCGGCCACCCCCGCTCCCCCCGTCGCTACTCGAGATGAGAGCCCCTTCTAATCCTTATGTGCTCATGGCGACCGCCTTTCCCTCCTCCTCGCCATCCTCCTCGCCGCTCCCCTATTTGAGCGCGGCGGCTATGGCTTTCTCGCGGTCGACAGCAAGGAAGCACACTGAGGAGATGGCATCCCCAAGTGCGGGGTGCGTCGCGCCGGCGTCGAGTCGGACGCCGGCGTCGGCCACGGCCAAGTCGGGCAGCCTTGCGGCGGGGACCCCGCGGGTGGGCGGGGCGCCAGGCGGGACGGGCGCCTCCAAGGCCAAGGGCTCGACGGCGGCAACCCCGCGGGCCGGCGGGGCGGCGACGTCTGCGCCTGCTACGCCGGCAGGCTCCACCAAGTCAAGTGGTGCGTCCTCGGCGGCGGCGCGGGGCCTTGCCAAAGTCACGCTTCCGAGCTGGGACTCCTCGGCAGCGTGGAGTGAAGCGACTCAACCGTCGCCGCACCCCCGCCGGTGCAAGTCAACGGCAAAGTCGGCGTCGGCCTCCCGCGCGTCGAGGGCAGCGACGCGATCGGCTGACGAGGACGCGGCTGTGCCCTGCACGGTGACGGCGCGCGTGCGGCTGCCTCCCAGCAGGCCGGGAATTCCCTCGGAGATGGCGGTGGGGGCCGCGGCGGCGCCGAGCGATGAAGGGGATGCTCCCATGCAGCAGAAGTGTCCTCCGCCGGTGCCGCGCCGGGGGCGCCTCCCGGTAGTCGAGGACGTTGGGCCCGCGGACCCGGGGCTGCTGTCCGGCGGACCACCGAGGCGGGGGCGTCACTCGCGGGGTGGTCGGGCCGACCGACGTTTGCCCCGACGGACTTTCCGTACCACCCAGCCCTGGGGGCGGGGCAGAGCCTCCGCTGGGCGTACGTGACCCCGCGGTGCGCACACGCCCTGGCGTCCCCCTACCCATGTGCCGTGGGGGCGCTTAGGGCGGCCCATTGGGAGGCGGTAGCGGCCTCCCCGAGTAGACACACTGGCTTGTGTTACCCGGGAGACGGGGGCCGTACTGCGGGACTCCTTGGCCCTCCGTACTGCCTTGGCCGTGCAGTTCCTGGTGCACACCACTCCAGACGAAATCGGGTACCAGATGGCCTCCTGCCTGGAGAGGCACGGCGAGCGGGAGGCGCGTGGGCCCGCAGTGCCTTCGGCAGGTGGGGGCTCCTGTCGAGCCCCGAATGCCAAGAAGCCGGCTCACTGGGCCGCGCCCTACCATGGGGGCGGCTACCTCACATCCGCTGAGGGGTATGCTGCTGCCGGGGCGGCGCCGAGTAGGGCGCCGCGCTTGTCGTTGGGGCCGGGCCCCTCGGACCGGGCGTCGGCCCAGAACTATCCAGTGGATCCCCCGGCATACGATCACTACGGTGGGTACGCCCGCGACGACCGCTCGCACTCGCCGGGTAGGGAGTAGTCACACTTGTCCGGGTAGGGTACCGGGGCGTTTAGTTATAGTTAGCCCAGCCCCCTACCAAGCTTTTCTCTAATTGGGTTGGATATATTGTCGGGGGTGTGTGTGAGGGCTTTCAGTTGTATTACACCCTTCTTCTCATCGTGAGCCGGTGCCGTGCACAGTGCTGGCGGATCTTTCCAGACGGAAGGTACTCCACATAATGCCAGAAGTCCTCCTGGGGTCCATACCCGAACCATCTGACCTTGGGCATGAGTCGCTTCGGGTCGTTGTACCCCTGCCCGACAAAGCGGTCGAAGTTAGCCTCAATCGGTTGACGTGCCGATAGGAAGAGAAAGGGGACCCGCCACGCGGCCTGTGCCCGTGCCCACGCCGGGTCCCCCTCGGGTGGTTCAGGGGCCCGGGTGACGTCATTCTCATTGATGGTACGGAACCCGTCGTCACTTTCGATGGTAAGCTGACGCCAGTCGGTCTTCAAGATCTGGTAGGGTCTCAGTGTCTTGAAGACGAGTTTACCCCCCTGGTTCTGGTGGGACCTCACGAATACCCAGTCTTCAACTAGGAGGGCCTCGCTGCGAGTCTGCACGCGCTTGTCGAAGGCTCGTTTGAACCGGGCCTGTGCCTTTTTCATGGTATTCCGAAGTAGAGTGATCAGGGAGTCGAGGCGCTGGAGGAAATTCTCCTTGGCTCGCCCGGGTGTTACTATCTCCCCGGCATCGGGGCCCGCTATAAGTCGCTCGATTGCCGCGGTAGAAAGCCGTCGGGGACTTACGAACGCTAACGGGATTTGCCCGGCGCTACTATGCACGTGCGAATTGTAAGTCGTTACTATCAGGCTGAAGTATCGGGACCATGTAGTAGCTACGTGGTCACTTACGTACTGTCGTTGTTGCTTAGCTAGGATCTCATTGAACCGTTCGACCTGCGCATTAGTTTGGCGGCGGTGAGGGGTGGCATAGTTAGTGTCCATACCCAGGGTCTTGAGGACCCCTTGCCAGAGCACGGCAGCAAATTGGGGTCCGTTATCCGATAGAACTGAATCCGGGATCCCATAGCCAGCAACCCACGTGCCGAGAAAGGCGCTGAGAACATCCAGAGCCGTGATGTCTCGAAGCGGGACAGCCCGAGTGACCTCAGTAAACCGTTCACAAACAACAAGGATGTACTCATATCCCTCGGGGTCCGGGGCTGTTAAGGTCGAAAAACCAACAACGCCACATGACCGGTGTGACTGGTCCTGGGAAGTTACTCAATCCAATTCAACAGGGAAAGGGGGCCAAGTAAGTCAATGGCCAGCGCTGCGAAGGGTTCCGTCGCGGGAAACAACCTCATGAGCGCTTTACTGTGCATACCCATGAGCGGGTTCTTGGCACAGGTGGGGCAAGCTGCCACCAACCCGAACACGTTCATCGCCAGCGAGGGCCAGTAGTATTGGTCCCGCAGGATCTGGTACATGCGCGTCCCACCTGGATGCACAGCCAAGGGGGAGGAGTGCTCCGCCCGTAATACGTCCTTGACTAGGTCCTGGGGTACCAGCACTTGCTGGGTCCCCTCTTGGTGTCCGCGACGGCATATCAACCCGTCCGCTGAGTCAAAGAAACGCGTGGGGGTAGAGGTGTCAAGTAACCTTCTGACCCCGTGTCAGAACTCGTCTGTCGCCTGCTTCCGGGCTAGTTCGCCCAGGGGTATGCGAACAACACCCCTGTTCTCGGGGAGTCGGGGATCGAGCACCGCCCTCGACCGCGTGGTCATCCCGACTGAAGGGATCTCCTCGAAGATGGGTGCCGTGTTCAGCCCCTCAGTCGAGATGAGGGACAGTGCGTCGGCCACCGCATGTTGGGGGCCGGGCTTGTACTCCTCATCATAGTCGAACTCCGAGAGGAGGATGCGGTAACGATTGAGTCGATTGTTGTTCGTGCAGGCCTTCGTGAGTAGTATCCTCTTCAGGGCCTTGTGGTCACACCAGCTGAGAAACTTGGCGCCTTCGATGTACGGCCTTTTGAGATGCAGCGGAGATAGGGGTTGCAGGACCACGGTGGAGTGGTTGAGTGGCTTGAGCTTGTGTGTGTGTGTGCGAACGTGCTTTGTTGGTTGTCCTAAGGTTCGCCCGCCCCTCTCAACCGAGAGCATCTCTCAAATAGTCCCCACCGGCCCAAGTGCTCCCCCCTCTCGCGCCCACCCCGACGCCCACGCACTCGCACCCAGTCGAATCACTCACCAAATCAAAACCACTACAGCAATGCGAAGATCAAATCGAAAACATGCCAGAAGTGAACCCCAAGATCATCCAACACGAAAATGTGCAACTTGACCATGTCTTGCAAATGTACCATGTGGGGAACCATCACGGTCTCCGACCATCATCCATCCGCGAACCGCCAGTGGAGTCGGCGATGAGCATCACAGTCCAACACTTCTCCTTGCTTGTTGCCGCGGCGGTTCTTGTTTTCAGCAAAGCCCCATGGCCTCGACATGCTTGTCGTGCTTGGTAATGTCGAGCCCATTCGTCATCGTGTCTGCCACCATGTCGTCCGTTGCACAGTGCTTCAGTGTCACCCTGTCCGTCGTAATGGCCTCGCGCACAAAGTGGTAGCGAATATTGATGTGCTTGGTGCGCTTGTGCTCGACGGGGTTCTTGGAGAAGTCAATGCACCCGCTGTTGTCAACCCTGATGCTGATTGGCCCGCCCAAAAGCGCTGTCTGCAGCACTTGAGATGCCACGCTTTGCACGAGTTTGTTGAGCCAAACAGCTTCCTTGCTGGCCTCACATAGAGCCATGTACTCGGCTTCCATCGTCGACAGCGCCACCGTCTTCTGCAACTTAGGACCCAAGCTGACGGCTGCTCCGCCAAAGATGAAGGTGAAGCCCGTCGTAGAACGTCGCATCTCGTGGTCACCCGCCCAGTCGGCATCACTAAAGCTTTGTAGAACACAGAAAGAGTTCTTGTCCAAGACCAGCCCCTTGTCGATCGAACCCTTGACGTACAGTAGACCGCGCTTGATCGCCGCCCAATGGTCCTTGCCGTAGCACGAAACAAAACGACTCAGCTTCCCCATATCGAAGGCGAGGTCGGGACGTGTCCCGACCATCACGAACATCAGACTGCCGAGGAATTCGCGGTAGGGCAGCGCGTCATCGCTCTTGTCGGCCTTGACCGGCTGCAGGTCCACCTCCAGCGGCGTTTCGATCGGGTTGCTTTCCGGCTTTCCGAACTTCTCAAGCACTTGCCCCGCATACTAGCCCTGCGACATCTTGAGGGTGCCCAACGCCTTGTCAAGTCTAATCTCTAGCCCGAGGATGACCTTGGCCTCGCCCAGGTCCTTCATCTCAAAACGCTTGTGCGGAGCGTCCTTAATCTTGTAGATCGCCGCCAGGCTTGATGCCACCAA
>Ga0115029_1002109_pt1 | contig 12267 bp, 8 predicted proteins | sample SidtaG_3_FD_87297 | JGI IMG/M metagenome (GOLD analysis project Ga0115029, IMG submission 87297) | Marine algal microbial communities from Sidmouth, United Kingdom - Sidmouth_Asex1 metaG | ecosystem: Host-associated > Algae > Red algae > Unclassified | place: Sidmouth, United Kingdom | collected...
CGTAAGGCGAGCAAGCTAGCCTTCACTTCGTAAGTCGAGCAGGATAAGCCTGCCTGCCTCCGGAAGGCTTGCCTACCTCTGGTAGGTGCCTGAGGCTGAAGCAGATAGACGCTAGGCGCGAAGCAAACTGACGAGAGTTGACATATGGATTAGAGGCCCTTTAGGAGAGTCATTTTTTCCGTAAGTAAAACTTACACTCGCAGATTATTCCAAATCGACATAAATCTCTATGAACATGGACGTTATGTAAAAAAATGAACCCATTAATAAATCCTAATGCACGAATTGGGGTTAATAGCAGAGAATGTGAACTTCTGTACAGAGTTATCGTTATTAAGTAGTGCAACGCCAGGCATATCGTAGCTATCAGTGAATCAATCTTGACCACTGACACGCCTACAACTCCATCCAATGATGCAGAAAGATGCCCTGCTCCTTCATCCAGGTCCCACAGATCTGAAGACTTTCGTCAAGTTCCAATCTATCTCTATTGACGGTACATCATTTCGGATATATGATTTCGATGTATCGGTCATAGAAGCACACCTCAATTCTATGATGGAGCGTCTGGATATGTTTGGCTCACCAGCCTTTCCTATAGAGCCTAATTGATCGAGTATCGATCAACCCAAATCGTGCATTAGGCTTCGTAGCGAGAGCCGCAGGTGCGATAAGATGAGGTGCTTCTCTGACGGGGCATAGCGGGCTATGGCCAGGAGGATAAGGGCCTGATCTTGAAGCAGATGTGGCTCGCAGTAGAAGCCAAGCACAATGGTCATATCACTCCACTCACTTCATGACAAATGGGCGAGATCCACCCGTAACAAATACTTACGCCAAAGACACTCATAATATATCACCTAAGGCACTGACTGTGAGTCAAATATATCGCTGTAAGATATTTACCTAAAATCCTACTGCACGAATTGGGTTCAATCTTCTCCACGTCAGTTGGTAGCGAGAAATAGTATCCGGCACTTCACGTAGGGTGACCGCCTAGCAGCGTTCTATAATGATAGCGCTGGCACCACCTCCACCATTACATAAGGTAGCAAGCCCAATTTCCCCTTCTTTTTGTCGCAGCACTCCAGCGAGCGTGCATACGATCCGAGCGCCACTAGCTCCGAGTGGATGTCCTAGTGATACTGCGCCACCATGTACATTGACCTTTTCCCTATCTATACCTAGCTTCTTGTTAAATGCGAGTGTAACCACGCTGAAAGCTTCATTGACTTCATAGTAGTCTATATCGTCTTGGGTCAATCCAGCACGCGATATAGCAAGAGGAGCCGCCACAGTAGGTGCGGTAGTGAATCTCATAGGAGCGTGCGCTGCATCGGCATAGCTGAGAATCTTAGCGATAGGCTTGAGGCCCAGTTCTTTCATCTTGTTTTCGCCGATGAGGATGAGGGCAGCAGCGCCATCGTTGATGGTGCTGGCATTGGCCGCTGTCACAGTACCATCTTTAGTAAATGCAGCTCGGAGAGTTGGAATCTTCTCAAATTTCACTTTCTTATACTCTTCATCTTCACTCACTATGAGGTCATCCCCGCGTCTCTGTGGCACATGTACTTCTATGATTTCACTGGAAAAATCACCAGCGGCTGTGCTGGCAGCACTTCTTTCATAGCTGGAGATAGCGTATTCGTCTTGTTCTTGCCTTGATATTCCAGATTCCACTGCAGTCTCATCAGCAGCAACACCCATGGCTACATGATTGTAGGCATCTGTGAGGCCGTCTTTCGCTAAGCCATCTACGAGTGTAGCGTCTCCGTACTTGTTGCCCCAGCGAAGTGATGGTGCGTAGTGTGGTATATTACTCATGCTCTCCATTCCGCCTGCCACAGCTATGTCAAGCTGCTCTAGCTGTATAGACTGAGCGGCAAGCATGATGGATTTCATTCCACTTGAGCATACCTTATTTATTGTAGTACAGGGCACAGATTCTGAGAGGCCTGCCTTCAGCGCTGCCTGTCTAGCAGGCGCTTGGCCTAGATTAGCTTGCACGACATTTCCCATGTATACTTCCTGTACTTGATCAGCTGATATGCCAGCACGGTCAAGCGCTCCTTCTATGGCACGAGCGCCTAGGTCTACGGCTGTCAACGAGGCGAACACACCACCAAAACTTCCTATGGGTGTACGTACAGCTGAGAGGATATATACATTTTGCATGAGCCTATGATTTAGTTGCTGCAAATGTATTCACTTCGGTGGTGTTATATCAATTGATCTCGCATCCAAGTAAGCTCTCTGAGCTGCTACTAGTAGAGCAGTCTGATCTCTTCACACTGACTATCGACATGGAGCACACCCTGTCGCGCATCTACTTCCTTACCATCTACTTTGATCGTAGCGATCTCCTCAGGAAATCCTACAAGACTGATGCGGAGCTCAGACTTACGCTGAGCAAATTCGCCATCACACGTGTGCTGTATCCAATAGCCTTGTTCATCAGACGAGGTGGTGAATTGGTGTATCACGCGCTTGCCTTGAGTATGCTGCAATGTGGTGCCGTCATCTTCATACCAGACACTTTCAGTCTCTTCCTCAGCGTAGTAGCAGATCAAGTCTATATAGTCAAAGTCTATTTCACCTACATACTGCTGTACAGGATAGAAAGGTATCACCGCTCCTGCGCGTATCATGATCATCGCTTGTGCTAGTGAGACATCAATCCAAGCATCGTCGGCGCCCTGATGATACTCGGCATTCCAGTAATTGTACCAGCCACCTGGTGGGAGATAGACGGTACGCCCCTTGACATCGGGTGAGAGAATCGGAGCTGTGAGGATGTGGTCGCCCACTATAGTCACTTCATTGCTATGGATGCACTGTGAATCCGTCTGCGATTCCCAAGCCAGTGGCTTGAGGAATGGTGTGCCATCGCTGGCACATTGGTAGAAGCTGGTGTAGAGATAGGGTAGAAGCTTGTAACGCATCTCTATATTGGTCCTTGCGTAATCGGTGTATTGCTCACCAAATGACCATGGCTCTTGATCCCCATGATCACCAGAACTGTGTGTCCTGAAAAATGGATGGAACATGCCTATCTGTAAGAATCTGATGTAAAGTTCACCAGTAGGCTGCTGGATAAATCCGCCCACATCTGCTCCTATAAATGACATGCCGCTGATGCTCAGACGAGTACACTGCACCGCCGCGGCCCAGACATGATCCCAAGAAGCGATGTTGTCTCCTGTCCAGCCAGCGCTAAATCGCTGTACACCTGAGTAGCAGGATCGTGTAATTGTGAGCGTGCGCTTATCACCAGCCCATCTCTTCTGTCCTTCATGTGTTGCTCTTGCCATCTGCATACCATAGACATTGTGCGCCTTGCGATGACTGCAAGGGTTGCCGTCATAGTCATGTCTCACATCATCGGGAAATGTCTTACTATCCACTTCAAAGAGCGCTGGCTCATTCATGTCGTTCCACACGCCGTCTATGCCAGTATCCTTGATCAAGCCTTCGTATAGATCTGCCCACCAGTCGCGAACTTCTGGTCGAGTAAAATCTGGGAAGTAGCAATCGCCAGGCCACACTTTACCCTTGATGTACGCACCATCTCCGCGCTTACAGAAGTAGTCCTTCTCTAGAGCTGAGGTGAAGACGTCATAGTCAAAGTCAATCTTGATTCCAGGATCTATGATGACTACCACCTTCATACCATCTGCATGGAGGCTGGCTGTCATGCCTTTAGGATCTGGAAATTTTTCCTTATCCCATGTGAAGCAGCGGAAGCCATCCATGTAGTCAATATCGATGTGTATCACATCACAGGGAAGCTTCTTCTCGCGCATCGTACTCGCGATTTCCATCACTTGCGACTGTGGTTGATAGCTCCATTTGCTCTGCTGGTAACCGAGTGACCACATAGGAGGCATCTCAGGCCTACCTGTGAGCATAGCATATCGCTGGCTCACTTCTAGGAGGGAAGGGCCGTGGATGTAGTAGTAGTTCATGTCGCCTCCCATGGCCCAGAAGCTGGTGACATTCTGTCGCTCACTGGCAAAGTCAAAGTGTGTCTTATAACTATTGTCAAAGAATAGACCATAGCCCATGCCGCTATGCAGTCCATAGTAGAATGGAATATTCTTATAGATAGGATCTTTGTGTACAGGGTAGCCATACTCATCCGTACCCCAGTTGACAAGTCGCTTGCCACGGAGATTCATATGTGTGGGCTTATCACCTAGACCATAGTAGGCTTCACCAGGTTGATGGACCTTAGTCATCTGCACGATATTGCCACCGAGCTCGTAACTTTCTTCCCAGTGATAGCCTTTTTCATCTTGTAGGATGGGCTGATCATCATAGTTCCACATGGCAACCTTGAGATGCTGTCGTGTGATCTGGATGTAGAAATCGGGTAGATGGATAAGTATATTTTCTTCAGACTCTTTGAGATAGTATTCTGGGAGCTTTCGCTCAAATGCTGGATCAATAGCATAGCTGAAGTCGGAGTCAAAGATTCCATACTCCGCATAGCGTACTCTGACGATCGCTGCTGTAAGTAAGTGTATCTGTAAAGTGACACGATTTTCGCTGGCGATTGTGATGATGCCTTCACCATTGTCGTGAGTGGTGGCTAGCAGATCGGGGAAGCGTTCGTGCTGAGTGTATTCGGATTGATAGACCATAAGGATTGCTTTAAAAGACCTGCAAAGGAACAATAAGAATTAACAACTCATACATACTTGAGAAAAAATATGATCTGTAACTTTGTGTTTTTTAAATCTTTAACCACAATACACATGTCGATTACCAAGAAATTTTTAAAGTCCAAGCCAGTTTGCAAGGTCACGTTTAAGCTTACACCTGAGGAAGCAAATGGTGCAAAGAAGGTAGAGCTCGTAGGAGACTTTACTGAGTGGAAGGAGAATCCACTGCAGATGAGAAAACTCAAGGACGGTAGTTTTACGCGTACAGTGGATCTAGACATGGGTGCCGAGTATGCTTTTCGCTACATCGCAGATCAGTCACAGTGGCTCGATGAGCGCGAAGCAGACAAGTATGTTCCATCTCCGATCAGCGGTGCTGATAAGAATAGTGTACTCGTGCTAAGCTAGACTCTACTCAAGTCAAGAAGTATGATAAGGGCCCAGTAGCATATGCTGCTGGGCCCTTTTTCGTCTTAATTGACTTGGCATGGCTATTCGCTAAATAGGGGTATGGGAATCTCGATAAACATACCTACGATTATCGCAGTAAGCAAGAGGAGTAGCGCTGCAAGTATCCTATAGTTCTTGTACCAGGGCATACTCTTAAGCTCTGCTGACTCATCACGAAACATACTGGACTTATAGATATAATTCTCGATTTGCGCGGGATCAGGGGCTGGCGTGTTGAGACTCACGATGATATGCACCGTCACGCAGAGGATAAATAGATAGACAGTCATAGCAAGAAAGTGGATCTCAGCCAGTGACACAGAGAAGACGAGCATCTTATTGAGCAGCAAGATGATTGTCGCTACAAAACCCGTGATGAAGCATGCAATAGATCCCTGGGCAGTCGCTCGCTTCCAGAAAAGCCCTATGACAAATGTGGCTACAGCAGGCGGTGCTATATAACTGATGATGAGCTGCAGATACGTAAAGAGTGAATCGCTCACCTTCTCTATAAATGGAACCCAAAGACTCGCAAGTACCACTAAGATCAAGGTGGTTATCTGACCAGCGCGCACAAGACCCTTGTTGGTCATATTAGGCCTCAGCGTACGCACAAAGTCCATAGTTACCAGTGTAGAAGCGCTATTAAATGTCGCAGAGACACTCGACATCATGGCAGCGAGCAGACCAGCTACCACGAGACCAAGTACACCCGTAGGCAACAATTGTCCGAGCAAAACAGGATACGTGAGATTAGGACAGTCTGCAAGATTGGTACATATGTCGTCACCTACCTTATAGTTGAGGCCGCTGATATCTAGATCATTGTATAACAGAAGAGCGAGTACACCTGGTACGACCATGATGAATATCACTGGCAGTTTAAGCAAGCCAGCAAAGAGCGCTCCCCATCTACCATGATTAAGGTCCTTGGCACCAAGGACTCGCTGTACCATAAACTGATTATTGGCCCAGAAGTAGAAGCCCAAGAGTGGGACACCCGTAAGCAGTCCCCACCAGGGCATAAATTCATCGCCATTGCCTCGCACCATGCTGAATGCTTGCGACGCTGTCTCGGGCACGGCATACCCATCCTCGATCATTTTATTTACGTTCTGCACTTCACCATTGTCTAGCATGGTATCCAGGCCGCTCATCATCTCGCCCCAGCCGCCTTGCAGTTCGTCAAAGGCATAGTAGGTAAGTAGACAAGATCCTATAATGAGGAGTATGGCTTGGATTACCTCCGTCTGCACCACTGCATTGAGACCACCTGGTATGGTGTAGATAGCAGCTGCAACCGCAAGTGTGATGATGATTACTGTGCTGTCGATCTCTGGAAAGATCAGTTTAAGTATGATATTACCTACGTATAGGCCTGCCGCCGTATCAACAAGGATATTGCCGACTACAGTGATAAATGAAAAGTAATATCGCGACTTGCGATCGTATCGTTTCTCTAGAAACTCCGGCATGGTGTAGACTCCACTCTTGAGATAGAAGGGTAAGAAGAATATGGAGAAGAATATCAGTACCACTACGGCAAACCACTCGTAGTTGTACACATGTATGTTAGTCTTGTAAGCGTCTCCAGCGAGGCCTACCAGAGTGGAGCTGGATATGTTAGCAGCAAAGAGGGCTATACCGACGATAGGCCAGGTCATGGACCTTCCTCCAAGGAAGTAGTCTTCTGATGACTTTCGTTTACTGTGATAGAGGCCGTATGCTATGATCAGGACGGCATAGCCGATCATGATAGCAAGGTCAAGAGGTCTGAGGTCAAATAAATTCATGCTTGAGGCAATTTCAAGTCATGAAGAAAGGCAAAATATCTCGAAAACTGTGAATCTTTTCCCTAGTGATGGATCACAGATAAAAACGGGCGCGATCGAGTAGGGACATAAAAAAACCGGTCACTCCCATAAGTGACCGGTCGAAACAAATTATAATCCCATGAACATATCCGAAATAAAAACCAATAGAATGACGAGTTCTATTTATATCTAGAGTTCTGATTTTATACGAGGGGCGATGGCAGAGCCATCGCCCCCGTATAATCCCATGAACATATCCTTTCAAGTTTGTCATTAAGCTATCCGTTGACCGCTTTATCTTCTTTGACACTACAATGATCAGAACTCGCACTTCCCTAAACAAGTACATTTAAGAGCCATTATCACATATAAATTATTATAATATGAATATCTACGATCGTAATGTCCTGATAGTCAGAAGTATTGGAGCGTTCTCTTCGCTCATAATCTAAATAAAGGTGTTTTTTGATGCTGTTTTGTGAGCTGTTTAGGCGCATCTTTTTTACTTTTTCTTCGATATCGGGCCCTGACAGTAAATTCTGTGACACCCATTTCTTTCATTAGGCTTCGTAGCGAGAGCCGCAGGTGCGATAAGATGAGGTGCTCCGCCGACGAGGCATAGCGGGCTATGTGCATATCGGCTCATCTCGGCTCATCTCGGCTGCGGCTCGATGGCCAGCTGCTCGATGAACGGCTCTGGAGGCTCGTCTTCACTACGTAGGTCGAACAGGCTCGTCTTCACTACGTAAGTCGAACAGGCTCGTCTTCACTACGTAAGTCGAACAGGCTCGTCTTCACTACGTATGGCATACACGATAAGCCTGAATAACTATGGTAGCTGGCTGATCTTGAAGCAGATGTGGCTCGCAGTAGATGCAATGCGCAATGGTCATATCACTCCACTCACTTCATGAAAGTGGGCGAGATCCACCCGTAACAAATACTTACGCCAATGACACTCATGATATATCGCCTCTCGCCGTGACTGAGAGTCAGTTACATCGCTGAGAAACTTTTACCAAAAATCCTAATGCACATGTTGGGTGACACCCAATTCGTGCATTAGGCTTCGATGGATAGTGATTATCTGCAAGAGCGTTAGGTGTTCCGCCGACGAGTCATAGCGTGCTATGGCGAGAAGGTTCGTCTTCATTTCGTAAGTCGAGCAAGCTAGCCTTCACTTCGTAAGTCGAGCAGGTGAAACTTGCCTACCTCTGGTAGGTGCCTGAGGCTGAATCACATAGACGCTACGCGCGAAGTCAGGCGACGAGAGTTGAATTCACCGGCAGAGCCCTCGTTTTAACTGCAGTTTGTCCGTAACAAAAACTTACACATGCCAAATACTCTAAGTATTCATAAGTCATTGCAAATATGGACGTTAAGTAAAAAGAGGAGCCAATAGATAAATCCTAATGCACGAAATGGGTGACATGCAACATCTTACGATTCTGATGGGTAAATTAGCTCTACGAGTGGGAGGCAAAGAGTACCATAGACGTGGTCAAGATGGAGATGCTTGCTCGCTCTTTACTATTCAGCGCATGACTAAGCAGATGGCATGTCTACAGAAGTGCCAGATAGATGTGCTCGCATAGTCTCAGAGAACTGGAGAAAATAATTGTCTACTCAAATGGATCTTGAAAGATCTCTTTACTGAGGAAGCTTGTGTCAGACAGCGTGTGTAGGAAAGCTAGGAGCGCTTGCTTATCATCTTCATCTAGGCCAAGAGGTCTCATGAGCGGATTGACATTGGGACTGAAGTGTCCACCAGAGTTGTAGTGCTCGATGACTTCTTCTAGCGTCTGGAATCGACCGTCATGCATGTACGGTGCTGTAAAGGCAATATTGCGCAAGGTCGGCACTCTGAACTTACCTCTATCGCTATGAACTCCGGTACTGATAAATCTTCCAAGATCAGGAAAGTTGAGTTCGCTATCAGCGGAGTCTAAGCCATTATTCTCATAGAGATTGGTGGTGAAGAAGGGGCCATTGTGACAGTGTCCACACTCGGCATCGATCAGCGTACCAAAGCTTGCGTCAAAGAACATCTGGAAACCATCCAGCTCCTGATCGGTCAGAAATGTTTCCTCTCGCACCCATTTATCAAATTTGCTATCTGCACTGCTATGTAGAGCTCGCTGATATTGAGCCAGAGCTTTGACCGAAAGGTCCCTAGTGATCTCATCTGTAGTTTCTATGCCAAATGCTCGAGCAAATTCTTCGGGATAGGAACTATGATTTCTTAAAATGACTTCTAGATCGTCCCAGCTATGGGCTTGTTCTACAGGATCTTCCACAGGTATAAGGGCTAGATCTTCCAGACTCGCCGCACGACCGTCCCAGAAGAGACCATTTTCAAAGAAGCCAGAATTGACTAGGCTCATGGCCTGTCTCTTACCGGCTTGGTCACCTACACCTATACTGAATTGTCTAGGATCGCTCATCACACTCTCTGGTACATGGCAGCTAGAGCAGCTTATACTATTATCTACACTGAGGATAGGGTCATGGAAGAGCTTTCGACCAAGCATCACGCCGGCCATTGTCATCGGGTTATCAGCAGGAACCTTGACGTCGGGAAACTCATCTGGAATTATCAACTCGTAGGGAGTCTTATCTTGAGCCACTCCTATCATATCTTCGGGCTCTCCATCATCTGGCTTGCAGCAAGATAGGAGGAGTACACTCACAGCAAGGTAAAGCAGGGATGTATGGCGCTTAGCGGCTATACGAGATATCTCATGGCGTGGTAGATGCATGGGCATATAAAATTACTAACGCCTGGCTCGTTGAGATGTTGGCTGCTTGTCAAAAGCGCATTGCGCTCCAGCTGTCTGCAAGATTACTCAGCACCCTAGATCGCTGTACATCGACGGCGTCACTTGGGTTGACGTCGTCTAGTAATTCCTTGTAGTCTAGGATAAGCCCTATGGTCAAGTCATCTCCTCGAAGTATGTCTAGAGGGAGCTCTATGACGAGCTGCTCTTCCATGCCTTCGGCGATTGTCCAAGTGAGAGGTATATACGGCTCAAGTGTGTCGCGTCTATATCGCAGAAGCATCTCCGTATAGTTTCTGTCATCGCTATTATAAAGTTCTACTAGATCTTGGAGATGATGCTCCTCAGTGTCTATACTCGCCAGATTGAGGGCTGCCCAGGAGCTGGGTAATCCAACTCGGAATCGCACTGCGCTGATATCATCGCCATTCTGCAGACTGCCTAGGTTAACTCGATTATTGAGAGAGGAGGTGATAAGGTTATAGCTGGGAGTCATCAATGTCTCGGCGGTTATACCACTTCCAAGCCGTATGTTCTCGGTTTCACTGACGCTTAGCCATGTGTCCTCTGTAGTCTGGAGTTCTATCTGGCTGAGAGTGATGACAAATCCTCCTATATCTAGTCGCTCATCTATATCATAGTCGCCTAGCTGCAGTCCTAGGCTGTCTAGTCTGTGCAATACACTCACGGAGAGGCTGGGGTAGGTACAGCAGCAGTCTCGATCTGCTGCTACCTCATAGTTACTTGCTAGGGGGTCAAGACAACCTTCATCTACTTCCACACAGGAGCATAGTCCAGTGACAAGGAGAAGGCTACTGAGGATCAGCTTTGAGCGAAGCGACATGTTCATCCCTGAGTTGTTTGACGAGTTTCTTGACTTGAATGCTGAATTCCTTATTTTGAATCCAGTGGAAATAATTGGGATCTTCATGTGAGACGCGACCTACAGGACGTCCAATGTACTTACCAAAGTTGAAAACGACGGTGCCATTGGGATCGTATTTAAGCCGACGTGTAATATCTAGAGCTCCGTGATCTTGGGTGAACTCATGCAGCGCTTCCATATCGTTTTTGATAGGAGTGGGGATAAGCTTTCCACCATGATCTAAATCTACACCATCATAGGCATCAAGTTGTCCTTCTAGCACTGCTATAGTTGCTTTTACATCCGCTAGAGCGTCGTGAGCATTTTCCATGGGTTTTCCTGTAAATTTCTTATGCGCAGCCTCGAGTGTGCGTGGCTCCATCTTATGGAAAATCGTCTGCACATCGATGACTCTTCTGCCATCTAGCTTGAGCTCATGCCCAGCTCGTGCAAGCTCTTCCATCAGCATAGGAATATCAAATCTGTTGCTATTATATCCAGCGATATCGGAATCTCCTATAAAGGCCATAATCTCATCAGCGCGCTCGGCAAACTGTGGTTTACGCGCCACCATATCATTGCTGATGCCATGGATGGCTTGAGACTCTTCGGAGATAAGGACGGCTCCTGGATTCACTAGATCGGTCTTCTGCTCATCAAGTCTACCATCCGCATACTTCTTGATGAAGGCGTATTGTATGATCCTGTCTTTGATGATGTTAAGTCCTGTGGATTCTAAGTCAAAAAATATAATATCCCGGTCTAGTTGTAATTTCATTTGTCTTTGCTATGGTAAGATAAGATCGGCCATACCAGTCGTCATAGTGTCGAGCTGCAAGTAGCCATCAGGTGTAAAGATAAAGTAAGCTTCTGCCCAGGGTAGATTCTCGATCATATCCATCGCTCTCTGTACGCCCATGGCCATACAGGCAGTCGCCAGCGCATCAGCGCGCATGCAATCAGGTGCCACTATCGTAGCACTGAGAAGATCGTTGATCTCGCTCATCCCGCTGAGAGGATTGATAGTGTGTACGATGATGGAATCGCCATGTCTGTACTGGTTGCGATAGTTGCCGCTAGTAGCGACAGCTTGATCGCGCAGCTGTAAGATGGCATAGCTTTCCTTGATAGAAGCGTGCACGTCCGGCTTGTTGATACTAAGTGTCCATGGCTTTCCCGTAGGATTGATGCCGCGGGCTCTTAGCTCACCACCTATATCTACCAGGTAATTGTCTATCCCCTGTTGTACTAAGAACTGCGCGACTTGATCTACCGCATAGCCCTTAGCAATTGCATTGAGATCTAGCGCTTGAGCTGCGGAGCGCTTTGTAAGAGATATGATGTGACCTTGTGAGTCACGCAGCACTTCTATATCTTCCATATCTGATAGAAGTAGGAGGGAGTCGATAATAGACTTATCTATATCCGTGACTCGCTTTCGGTCAGGTCCAAATCCCCAATGATAGACTAGGGGAGCAATCGCAGGATTAAAGTAGTTATCTGTAATCTGATAGAGATGAAGTGCACTATCCACATTTTGCCGAAAGGCAGCTGAGCTCACGCTGAAGGAGCCATCTGCCGGCCACTGATTGTATCGACTTATCTCACTGTCTGGCTGATATAAATTGACCCCGTCATTGACTTGATGAAGCACGGCGAGTATCTCTGCAGAGCTTACAGGTGTATGATGCAAGTAG
>Ga0115029_1002118_pt1 | contig 12192 bp, 15 predicted proteins | sample SidtaG_3_FD_87297 | JGI IMG/M metagenome (GOLD analysis project Ga0115029, IMG submission 87297) | Marine algal microbial communities from Sidmouth, United Kingdom - Sidmouth_Asex1 metaG | ecosystem: Host-associated > Algae > Red algae > Unclassified | place: Sidmouth, United Kingdom | collected...
AGATCGCCGCCAGGCTTGATGCCACCAACAGGATATCGTCGACGTACACCAGGACGATGATGATTTCGCCGTCATGCATAAGGAGGTAGAGGCATGCATCCGGGTCAATGTTGTCAGACCCCTGCGACTTGAGGAAGTCGTCGAGTTTGGCGTACAACATCTTGGGGGCTTGCTTCAGCCCATACAGCGCTTGAAAGAGACGCCATTCCTTGTCAGGATACGTCGAATTGACATAGCCGTCTGGTTGCTCCATGGAGACCTCCTTGTCAAGGTCTCCGTTGAGGAAGGCCGTCTTGACGTCCATCTGATGTAGCTCCCACCCGCTTGCCGCCGTCATCGCCAGGATGCATAGGATGGTGGTGAACTTGGCCGCCGGTGCGAACGTCTCTTTGAAGTCGAGCCTGTTGATCTGCCGGTTCCCCATGAAGCACAGGCGTGCCCTGTGCCGCGTCGTGTTGTTCCCGTTCTTGTGAACCTCGTTCTTGATCTTGTACGCCCACTTGCCCTTCAGCACGCGTCGACTGGCCGGGCGATTCGTCAAGCGCCAAGTCTTGTTCTGGCGGATGGCCTTCATCTCCTCGTCCATAGAAAACTGCCACTTAGCCGATTCTTGCCCTTGAACGGCTTGCACGTACGTCGTGAGCGCCTCGTGAGCAACTACGCTCACCGAGCGCCAGTACTCCACTGGGAGTCGCCGTGCTCTGCCACTGCGACGCAGCGTGTCTTGAGAGCCGCCAAATCCTTGATTGTCGTCCGCGGACGTGTCAGATCCATCGTCTTGCTTGTCATCAGGCCCTACCATACGTATAAAGTGAGTAGGTGTTTTTCCAGGTGTAAGTGTCTGCACTGCAGTACCCGTAGGCAGCAGGGCGCCTGGCACTCACACGCATATCAACAATTGAGTAGGAAGCCGTGAGTATCTTTCAATTCCGGCCAACAGCGGAGTAAGAGCCAAAAGAACGCGCCATTCGAATGCAATCATGCCATTCCACCTCCGCCAAGTACCAGTTGATCTTTTGACTTGATTTGAATACTACAACAGTTCTAGTTCACGTGGTTTCTCTGAACCGTTGTGGGCTCGCCAAAGGGCGCCCGTTAGAATTCTCACGCGAGCCGTTGACAACGAAGCAAACAGGAGGACACACGTGACGGAACGGATCCCACGTGCTCGGGACTAAAAGGCGCTTGGCGCTGCTGAAGATCGGCAGCTGTTCCAAGTGAAATAATTTCGGAATTGATTCGTACTCGTGTTTTCAAGGTATATTTCGTATTGATACACTTGAAGTTACACGTGGCCAGCACTCGTACTCGAATGCAACGATTTGTATATACCGTACCCGCAGCTGAAAACGATAATTATGACAGGGCCTGCTTGTCATCCTTGACGTCATTGTAAGCATCTACGGTTTCGCCGACGCTTGAAGAACGCAAGACAGTCTCGAATTCGACGTTTTCGTCTCCGGGAAGCTCCTCTGCAACTTCTGCAACTTCGCTCACGATCGTCTCGGCGAACACGACGCTTCGTGCCTTGACGACCTTGCCGTCGTCCAGGATGACCTTGGACGCCTTGCTACCGTCGGCAAAGCCTAAGAAGACGCCCTTTGCCGCCTTGTCGCCAATCTTGCCGTCGATGTGACTCTGGTGCAGCACCACCCAGCATATCGACCCAAACACCCGCATGTGGCTGACGTTGGGCTGATTTCCGTTGCACAGCTCAAAAGGCGTCTTGCCGATGGGGAGCGCCCGGCTGGTGACGCGGTTCTTAATGTAGACCGCCGTCTTGATGGCATCCGCCCAAAGATCCTGATCGACGTCCTTGTGTCGCATCATGGTGCGTGCCATCTCCACGAGAGCTCGGTTGAGCCGCTCAGCAACCCCGTTCTGCTGCGGCGTGTCGGGCACCTTGGTCTGGTGCGTCGTGCCGTTCTCAAAGTGGGGAGCCTTGAATGCATTCGACACATACTCGCCGCCGTTGTAGGAGCGCAGGATCTTGATCTTGGTTCCCGTGTGCAGCTGGGCCTTCGTCTGCCACTTCTTGTACTCAGAGATTAGATCACTTTTCTTTTGCAAGAAGACGTGGCTAAGGACCCCTTGTCACCTATCGTGACGCTGCGTCGCGTGGTCGTCGGGTAGTCGTTGAAGCACCACCCGCGCATCCAGCATATGTGTGCAGACGCCGCAGAGTCTACAAGCCACGACTTGAGATGTCATCTCTGTCAGCCGCTTTGCCCACTAGACAGATGGCGTCGAAGTCGTTGTCGAAACCGTCATCAGCCGCAATCGCGGCCACCTTGTCCTGCCTCTGCTTCTTGGCCTTGAGCTCTGGGCAATCGTGATAGATATGCCCAGACTTATTGCAGCAGGAACACTCGATCTAAAAGAGGTCACCACGGCGGCCTTGGCCTTGATAGTTGGCGCCGACGAGTGCCATGTAGCCAATGCGCTTGGTCGACGGTGACTTGTCCGCCTGGCGCCGCTCCTCCTGAAGTAAGCGGCTCTTGACGAAGTCGAGGCTCAGCTCGTCCTCGCCCTTGGCGTCGAGAGCCACCAGCAGGTTCTCGTAGTTTGACGTCAGCCCGGTGAAAACGCTCATAGCAACGTCCATCTCCGTCACCTCGCCGCCCATGGCCTTGAGGTTCTCGCCGAGGTTGCGCACGCGGTTGATGTAGCCCAGCATGCCCTCGCCGACGGTCATTTCGACGGTGTAGAACTCGCATCGCGCCTTCATCTTGCTCATCAAACTCTTGCGCTGGAAGACACCTTGCAGGGTCGACTACATCTCCGCCGTCGTCTTGCAGCCCGACACGTGCTCGAGCTGCTCAGACTCAACAGTGAGCCCGATGATGGCGCTCGCCTTCGTGGCTCGACGCTCCCACACAGCCTTCTCGCGGTCTTGCGCGTTCGTCGGCTTGCCGTCTTCGTCAAGCATATCGTCCAGGTCGCGCAGCGCGAGGATCATCTTAATGCGCTGACTCTACTCGTGCAAGATCGTCTCCGTCAACATGTCGATCTTGATGCCGCCCATGCCGGCAGCGCCTCCGTCCATGATGTCGTCTTGTCGTACCGCCCGACCTTGCCGAGCCGTTCGCTTTGACCGTCACGTCCTTGAGCAACGTTGACCTCGGCCTCATGGCACTTGCCACAACCGCCGCGACACCAGCTGGCACACCTTGCTCTTGTCACCGCCCCGGCTCTGGGCCCATAACCTGTTGAAACGCAGTGGGGATAGGGGTTGGGGGACCACGGTGAAGTGGTTGCGCGGCTTGAGCTTGTGTGTGTGTGTGCGAACGTGAATTGTTGGTTGTCCCAAGGTTTGCCCGCCTCTCCGAACCGAGAGCACCTCTCAAATAGTCCCGACCGGCCCAACTGCTTCCCCCTCTCGCGCCCACACCGACGCCCACGCCCTCGCACTAAATCGAATTTCTCACAAAATCAAAAGCCACTAGAGCAAAGCGAAGGTCAAATCCAAAACACGCCAAAAGTAACGCCCCAAGAAGACTCAACACAAATGTGTGCAACTTGACCACGTCTTGCAAATGTACCATCTGCGGTACCATAGGGGTTACCGACCATCATCCACCCGCGAACCGCCGGTGAAGTCGGCGACGAGCATCACAGTCCAACTCATCGTGGTGTGCGCCATCATGTGGCCTTCTGACGGAGCAACAACTTCCGGCGAGCACGGGCGACCCCTCGCGTTGAGCCTGCGTGGTCGAGGAAAACTGCATGTGGGGCGGGTGCGCGGGTCACCTGAATACGTGGTGTCCGTCTGCGTCTATTGCGGTCAACCTGTCGTTCGTCAATGAGTCAGCTGCGGCCGCCACCCCACTGCCACGGCTCGTCAGGCCGAATGTCAGCCGCCAGCCGCGTGAGATGTGCCCTACTTAGAGAACGGTGTGTCTGCGCGAGCTCGGCGCTGGATGGCCCTGTGTTCGGACTATGTGTTGCGTGAGGTGCTCCACTGTGCAGGACGTAGGGCATTGACGCCTGCGTGCGTGGGTGGCCGCGTGAGGCCAAAACGTGAGCGGTGGGGCCATGCGTTCCCGATACCAACAGTGTCTGCCAAGACTGTGACAGAAGAGGTGGCTTTTGGGAGCGTGCTTGAGTGCTTTCGCGTTGGTGAGACAGCCACGGAATACCCAATCAGATGTTGCGTTGCCCAATTGTTTGACGTCAGCCATCGGCTGACTGAGATCTGACCAGTATCTCGTAACAGCTTGGGCGGCCGGACACCTGTTCACCTGCGCCATCCGTGATGGCGGTGGGTCATTGAGGATCTTAAGGTACCTGGCGAGATCCGGGCATGCAGCCACCTGTCTGGAGCGACACCGATTGGATGAAACAGGATTTTTGGGTCCACCGGCGAGGGCGGCGCCGACGTGCTCGTCGTTTAAAGACGGTGGTCCGAAGTGTGAACCACGCCAGGACGTCAGAGCGCGGCTCCTCGGGACCAGCAACCTACACAATCACAAAAGTCTCGCCAGGGTGCGCCCGCCCACTGCCGTGGCTCACCAGTCGAGAGCGCTCAGGTTGGCCCGTCCACGCGGTCGTGATGTACTGTGAGACATAGGCTGCAGGAACAGTGACAGCCCCAGCGTAGCGGCCGCCTGCCCGGTGCCCGCGCAGACATTTTGAGCGTCACCCATCCCCACGGCGGCCTGCGACGTGACCGCTGCGCGTGTTTCGGATATATCCGTCTGGGCGCCTCTGGAGTGAGCCATCTTGTGTGACGGACCTCAGTTTGTAGAGGGTATGCGAACGGACGTCGGCGATCACACATTTCTCAGTTCCATCGACCGACGGACTCCGCCGCCACAACGTGCGCGCGCGCATGTTGCCGCGGCGGACCTCGCACGCAACCCCGCGCACAGTTCTCCCGCTCCACCCCAACATGGACTGCCCCCCTCCCCCCCCGCCGCAGCCACTGCCTTCGCCGAGGCGTCCGCACTGGTGTTATGGGCCTCCTCTGCCCTATGTCAGGAGGACGAAGCCGCGGCGCGGGCTGCGTCAGCTGTGCGTCATGTGCCGGCGGGCGCAGGACATTGGCCTGCACCACCATCTGTGCCCGCCCGATTGCCTTAACCCGTGGTCGGCGGCGGCCGTGTCGCGGGTTGTGCGGCCAAAGACGCAGGCGGGTCGGTCTTTCCCGACTCACGCGTCGAGCGTAGCGCCTTTGCGGACGCTGTCGCCGCCTCAGCGGCCTCTGCGGCCGCCGGTGCGGCCGCTGCAGCTGCAGCGACCGCTGCACGCTGGGCAACCAGTTGCGCACCGACCGCTCCTGGACCAAGAGCCTCGACATGTGCACGAGCCACTGGCCCCTCCTAACACATCTCTTCCTCGGTTGGGCTCGGCGTGCGGCCCTTCACGCGCCTCGCACACTCGGTGGAGCTTTTCCCGCCCAGTGTACTCCCCACCACGTGCCTCCCCCCCACGGTGGACCTCCCCTCACGCGCCCTACCATCCCTCTAGCGCTTCCTACACTCGGTGAGAATCCCGACGCCCCTCACACCCCCTCCCTCGTTTTTTCCACTCTCGGCAGGGCTCTCCCCGCCGCGGTCTCGGTCCCTCTCGATCGTCTGCGCCGCGGTCGGGTCCCCCTCCCGCGGAGTACGCCCTTCCAGACCATTTGCCCCGTTGTTGGGGCTCGCCCCGTCCGCCGTACGGGGAGGTTCTTCACAAAGAGGCGACGTATTACGGGAGGCCCCCGCCCCGCTTGCCCAATGTGTTTCACCGTCAAGAGGCAGCGCGGGCGGACGGGCCGCCGCCGCAGCGGCCGCAGCCGCCGTGGCAGCCAAGAGATTGGCGGCCGCTGGAGCAGCGCCAGCGGCCAATGACACCTCCGCCAGCCAGGCCGGTGACTCCGCCCGGGGCACGCCTGCAGAACGAGAACCACCGAGCGACGACCCCTCCGAGGCCGCACGTCGCGGCAGGCCCGTGACTTCCCATGTCACAACCCTCCGAGCCACCTGCAGCACGTGCGGCGCGGCCGCCGGTGGAGGCGGCCGCAGGGATGTCTCCGACGCCTCCGCCACACCAGGAGATCCCGACGCCGTCGCCATCAGCGGAGCCGAGCTCAGACGCCCACGAGACGGGGCAAATGCGACGGACACCGACGGTGCGCACGGACTTCGTCGGTTCGCTGCTGGCACAGCTCGCGAGCTCTGCTGCAGCGTCCCCGTCGGCAGAGGACGAAAAGGCGGCCTCGTCCGCGCAATGACGGCAGCAATGGATTCAGCAGAACCAACAGCCCCCGCATCCGACGAACGACGATGCCAACAAGGAGGAGGCCGACACGCTCTGCCCCCCGTCGTCGGACGCGTAGTCCGTGGTGCTTTGGCCTCCCCTGCGGAGGCCTCCAGTGATGTGGATGGCGCGGCGGCCGCAAACGCGGCCGCTGCGTCACCCAACTCCCGGAAAGAATCGGCTTCAATGGCAGCGATGGAGGCGGATGCCACTCGGCGGGCGAGTGAGGCGCTAGAAATCGTCGGGCCCGTGCCCAAGAAGGGCAGCAGCTGCAGAATGATGTGGACGGCGGTTGAGGCGCTCTGCGTTGGTAACGGTTGGGGGCAGACGACGACAGATCCTGTGCTCGGGACCTGTCAGGGTATGGAGGCCTTCTACATCGAGATGGTCGTCAACATCCGAGTTTTACTGATCAAGGCCGACCTCCCCGAGTTGGACAAGCGCCTGGAGCGGTCGGACACGCGCATTGAGCCCATGTTCCGCTCCGAAATCACTAACGCCGTCCACCTGCTCAATGCATGCCTCATCTCCGCGCATCAGCATGAATTGACGGGGTCGCCGACGGACACAGACATGTACATGGCCGCCGTGGGGCTGTACAACAACAAGGACCCTTACGCCGGCGTGTCCCGGGGGGAGGCGGCCACGCAGTGCCTTTTCCACCTGTTGTGGACCAACCTGCGTCACGTTCCCAAGTTCAGCCCGGAGAAGTCCATCAATACCCTCAAGAAGATGCGGTACACGGCCTATAGGAATCCTGGCTTGACAGCAATGGACGACAAGGAGACAGCCAGCGGCGGCCGCAAACGGCCGCCATCGGCCGCTGGTTTGACTAACCTGCCTGTAGGTACCAAGGCTGCCAAAGCAGCAATGCGCCGGAATGCAAGAGAGGCGGCGGAGCACGCTCGGGTATCCGCCGCTCTCATCGATGCGTCGGCTTCGCTCGCCAAGTCGTCAGCTGAGTGCAACTCTATGATGCGGGACCAATATGACGAGGCCTTTTGGTCACAGCATCACGTTCGAGCCACACGAGAAGAAGAGGCATTGGTACGGGGGCAGCTCCAGCGGCGGTTGCGGCTTACGGACGCGGCCGCCGGCGGGGCGTCCGCGAAAGAGAACGAAGATCAAGTCAAGGACGTCGAGGTCGTCGATTCGCCCCGGCGGGACGTATCAGACGAGCCGACGCCCGGTCGTGCTGCTTCTGCGGCTGCTGATGCAGCCTCGCTCAAGGCCGCCATAGAAGCCTCTTGACGGAGCGGGGGGTATGACGTGGCCAAGAGGGTCGCTGAGCGTCCGTTTCGAGCTCGAGCGGCCGCTGGTAACGCGAAGACCCGTCCAACTCGTGGCGGCCGCCCAAGCGCCGCAACCGGTTCAACTTGTGGTGGCGTTGCGGACGCCGCACTTCCGAGCTCGCGGTGGTCGTCAATGAGCACGCGCGTGCATGACCCAGCTGTGGCGGCCGCAGTTGCTGCTGCTGTGGCCGCGACGCAGACCAGCGAAGTGAACGGCCGCCAGACGGGCGCGCGCCCCAAGTCCCAGACATCGACCTTGTTGGACTGTATTATGGAAGATACGTTTACCGTGGCGATGGTGGACGTGGGCGCGACACCATCCATGCGTGACAAGCAAGATTGATTGCCAAGCTACGAAACGGCGCGACACAAGGTAACGCAGGTCGTGCGCATCGACGACGCGCATGGCAAGGTGCGGCGACCGGGGCATATGGACAAGGCCCAAGACCAGGCGAAGCGCAAGCGTGCAGAAGCGGCTGCCTGCATGCGTCGTGAGGCGGCCGCGCACGCGGCCGACGGACGAACCACATCGGCGGCCGCATCCAATCCGGTGCACCATGGCGATGTATTTGCGTCCGACGTCATCGTTGTGGACGGGGATGACCACGGAAGCCAGACGCGTCGGGCAGCAGCACTCGACGCCTGCCCGGCGCCGAGAAACACGGCGTCCATGCGCACCCAGTATGTGGCATTCAACAAGACGCCGTCCCACGTGGCGACTATAACGCAAGAGGCAGTTGCTGCTCTCCGGCGCGCCAAGGACACAGCGCCTCAGGGCACCACGCCAATAAACCCTGACTTTGACGAGGAGGACGAGCTTCTGCGTCACGCGCGACGCCGCCGCACTGGCGCCGCGTCCTCGTCCTCATCGGCGCCAAGCCCCCCCTTCTCACCGCTGCCAGCGTGCTGTGAATCGGCGCCGCATACCGACCCGCACCATCAATGGCTCCTCACCTTCTTCCACTGAGGTCGCGTCAGGCTTTCAGGAGAGTGATAACCCTGACAACGACCTCGATGACATCTTTGGCAGCGGCACCGAGAAGTGCGTTCTCTTCTTTATGTGCTTCTGCGCTTGAGTGAGATTAGATGTACGACGGAAGGAAAGGTTTTTTTGCCATAACTGTTGTTTTGTTCTTCGAAACAGGTGTCGCCCATCTTTCAACGCGTAAATCTCGCCTCTCATAGTCAATGAACCGTCGGTATCTTTGCACGCGGCGCTACCGCCTGCTACGCCACCCACGCTGCACACCGTCACGCGGCTATCTCAGAACCGGCGGCCTCTCCATCGAGCGCGTGAAGAGCCGACCGACGGCCACGGCCGCCGCCGACCGCGCACAAAGAGCGGCCGCCATCGCCATGGCGTGCGCCGTCCTCTCCTCGTCCTGCTCCAAATCGACCACAGCAGGTGGCCGCACAGCGGCGACTTTTACCGCCGAGCTACCATCGGACGCTGGTCAGGACGCCGCCTCCGATGCAGTCGAAGATGCAGCGGTCGCTGCTGCGGACAGTCCGTGACACGCCGCTGCTGGCACGGCCGCAGCGTCACCCGCCGGGAAGGTCGCTGCGCCGACCTCCGGCAAGGCCACCGGCACGGCCACAGCGGCGAGCTCGCCGACTGACACAGCGGCGGATGCGGCGGCGGGCTCAGCGGCGGGCGCGTCAAACCCCATGGCCGCGGGGGCGGCCGCCGGCACAGCTACGGCGCCAGCTGCCGGCGAGGCCGCCGGAACGGCCAAGTCGGCAACGTCCGGAAAGGCCGCCGGCACGGCCGCGGCGGCCGGCGCGGCATGGGCCTCGGAAGCACGCGCTGCGGCGGGCTCGGCGACAGGCGCGGCGGCGGGCGCGACAGCCCTCATGGCCGCGGCGGCGGCCGCCGGCACAGGTACGGCGCCAGCTGCTGGCAAGGCCTTTCGTAATATCCGAGGCGGCAACGTCCGGAAAGGCCGCCGGCACGGCCGCGGCGGCCGGCACTGCGGCGGGCTCGGCAGCACGCGCTGCGGTGGGCTCGGCAGCAGGCTCGGCAGCGAGCGCGACCGCCCGCACGGCTTCGGCGGCGGCCAGTGGCACGGCCAATGCGGTGGCCGGACCAGCACGCGCAAGAGGCAAAGCTGCTCCACCACCCGCGCCCTCCGCAGCCGCCCACGCGGCCACCGGCAGGGCCACTGTGTCGTCTTGCTGCGTCGAGGACGACACGGGCGCCACCTCGGCGGCGTCCAGCGAGAAACCCGACAGCCAACGCTTCGCCGGCAGCAGGGCGCGATACGCGGCGAGCAAAACGCTGCGTGATGGGGAAGGGGGAAGAGGTGGAGGCGGTGGGGCACTCGCCTTCTATATGCTGCCGTGCGGCCAGCCCATGTATCACGCGCACGGTGCGGCAGGGGAAGCCCAGTCAAAGCATTGCGGGCCACACGAGTGTCGCAGCGCAACGGATCTGGTGCTCACACATGCCAGCGCGAGGTGCGAGCTGATGCGGGCCTTAATACAAGCATCCGCACCACACAAATGCAGATCAGGGCCGCTACCGCGTGCTCACGCGGGTTTCTCTAAGCCGGGTCTGAGAAGTACTAGACATCCATCCAGCTTCCTAGCTCCTCACGCAGCCTGATAAGCCCGCGTAAGGATCCGTCGGCGAATTTCGGTACAAATGGTGCTGACCTGACTGCGACGTACGCGACAAGCTTTCGCAGCTAGGGTCGTGCATCACGACACTTATCAAGCTGATTGGGCGATGCTTGCCCAATCACGGCCTTTGGAACAAGCGCTGACCATCACACCCCCGTTGACGGCACGGAATACTCACATAGTTATTTTTCATCAGATGAGAGCAATAGTAGAGGATTTCACAGCACATTTCTCACGTGCCAATCAGGGCGCTGTACTGGTTACATTGAATTGTAAGTTCGGAAACAAGCTATTTACGACGCTATTGTGGCGGTCGGGGGTCTGACAGTTGGAAGGGGCGTGGCCCCTCAGCTGTGTACAGCACACCCCCGGGGGCCGTCTCAAAATATCCCGATCCGGGCCAGCAAGGGAATGATCTGTCCAGATCTCGGGCAGATCGGATTCGGTCGGGGGCGAGGCTTTTCCCCAGTGGTTTTCCCAACCCCCCTACTACTTGTTTGAACTTTTCGCTTTGGAGGGAGTTTTCTGTTTGGCGCATTTAGGGTGGCTACTCTGACCACCGGCGTTCGGTTTGGGCGAAGTTTATTGACAGCGGGGACGCCGTCCCCGTCGCCGTTTCATAAAACCAACTGTGCTGTCGACAGCGATTCCTTCCTGGGCTTTGCCGTGATCCTCTCCTCCCGTTCGGGGAAGGCTGGGCTGTGGGTCGATTTCCGGGGCAGTTCCTTCGACGGACCGAACTGATCAAGAGGTCACTTCGGCCAGACGACGAACTAACGTGGCGGTGCTTAGAACCGCTACAGCTATGACACCCAATCATATTGGTGCGTGCAGGCCGTGGCACTGCATATTTACGACGCTATCACACCCAATCATATTGGTGCCTGCAGGGCGTGGCACTCGCGAGTGGCACTTGCGAAGGACGTGGGACTGCACGCGGCACACGCCCACTCGCGGCTTCGCTGATCTCTTGATGAGGATGTGACAAGGCCCGAGACACGGAGCCAAAGGACTGCTGGGCGGAAGCCAACGACAAGGGCGCTCGGAAACACGCGCCCTCGTGGACTGAGCATGTGAGCCGCACCCACGCTGGTGTGCTTTACGCATACAGCGGTCGCGCACATCCGACGTTGCCCCGCAGGCACGGGGACGTGCCAATCGAAAAACGGACAGTTCTTGGCTTGGTGGCCCCTTGAGTCAATAGCGCGAGGAGGTCGCCGTTCAGCTCCTGCACTCCTAGTGTGCCCTCATTCCGATGGCGGTGGCGGTGCGCGCCATCGCGTTTGCTACCAGACCTTGCTTCGTGACCGCTTATGTTCTGAGTCGCCCTCGTTGTCGTGGGGAGGGACGCTACACTGGAAACAAACTCGCACACCAGCACGACGACACGGACTTCTGGCCGCTAGGAAGTCGGTCGCACTACCACGCGCAACGTGCAACCCGCACAAACAGGGTGCAAAGACATCTTTCCCTTTCTAAAACGAAGTACACGGGTCGCTTGCCGGAAAAAAAACCTCGCTTGTAGGAAAAAAACAAACCGCACAGCGGGAGAAAAAAAAACTTTACAAGCACCAAGACGAGCATCACCCTGTGTGGGGCAGCAGGAGCTGTTCGCGGTTGGGAAAGATATGCTCAGCCAAGTCGTCCCGCGACAGCTCCTGCTCATATTGGTCAAGGGCCTGCTGCCGCGCCTGAAATGACTGGAGCAGAATACCCTCTGCATTGACCGGATTGTTCACCAGAATACCAACAAGCTACTCTTGGTCAGGGTCAGGGTCTTGCTCATGAATTCCGGCGGCCACTTCCCCTGCGGCCTCCGCCATGTGCGCCGCGCCGTCGTCAACGCCTTCGTTGGCCACGTCTGCGTACAGCCCCGCCGCTACGCGGCGCACGCTCACGTTGCCGTGACGATTCTGCTTGACCATGAAGTTTTGCAGAATCGTGACCGCCCGCGCCGCTTGTCGGAGTTTCTCAACCGTGGTGAATCGTGCGGGGTGGAGCAACACGTTGAAGCGCCCCGTGAGGACTGCATAAA
>Ga0115029_1002130_pt1 | contig 12159 bp, 13 predicted proteins | sample SidtaG_3_FD_87297 | JGI IMG/M metagenome (GOLD analysis project Ga0115029, IMG submission 87297) | Marine algal microbial communities from Sidmouth, United Kingdom - Sidmouth_Asex1 metaG | ecosystem: Host-associated > Algae > Red algae > Unclassified | place: Sidmouth, United Kingdom | collected...
AATTTACTCATTGCTGTTCGCTTCTTTAATAGAATAACTATTAGACAAAGCTCACATCGCGATTAAATTCGTTTTAAATTGAATAAAATTTAACCCTGAAAGATCAACAGACCCTAGTTAAAAAGCCGTTTTTATTAATAAATTATATTATCAACCACCCTAAAAAAGGTAAGCGCTTTACCTATTGTGTTATTTATAGAAACCATAAAACCCACCTAAAAGATAATTTTATGTAATGATATTTGTTAAATAAAATACGTATTCTCAATAAAAACATAAAAACAGGGTAAGCGCTTTGTGTGTTAATTTTTGTACAGTTAAAAGCAGTGAGTGAATTTTAAAAATCACAATAATAAATAATTTAATTCATGTATTAAGGAATAAATTTCAATGAGACTAACAACGTTAAAATATATAACAATAGGCACTGTTATTTTACTGTCTGCTTGTGGAAGTAATGATAGCCAGCTCAAAGATCAAGCTGAACTTATGATTATAGCTCCGACTTCATTAGTATTTGGTGGTGATGATGCAACACTTTCAGCTATGGGGGAAGTGGGAATGGTGAATTAACTTATAATGCAGTTAATTCAACAGGTTGCGCCTTAACCGGAGCTCAATTATCGCTAAGTGATCAATTCATTAATTCAATTGGTATGAGTTAGTTGTCCGAATATACTTTCTGAAAATCTACTTTATGTTAAACAATAAACTTAGTATGTCTGGTTATTAACGATACTTGCTAGCGTATTAATATTATTTTCTAAACTCTGTTGCTGTGGAAAAGCTTTATACGTTTCACGTAACAAGGTTAAAGCTTTAGCGTAATTACTTTGGTCAATATAAATTTGTACTCGACCTAGCATCGCCGGTAGTTTTACATCTTTTAAACGCTCTGCCCGCTGATAGAACAACTCAGCATGAGTAATTTTATTTTGTTTAACAGAAAGCTTTGCGATAGCGACCAACGCGACACCATTTGTTGGGTCTAAAGTGATAGCTTGTTCATAATACTGATAAGCAAGATCCAATTCATTATTTGATTGTGCTAAAACGCCTTGGTAATAAAGTAATTGAGCATTATCGTTAGAGCTATATTGAGGCGCCTTCTTGTCAATATTAGCGTGTATAGCAGACAATAAAAGCTCAGCTTGCTGCCATTGTTTTTCTTTTAGCAAAAAGTTAATCAATTCATTAAAGTTTGCTGTTGATAGTTGTTTTTGTTCAATCAATTGTTTAGATAAATCAACCGCTCGCGCATAGTTTTTGTGACTTACATGAAGCTGTGCCGCTAACTGGAAAGTTTGTGGTGTTTTATCACCTAAACGAATTGCTACCTCAATACTACTTAGTGCTTTTTCATTATCTTTAAAAGCTAAAGCTAAATTAGCACGTTGTAACCATAAATCGATATCAAGAGATTGTTCTATAAGTAATTTATCTAATAAACTAACTGCAGCTAAAAGCTGTTTACTTTGAGTAAAAGCAAAGAGTAAACCACGGCTTAAACTTTTACTTTCTGGATTTAGCATCAGTGCTTGCTGGTAGGCATTAATCGCACTGATGGGATCATTTAATTGCATGTTAATGTAGGCAAGTTGTGCATATAACTGGGCATTATTAGCCCCTAAACTAATCGCACGAATTAATGATTTCTGCGCTTTCTTATTTTGTTTTAAAGTAATGTAAGCGATAGCTAAGCCTTGATGCGCTCTCACAAGATCAGGCATCAATTCTACCGCCAATAAATAGCTTTCAACTGCTGCTTCAGCCAACGATAGCTGCATTTGAATTTGCGCTTTGAGCAAATAAAGTGCTGGACTCACCTCACTTTTATCTGAGTTTTTTTTAATTGTGTAGTTAGTTAATAAAGTTAAAACTTGCTGATATTTTTTATCATTTAGCAATGGCCGTAACGTTTGCGCTAATGGATATTCTTGTGGTGATATTTGTGCTTCACGTTTTTCCAAAGGAGAATGAATTATGGGCAAAAAAAGTGTTGGCTCAGTCACTTTGATAAGCATTGTGTCTGCATTCGTGGTAAATATCACTGTACAATTTATACAAATCACAGCAAATAAACGAGTAATTAACCAACAGTTAATAACGGATAAAGTTTTCATGAATGGCTAAACTCCAGTGGCCAATTAAATACTGCTCGCACGGAAATACCTGCTTTTTTTGGGGCGGTAAAACGCGCTTTTTGCATTAGATTTTGAATAATGGGCTCAAATTCAGGGTAAGGATTACTGATGATATTACGTAGAACAACTTTACCATTTTCATCAATAAGCACATCAAGCTCTACGGTAATTTTGCGAATACCTTTACGCACTAAGCTTTTAGGGAAATTTATTTTTAAGCTCGTCAGTAACCGCGGCACATCGTCTAACTCATTTAAACCAAAGGCTTGCCAATCAACAGTTAATTGATCACTAAATGCTGTATTTACAGGCGTTAGATCTGGTGGAGTCAGGTCTGATAGTTGAGCTTTATTTATAACTTTTATTTGGCTAAATTTCATCGTCGGTCCTGCGCCGACCGTACTTAAATTAATAACTGGCGTTGAGTCAGCTTGCCTTTCTTGCACTGGGGAGGGCGGCGGCGGTGGCGGTGGTGGCGGCGCTAGCGCAATTTGTCTAATTATCATCGTTTCAGGCGCGTCTATTTCAATTTGTTGAAAAAATAACAATGCTGACATAAAGGTAAAAATCAAAAATACCGAGATGGCTACAGCTAATATTCTAAATTTTATGTCTTGTTTCATTTTAAAAGCCCTGTGTCGCGATATTCACTTGACTAGCCCCTGCGAGCTTAGCTTGGTCAATAACCTTTACTAATAATTCAGTAGACACACTTTTATCTGCTTGTACTACAACAGGTTTATCCTTCTTTCGGATCAGTTGAGCAACGGTAACTCGTACTCCCGAAACGCCAATATTTGTACTGTCGTACATCACGGAGCTATCATCTCCAATAGCGATTAAAATAACGTTACGTTGCAATTGCTCTGTTGATACGGCTTGTGGTTTATCAACATTTATACCACTTTCACGAACAAAAACCGTTGTGACAATAAAAAATATTAATAAAATAAAAACAACATCAAGCAAAGGTGATAAATCTATTCCTTGCTCCTGTTCAGTCAGCTGTTGTTCTAATTTTGAACGCATGGAGAGCCCTTAATTTGTGATAAAGCAAGCGCTTCATTTTTAACAAGTGTTGATTTTAAATAGGCTTGTAGTAACCAACCAGGTATTACCATAAATAAGCCTACTTGTGTGGTGAGCAACGAATCGGCAATACCACCACTTAGCAGCTCTTGCTGGTCTACGTTGCCATAAGACATCTGAGTAAAGGTATCAAGTAAGCCCACAATCGTGCCAAAAAGACCCAATAAAGGTAAACAATTTAACATAACTTTTAGGGGGGAAAGCCAGCTTGAAACTTGTGTGCGCCACAAGTCATTTTTATTGTTGTTTAACAACAATAAAATAATCACGCTGTAACAGGTTAAAGTGGTTAATAAAATCAACCAAATTACTGGGTTAGAATAAATTGGCTGTAAGAGACTCACGCAGTTGTGTCCAATTTTCCTAAACGAATAGCCGTAGTATCAAGCTGTGTATTATAATTTTTAATTTTACGAGATAATAATGCATGTAAAATTAATGCAGGGATCGCGACAACTAGACCTAATTCGGTCGTAATTAATGCTTTAGATATTCCTCCAGAAACCACAGCAGGATCACCAGCACCAAAAAGTGTCATCATTTGAAAAGTTTCTATCATACCTGATACAGTACCAAGTAAGCCCAGCAAAGGTGATACCGCTGCGGTTATAGCAATAGCGCCAAGTTTAGCGTTCAATTTATGCCTACTTTCTACCAGATAAGCTAATAACATATCATCACGCTGCGCTTGAACCGGATTTGCCAATGTAATTTCAACAAGCTTTTTTTCCGCACCAACTAATTGTTTCTTCAATGCGTTTAAACGAGATTTTTTCTCAATAATTTCAGTCGTTTGGGCAATCATATCAATACGTTCAGCTAATAAAGGCATTAGCTCAGGTAAACGCCATAACTGCCATGCTTTCGCTAATGCAATCAGTAAAGCAAAGACAGCAAACAATAAAATAGGGATTGCCCAAATACCACCTCGCTCAAGATGCTCAAGCACACTTTCTGACTCATTTGCCAGCTTTAAGGCTCGATCGAGGGTCGGATCAAAGGTTATTTGCGCTTGTTCATTATGAAATAACAGGGCTAATTGAGCTGACTGTACCTCATCAAAAGTAAATATAACTTTACCATTATCATCTAACAAACCGCCCTGCTCTGTATTATCAAGCCAATACCACTGTACAGGTCCAAGTGTTAATACTTTGGCTAACACCAATTCACCACTAGGTTGAATAATTTTTTCTTGTTGCCATTGCGGCGTTAACGCTTGTTGCTGCGCAACAACATAGTCTTTTAATATAACCAAACCCGCCTGGTTATCACTTGCAACCAGATTAATTTTATCAATAGGTAATTCTATACGTTCAGAAAGGTCAAGTAATAAGCGTTTTTGATAATTGTCTTGATCTTTCCAAGTAGATAATCTTTGCTGTAATTGTGATAAAGCTAACGCACCATCATCAACTAGCCGACGATTAATCGCTGTTTTCTCTCTTAATTGAATTAAACTTTTTTGCTCTACTGCTATTTTTTTAGCTAGCGCAATTTTTTCTTGGCTGATTTTTTTTTCGCGCTGATTTAACCGCTGCTGAGATTGTTTAATATCAGCTAATAAACTCTCACTTACAGTAGTTAGATCTTTCGATTGCAATGCATATGCGGTCATATTGAACGAAAAAAATAAACATAGGCATAAACTCAATAAAGCAATGCTACGTTTACTTGGGTAAATGGACTGAATAAAATTATTCATGATTATTCTCTCCATTCGCTGAATCATTTTCACTTGTGCTGATATTAGTTAAGTCTGATGTAGCACTTGTATTACCTGGCAATTGCTTAGTAGGTGAATTAGATAAAGTAACAGGTAAAGTAACAATGGTGGCGGTGGCTGGCTCAGTTAACATCTTTACAGTATTTTTTAAATCACTCACATTAACTCGATCAGATTGATGCTGCCATTGCCAACCTTGTTTATTGCTATTTCCGCTACCCCAATATCTGCCGTCTTTGCTTAAATACCAACCTTGAGATATACCTAAATACACCTGATCAACTTGAATCTCTATAAAGTTATTAGCATTATTAGAGGTATTTGTTGATGGTGATTTTTTTACCTGCATCGTTGTTTGATGTAATGCAGGTCTTTCTTCAAAGCGTTCAATGCTTTCAAGTAAAGTTAATAATTTTTCTAAACGTTCGCTATTTGTCAGCAACTCCGTTTTTTTGTCATTTGAAACCGTTAATAACAAAATATCTTTTTTCCACTTGGCTTTAATTGGGGGGGGTAATTGGTTATACATTGATAAAACAACATCAGTAATTTGAAGTAAATCAGTTTGCATCGTAACTTGTAACTGCTCCATACGAGTCTGCTCAGACAAAAGCGCGATACGCTCACTTTTAACGTTACTGCTTGCATCGGCATGTTCATTCAATAACTTTTCTAGCTGTTTTTTTTCAGCTTTCAGTAATCGCAATTGCTGTTCAACTACGGGTTTTTCTTCTCGCCACCGATTATCTATTTCACTGTGTTGTTGTTCTAATTGGCTCCACTGAAAAACCAGCTTATCTAGTGTTTTTGCATTAACCTCAGCCAACGAGCAGGGAGAAATAACAATTAACAGGCTACAAATTAACTTACGCATAAATACTTTATATTCCCAAAACAACAAACCAACCACAAAGGCTAACAGTAATGATAATAACTCGTATTAGTAATAAGGTAAATACTCTATCACTTATGCTGGAAGCAAATTTGTTAACTTTTGTGGTTAGCTGATACTTTTTTGATAGGTGATTAATACCAACTGAAACAATGAATTGTTCATAAGCCGCACAATTGATGAGGTGATAGGGGCGGAAATCCATCAGGGCTAGAGGCATCAAATGATACCTCAGCTAAAAGCCGAATATATGGCTGCAATACACTCTATTTCAACGATTTAAATTGTCTTGAATCGGAGATGGTCCATATATGGAATAATAATAAATATTGAATAATAACGCTTATTAACGATGACATTAATAAGCGTGGGGTAATTACCAGCAGTCTGGATATCACATAACTCAAAAAGCACAAAATAATCTAACTTACTTGTTTTAGAAGGTGTATCTAGCACTTAATAACAAAGAACGACCTTGCTCTAATACTGGCTTCACTGTTTCAAACTCTTGACCATAGCTAGCACGGTCAGAATAAGCCTCATCAAGTAAGTTATTAATTGTTAATCTAAGATTTAACGCAGGTAGCGCTTGATAATCAGCAAATATGTCAATAACCGTATAACCCGATTGTTTTTGCTGTAATTCTGGACCTTCAGTAACAACAACACTCTTATTATCTAAGGTTACTTGAATAGTAGCGCCAAGTGATAAATTAATATCATTAAATGTTGTTAAACCGTTTATTGCAATTAAGTCACCCAATGGCGTGGCAAAGTAATTACCTGTATATGAAGTAATTGGGCGATAGTCCATAGTACCATCAGCCATTAAATATTCTTCCATAGCATCTATAATAGAGTATTTAATGGTCAAATAATCATTTTCTACTTGGTAGCCTACGGTTATATCATAACCGTCTACGTATAAGTTTTTGTACTGCGAAGGTCCACCACGCCATGAAGGAGTTCTGCCATTATCAATAGTTGTTTTATACTTATCAAACGCGAAGTTAAAACCTTCATAATTTGTAGAAAAACCAACGATATAATTACTCGACTCAACAGCTTTAACACCTTTAGAGTAATCCCAACCAGAATTTAAAATAAAGTTTTCAGCAAGTGCTACACCGCCCCAAACATTAGCGTAGCCGACATTAAATGAAAGGTATTCATTTAATGTATAATCGGCGCTAATATTTGTACTAGTACCAGATAAATCATCTGAATTTCCATCAATACCTTCAAAGTCTTGCATGTCAAATCTTACACCGTAAGATAAAAGTAACGAGTCAAAAAACTCTTGTCTTAATTGAACAAACGCACCAGTATTTTTTGCTTTCTCTGAAACACTAAGGGTATCTTCTAGTGTCGCGGTATCATCATAATAATCTAAACCCGCAGTAATATCGGCAATATCGATAAAAAAGGTATTTTCAAGTTTTAACGAAGCACTTTCTGTGATCCCTGTGTAGGCCACAAAGGTTCCAGGGGCAGCTAAAGGCTCTTCCGTTGTAGTTAATTCTGTCTTACTATCGGCAATAACAACATTAGGGTTCCATAAACCGGTACCCGTAAAATGATTATAACTAAAAACAATATTATTACGGGTAAGATCATACTCTCTTGAAGACGGCGTTGGACGACCTACTGTTATACCACTAAGGTTAGCTCGATAAGGGCGGTCAGAACTATCATTAACAGTCTCATAGCTTAATTCAATACGACCTAATTCATCGGTTTGGTAAGCTAATTTTCCTAAACCACTCAATAAAGCCGCTTGAGAGTATTCAACTTTATCACTATTTCCATCAGAATAATCATCACCGCTAGCTTTGTTAACAAATGCTAGGATCTCAAAACCGTTATTTTGTCCGTATATAGAACCTGCTGTAATGAATGTTGAGCTGTCACTGTCAAAACTTGCATTAACAAAACCACCAATACTTTCTTTTGGTCGTAAAACATCAATCACATCAATCGTTTCAAACGCTATTGAACCACCGATTGCACCAGGACCAGCTTCAGCTGGTGCAACACCAGAGTATGCTCGTACTGACTTTAATAATGCAGGATCAATAATCGTTGTGGCGCTGTGATGAAACACTTTATTGTTTTGGCGTGCACCATCGATAGTTACCTGTAACGCAGTCTCTTCGATCCCACGTAAATAAAGCTTTTGGTTCATGGGGATGGATCCACCAACAGATATTGAAGAGTCAATTGAGAAAATATCTTTTAAAGTATTTGGCTGAATAGCATCAAGATCTTCTTTAGAAATATCAGTGATAACACCTACTTTTTTAACATCAGCTTTGCTTCCTACTTTAGTAAGAGCTAATTTAGCATTTTCTTGCTGATCAGCGGCAAAACTCATTGGTTGGCATACCAATGCAACAGAGAATGCGATTGGTGTATAAATCAATTTAATATTTCGGCGATTTCCTGATAAAACTAAACGTGACATGTTACTTCCTTTAAGTAATTTAAGATGAATATAATTTGGTTTAATCGATTAAGAGCTAGCTATCATCGGTAGCACCGACACTTCATTCCATTAATTAATAATGTTTAAAGTGTTTACAACTCTTTTATCTATGAATTGAACGCGTATCTTAATGATAACGATTATCAATTATATTAAGATAAAAAACAAGACAAAAAAAGAACAAAGTAAACTTTTTAGTACAAGACCCAAGCCACCATGGGCTAATCGTTGATACAATAATCAATACTTGCAAATGGTTATTGTTATCATTTGCATTATCAGTTATATTTATCTTTTTTAAATTAAACAGCTCAAAAATAACATATAAATAATAAGGAGTATCACTTGGCTTTTTTTGCGCTAATACCGCTTTATTGGTTAACCAGTATGTTGCTGTTTGCCGCCAGCCCAAGACAAAAAATAAATGTAAAAAAAGAGCAAGCGTTGATCTCTCCTATCGTTGCTTGGACCAGTTTTTTTGTCATTAATATTGCGAGCTTTATTTGGTTGATTACCAATGGATGGTCTGCACTTGTTGTTACGATTGATTTGTTATTACTTAATATGTTGATGCTACCCGCAACGATTATTTTCATTACACATAAACCTCAGTGGTTTAAAAGCGCAACAATTGCAGTGTTCACGCTATCTGCTTTCATTCAACTTATCGCACAAGGATACTGGCATGTGGCATAAAACCTTTGCGGGTTTATTTTCAGGTTTAATATTCCTTCTTTTTGTTCCAACGGCACTTAGCTTATTCGCCCCAACCTTTACCGCTTTAATGATCACTTTATCTATTGTATTACTCATACCTGCCTGGGCTGGAATAATGACACATTGTTACGCTGCACAATCGAATAAACAGGCATGGTTTAGGGCAGTAAAGTACTCATTACCTAGTGGATTATTATATTTTTGCGCTTATTTAATCATGGGTTTTCCTTTAGGACTATCAGCACAATGAACAAACAAACGTTAAAACAGTTAACCGATGCCCACAGTTGGCTTGGTCTTATTATTTCAGGCGCTTTGATGATTGTATTCGTCTGTGGCAGTTTGTCTTTTTTTAAACACAATATTCATGCGTGGGAGCAATACCATCACCAAGATAAAAAGCTATCTGATACTATTTTATCGCCAGCAGAAATCACAAAAATAATTCTTGATCGTAACTATAACATCCCCGCTGATCATAGAGTGCTATTAATATTCCCTAGTGATAATACCCCTTATTACCAAGCGTATTTTTCCACAGAAACCGAAGATGGCCAGCACCAGCGCTTTCAACTATTCTTAGATCCAGACACAGGGAAAGAGCTTGACGAAACTAAGCAAAACTACTACCTAGCTGAATATCTTTATAAACTACACATTGATTTAAACATACCAGCAGGTAAAGAAATCATTGGTATTGTTTCATTAATCTTTTTGGTTATTATTTTTAGTGGCATATTGATCCATTTAAGAAAACTGATTAAATACTTCTATCAATACCGTACCAAAAAAACAAAAGACGCTTATCTCGATGGACATAACCTTATAGGAGTAACGTCACTACCTTATACATTTATATATGCCCTTACTGGAGTCATGTTTAACTTGAGTATTTTATTTCAAGCAGGTTTTGGCTATCTCGTTTATCAAGGTGATATTGATGCATTATCACAAACGAGTGGTTTTACTTCACCTACAAATATTCAAACAAGCGGTCAACCAATGAATTGGCAGGATATTGATTTAGCCGTCGATGACGCGAATCAAAAATTATCTGGTGCAAAGGTCTACTTAGCTAAAATATTTGCGTTTGGTGATGAAAACGCACAAGTTGAACTTCGATTAGTTGATACAAATAGTGTGACAGAACGACTTACCATTACCTACCCCCTTAAAAATTATCAAGAGAGTAGTCAAGTCCATGTTTTAGATAACCCTGTACAAGGTACTTTTCATATTCTAAAACAACTGCATTATGGTAACTTTGGCGGTTTTACCTTACTTATTGTGTACTTTTTACTAGGTATTTCTTGCTGCTATTTAATTTTATCAGGCAACCTTATCTGGCTCGAAAAACGTGCGATTCATCGCAATAAAGACAAAAGAAAAAGCCTTCATTTTGTTCAATCAATGACTTTATGTTTATCAATTGGGTGTTTAATAGCGGTCGCTTTATGTTTCGTTGGTACGCGTTTCTTGCCTATGCACTTAGCTCGTACAGACTTTTTACCTTATCTATTTACAGCAGGATTAGCTTTTTCATTTACTCACGCTTTTATAGTTAAAAATAGTCGTTTAGTGATGCAACAACAAGCAATTGCTGCCGCCTTGCTCTTTATGCTTTGTCCTATTTTTGACGCATTAATCTTACTCTTGAACGGTAGCAGTCAAGGGTCATTAACCGATATGCTTTTAGTTAATTTTATCTGCTTATCTATCAGTGGTTTTTGCTTTTTATTTGCTTATATTAAGCAAATAAAGCCTCCTGGTTTTAACCCTAGCATTACGACTCTTCCAACAGAAATTTTAAATAAAGGATAGTATGAAAGTTTCAAGGCGATTACTCGTTTTAAAAATATTCATCAAAGTAAAGTTATGAGCACAAAGACTAGTTATATTTCCTCTTCACACGATAAAAAGTTAGATAGAATCGCCGCTTTTGACCTCGCTCGTGGCGTACCTATCTTATTTATGATCATTATTCACGTTTTAGCTTTTTATGGCTCAGCTGATGTACAGCAAGGTAATTTTGCTAAAACAGTTAATTATTTAATCGGCTGGCCGTCAGCCTCTATTTTTGTCTTTATGATGGGGGTATTTGTTGTCTATTCTACCAACTCAAACTTAAATAAAGGTTTACAGCGTGCTGCCACATTATTTATGTTGGGTTATTTACTTAATCTAGTGCGAGAAACTATCCCTACTTGGCTGTCATTAGAGCTAGGTTTTGTCACGTCTGAACAGCTAGGCATGTATACACCTTTACATGGACTACTCGTGGTAGATATATTGCAAAATGCTGGCTTAGCTTATGCTATTTGCCTTTTACTTAAGCATTATATAAAGCAAGCAGCTGCGTGGCTTGCATTAGCCCTTTTAGTGGCCTTTGGCTCACCACTTTTATGGGATATAACAACTGGCATACCAGTGTTTGATCAGCTATTAAAAATATTTTGGGGTAATAGAGCTCAAGGCGCTTTATTCCCGTTATTTCCTTGGTTGGCTTACCCTCTTGTTGGTATGGCTTTCGGCCAGTGGTTTAAGCACAGCACTAACAATAAAAAGGCGTTTAACATCACACTACTTGCCGGTATCAGTTTATTAATTGTTGGTCGTCTTATTATCGAATTAAACCCTGAGTATCATATTGCTGATAAAATGCGACATGGTCCTGGTTTACTGGTGTTAATGACAGGTATCGTATTTATTTGGTTATGGCTATTTAATCTATTAACCCTAATAATTAAGCCAAATATAGGTTTTTCCTTATTATATTTTTGGAGTAAACATGTCACAGCAATGTATTTTATTCATTGGTTATTTGTTGGCTGGGGCTTAATGCTGTTTGGCGCAGAGCAATTGGCATTACCTGCGCTTTTGTTATGGATGCTTACCGTAGCAATATCTTCAGACGCTACACTACGGTTATGGCTTAAAAAGAAGAAGAAAAACACGCAAAGCGCGTCTTCATTAAACATTAAACAATGCTAGGGTCTGTTGATCTTTCAGGGTTAAATTTTATTCAATTTAAAACGAATTTAATCGCGATGTGAGCTTTGTCTAATAGTTATTCTATTAAAGAAGCGAACAGCAATGAGTAAATTCG
>Ga0115029_1002137_pt1 | contig 12125 bp, 16 predicted proteins | sample SidtaG_3_FD_87297 | JGI IMG/M metagenome (GOLD analysis project Ga0115029, IMG submission 87297) | Marine algal microbial communities from Sidmouth, United Kingdom - Sidmouth_Asex1 metaG | ecosystem: Host-associated > Algae > Red algae > Unclassified | place: Sidmouth, United Kingdom | collected...
CATTACATTGCCCGTTGGCAACGCGTTGGCCCGTTGGCAACTGACCACTCGCAGGGCCACACGTAGCGGTTTCATTTCACCGTTTCAGACCGTTGGCCCGACATTGGTGGGAATGCTCTTACAGTGCGAAGAGCCGTTGAACCCGTCACAGCAGCCGTGACGCCACCCTCCATCTCGCATGCACCTGCATCACCACCACCGCCACCGACGCACAGCGCCACCACCTCCCCACCCCGTTGAACTTACGCTGTCTACTGGTCTCCTGAGGTGGTACTGTTCGTACATTGGACCTGTGGATGCGCACTGCGTGGACCGCGGCCCCCATGGAGCACGAATACAAGAGCGAGTGCCTGAGGTAAGTCTGCGCCCTCTGCGGTGGAGTCGGATGAAGCAGAGTGATGCAAGCTGCCCCGTGTGTTTTTGAGCAAACGGTTGGGATTGGCATTGAATGAGAACCATTTTGGGTTAAAGACCATATGCGGACTCGCTCTCGTTTTGCTCTGCACGCGTTGCCATTTTTCCTGACATCCGCACCGTTCATTTCGACGTTTTCTGCCGCTGTGTCATGTCGCTTCTCTGTCCTGTCCTGGCAGTGCTGTGATTGACCTAGCAGAAACAGTAAAGGGTATGATCCACCTCGTCATGGGGCTTACTATGCCGTTTATTTGTGGAGTTTGCGTACGCGCCTTCCTCCCTCCTGGCGCCGCCGCTGATGAGTACTTGAGCACCATCACCCATGCATCCACCGAGTTGGACTCTCACTCCGAGGCGGCGGCACGAGGGCGGAGCCGCAACACTTGTCGAACGCCAGTGCTGTCCTGCGGTGTGGTGATTGAAGTGTGTGCACCTCTTGCGACGCCTCCCGCATTCTGCCGCGTGCAAGGACGAGTAAGTAGTGGGGTCCATGCACAAGCTGGCGGGATCCCTCTTCCAGCTCATCCCCCGCGAAGTTCCTCCCGGGTCCCGGTGCAAAACCCCCTGTCAAGACCCCCACCACGGCGGACCAAGAGCATGCCTCCGCGCCCACGGACCGCACGAAGGTGTGCACAGGCTGCGAGACGGAAGCTGAGCGTGATGCAAAGCGTGCACGCCTCGCGGGGCCGCATCCAAGACACCCCACAGTGCTGCGTTAATTATATTGGCGGTGTTGTGTAGACCAGCCATCTGCTTGTGCCATGCCCGCGCCGCACCTGTTCATGTAGCGGTTCTAGGCACCACCACGTTGGTTCGTCGTCCGGCCGAAGTGACCTCTTGATCAGCTTGGTATGTCGAAGGAACTGCTCCGGAAATCGACCCACAGCCCAGCCTTCCGCCAACGGGAGGAGGGGATCACGGCAAAGCCCAGGGGGGAGTCTTAGTCTAAAGCACTGCTGGATTTATCGAACGGCGACAAGGACGGCGTGCCCGCTGTCAATAAATCCCTCCCCAACCCGAGCGCCGGCGGCCAAAGTAGCCGCCCCGAATGCGACAAACAGATAAATTCCTCAAAAGCGAAAAGTTCAAACAAGTAGTAGGGGGGTTGGGAGTACCACAGGGGAAAAGCCCCGTCCCCGACCAAATCCGCTCACCCCGAGATCCGGACAGGTCATTCCCTTGCTGGCCCGGATCAGGATGGCGGCCTCCGGGGGTGTGCTGTGCACACCTGAGGGGCCACGCCCCTTCCAACTGCGGAACACCCGACCGCCACAGTCCAGCAGATATTGAGACAGCCGCCTGTCTGTATCACGACTACCGGCGACAGGCCCCGCAATCCTTGATGCCCGGGGGGCACGCTACCGCACGCATGCCGCTCGCCTGTGACGCCGCTGACCCACGGTTGAGCGTGTCAGTCAAAGTCTGCCACAAGGCGCCCGCTCAAACTTCACCGGAGGCAAACGCGGCTGCTGCGCCGCCACCACATCAAGCGCCGCCGCGGTTGAAGCGCCGCCACGTCAGGCGTCGCATCATTGCGGTGGCACCGCTCACACACTCTTTCCGACACCGCCAGAGGTAGGTCTCCGGCGGGCCAAGTCACAGCGGTGCCCCTCCTAGACCGCCGGCGGCGGCGGATCCTCCGGTTGAAGACCGGAGGCACCCCGCCTGTGCCCTAGCCGGTGGCGCTGCGGACGCCAGCCGCGGCGGCTTAACGACTTCGGCTTGTCGCGACCGCCTCCATTGTCACGGGCGCACACCAACATTACTTGGTCGTCACCGCAACCGACGACAGGTGGTGGCAGCACAGCGCCTGGCGGGCAGCGTGGCCACGGCTCGTGGCCGTGCCAGTTACTGCCACAGGTGCGGCCGTTACTTGGTCTCAGGCATCGCGGCCTCCACCCGGAAACAGAGGCACGGCGGGAGGCGGCGGCGGAGGCGGCGGCGGAAGCCGCAAGCACCGCCGCGGGGGGCGCGGCATGGTGAAGGCCGACGCATCCATCATGCGCAGCGGGTCGCGAAAGGCGGCTGTGCGCAGAACGGCACCGGTGGACGAGGGGAGGAGGCTACGTCCTCGACGTGCGCGACTTCAGCATCGCCGGCGTGGTCAGGTCACCAAAGAAATAGCGCCGCACGTGCCCGGGCGGTTTGTGGACTTCATTGGTGGCGTCCACGTGCCCCCCCAGACCTCCTCGAACCTTGTAAAGATGTACGGGTGCGTGGTGGCCGTGCCATCGCGTGCACACCTGCATAAGCGCCACGGACCCCTCTGCTGTGGCCACGCCGCTCCGCCCACGGCAGCGGAGCAGGGGGACACGCCGCCAGTCGGATAGCTGGCGGGAGGCATCGCGCAACGCGACTGCGGCCTCAGCGGTCCTGCCCGCCCCTGCAACAAGAGGCTAGCGCTGCTGTTAGCGATGGCGGACGTGCTCGAGTTACCATCCGTAACTGCCGGTTGGAAAAGACGAGGGGCGTCGATTTGAGCGGCGGCATAGCCACGGCCGCTTCCTGTGCCATTGCCGTCGAAGACGCACGGCAATGACGGCTGGCGGCGGCGCGAAGGGCGTCGGCGCCGGCGGTGGCGCCGGTTGTTGCGGTCATCGGCGCCACGCACCTCCGCAGCGGCGCGTTCGTTCGGCCGGTCGGCGAGCCACGGATATGACTAACGCATCTGGCAGCTGCAGCGGCGCGGGGCTTCGGTGGGTAGTTTCTGGCGCGGCCACAGCTCTTTCGCTGGCGTTGCCGCCCCCGCACTGGGAGTCGTGCCGCGGCCGCACGGCGGCTGCCCATTTTTAGGCTGGCGCACGCATCCCAGCATTGTCGCCGCAACGATTGGACACGGGCATGTCAAGGCTGCCACTGTTCGTGCCGGGCACGCGCCGGCGACAGAGTGGGTTGGGGAATCGCCGCCTTACGCTGCTGACCGCGGCGGCGCAGGAGACGGTTGCAGCATGGCTGTGGGGGTCGCAAGGTCTGTCGAGTTTGGAGGCGAAGGGGGGGGGCGTGGCGAGTCTGATCGGGGGGGGAGGGAGCTGCTGAGCCTGGAAGCAGGGATACGCTCTCCGGAAATTATAGTGACACATCCTCATGTTGCGATGTGAGTTTCATTACCCCGCCGCCGCCACATCTTCGTGGGGTCTTCTACGGGTTGGAGGCTTCTCGTGCGGAGCGGGCCGGCTAGGTGGCGGGCTGCCTCCCGCCCGACGATGAGTCAGTGGGACACAAGGCCAAAGGCGATGCGTCAGTTGCGCCTTTGCACGTAAGGTTCTTGCTAAGAGGGGGAAAAAAGTGATATTGAGACGTAAGCTCATGGCTTGCAGCTCTCCAAGCAGAACTCTAAAGGGACACCCCGCTCTATACACCACTCGGCAGTGAGGTCCCGCGGAGGACGTAGGACGAGGGGAATACCGTGTGAACGTGGAGGAGAAGTACACGAGGAGCCGCTTTACCACCAGCGTGCGCCGCAGACCCCGACTCTGTAACGAGCAAGTCGACAAACCACGGCTCCACCCGAGTCAGGGTGACCGGCGGGCAGTCCTTGGTCAGTTCTTTTGAGAAGTGCGTCACAAACGACGGAAAGAGCCCCTCAAAGCGCGAGAACACTGCGATAACCTCGAGCGCCGCTTCGAGCTCGAATACGAGTCCCCACTTGTCGAAGACGGAAAGCCACGCCACCGTAGTGGGCCTCGCCACCTCTGCGCAACGTGTCTCTACGCCGCCACGCGCAGTGACACGAAGCAAAACACATCGACGATCCTTCTCGCAAGAAATGCAAAAAACAAAGAATGACAAAGCAAAGACACCGCAATCATGTCCGTCCCTCTGTTAAGTGACTGGCGGTGTCACGATAGACTCACACGAGCTCACCCAGTCGCTGGCTGGCTCCACCTTCGTGCTCTCATACAGCCAACGCTGCAAGATCTCGGTCCGAATCCAATAGAGAATCCTAGGGCGCACACGTGGACCCCTTGGATAACCACAGAGCGAGTTAAAGAAGGCTAGCGTCGCCACCAGTGTGCCGGTATTTACGGCTCCACCCGCTCTGAGCGACATTGTCCTCTCTTCGCGGGGCACGTCTGACAGAACTCCAGTCCACCAATGCCCTTCCTGACAGGAGAAAAAAACCATGTGGAGTACTCAAACACGTTTATACGTCGCTTCATAGTGGAGACTTTGGAGGGCCTTCCCAAGCACAACATGCTGTAGAACAGACTACCAAAAACAAGGCACTCTTTCAAATCCGTTCCAGGCACCTCCTCCATCAAAAAAAAACATGGCATGAGCATCAAGGACGGCCACGTGCACGGCAGCTTGACCGCAAACGTTGGCCGCCTCTTGCGCTTCCCTTGCCCCTCCATTGCGCGTGACTTGAGCGGCGGCCACAGCCGCCGACACAAGAACCGCGTCGACATCGGCAGCGGCGTCTCGGCGGCCGGCCGCGTCGTAGCCGGCGCCGGTGGGCGCCGCAGGCATCTGGCCCCCAGTGAAGGCCCCGCCGCCAAGCTCACGAAGAACGCGCTCAACTTTGACCACGTGCGTGGCCACAAAAAACGTGTGCGTCGGGCGAGCCTCAGCACCAGCGCCCAACGGCGACGACATGGCAGTGGAGATGGGCGATGGGGTGGGGTATGTCGGATTGTGGCAGCAGACACAGTGTGAGAGTGGGGTCCGGCGAGTCGAAGGCAACGGTGGGTGGCGTACGTTCAGGTCCTCGTCGGCGCCCAGTGGGGTGCTAAAATGCCGTTGGATGACGCAGCCATGCCCCTCTCGCACCCCCCACCGGTGTGCCCGCCTGGCTGCTCCTTTTGGATTCTATGGCCTCGCGTTGCGTGTCTGTTCCACGTCGGCTCACGCAGCGCAGCGTGAAAACACGCCTATGGGCCGCCAATTGACCCTACTCTGCGGACATTTATTTCCATCCAAAAACAGCCTGGCCGCGCGGCCGCCCGCGTCAGCCAAGCAAAAAGAGGGGGCTTCTTGTGGTCAGCTGTCTGGCTCTGCTCTGCGGCAATTCTTCTTCAGACAATGAACGGGCTAGCAGCGCGGCTGCTCGCCTCGGCAGGCAAAAAGAGGGGAGTTTGTGTTGTCAGCTGTCTGGTACTGAGCCCTCTCCAACGAGCAAATGCGTGATTCATGGCCCTTGCTACACTAGGTGCAGATGAGACACGATGCAGGGGATGCTGCCCACGTATCCCGACCCGAGAACTTTGCCGAGCGTACACACCGGCAATGTAAACATCCTTGCACGTGCACAGCCTTGAGCGGAGTTCCGAGCATCTTTACCTGGCTGTCGATGGTCCCTGCCGTTCACGCTGAAGGCCCATTTAGCTGACACTGGGTGCCCTGCGTTAGGAAGAGCTCAATGCCGCTGTCCCGCCCACAACGTATTTGGTGCCAGTGGGACTCAGATCGAGTCGGTCCACCAAAATCTAGATTCGGGCACCGGCTGTGGTCCGATCGTGGAGGCACAGCACCCTACTTGAACCGACTGTTTTTCTCTTGCGACGCGTGTTGCAACCGCATCACACGCCAGCCGAGATTTGTAATATTCTATCTGATCAACCGAGATTGTATCCCATTACCTCATTCATTGATTGCAATTGCGGCCATAACGGCAGCGCGGCATTGCTGTCGTGGCCTCCAATTGACTCGGCAGAGTTGCACTTGGGACAATGTCTCTCCGCGACGAAGAAGCCGCCCCGGTGATGGAGTTTTGTGGTCTCCGCCGCGTGGAGGTCTGCGCAGCGTGCCCCCCCCCCCGACGGCGAGGCTGCCATCGATACGAGGGCTTGTCACCGAGAGACTGCGGCAGACCCATCAGGGGGTCTTCGGCCATTGCACAGCCGCGCCCGCCACCGCCCTCCAGCCATGATACTCCCTGCTGTCCTCGAGTGCCCTGTGTTTGTCCCTCGGCGCCAGTACTCGGCCGGCTGACAAAGCAAAACGTTTTACAACACAGCAGGCTGTCCGCCACGGCCGCAGAGATGCAACACGAAACAGACTACGCGGAGACGATAGCAAAAAAAAACTTCATACTGCAAATGGCTCTTCCTTAGTACCTCCCCTGCCCTGTTCCCGCTTGCCCCCCTGGACGGCTCAAGCCAGAAAAAAGCAGCGTAGGGACGAGGAAGGCGGCCAGTTATGGGCCGGCGCAGGCGGCCAGGAAAGAGCCGCTCGGGCACACTTGTCACTGTGATAGAAAGCGCGTTGCAGCGCGTCTCCAGGACACCGCAGCGTCCTTCAAGTGGACCTAGACCTTGGCCTCGACCTTGGCCTCCTTGCACTGTACGTCCTCATCGGTCAAGCAGCCGTCAGTTGCCGTGCGTTCGAAAGCGTTGGCGGCCTTGTCCGCCGAAACCGTCTCGTCCGCTGCCGTCGAAAATCGAAACACCTGGCAGTGGGTGCCGCGAGTGGCCTCAATTGTGGCCATCGCGGCGGCGTAGCTCATACGAATGGCCTGCGCCAGCCGACGCTGGCGCCTCGCAGAGTGTATCTGCTTCTTCAGACTTCCAGGGAGACGGCGCGCCCCCTCTCGGGTGGCTGCGCGGGCACGCTCGAGGTCGGCTGCGCGGGCCAGCTCGATGCCGACCGCACGAGCCCGCTGGAGGCCAGCCGCGCTGCTTGCGCTGGCGGGTGAGTGCGGGTGCTCGATGGTAGCCAGTAGAGATGACGTGGCCTTGTCGGAGGCCTTCACCATGGCGCCTTGCACGTCCGCCGCTGTGCCCTGTGATCAGCGTGTGCCATGGCCGGTGGACTGAGAAGCGGAAAGAGGATGATCTCTTCAGCAAAAACCGGGCCCATCCCCAACCCTTCCCTCAGTTCGTCATCACACCTGTTGGGGCGTCGAGCAACACCGGCAACGTGAGGGCCACCTCACTCGGCCCGAGGACGGGCCCGCACAGGACCATTCCGATACTATCCCAGCGTGAAGGTGGACAGCTACGCCCCGCAGACCTGTGTTCCAAGGGACAAGAACAGGCATCCTGGACTAGTCACCGTCAACTGCGGTGCACGTGCCCTGCTCTCAGTGGATGCTCGAGTGACGTTCTCTGGCTCTTCCATGTCGCCACGGCTGGCCCCGCAACGTAGGTGTCGCGGTCGCCTTCAGAAACGAGTTGACCCGAAGGAAACTGGAATCTGATCAGGTGACGGCGATTTAAGCACTCTGAGGCATGTGGTGACCTGAAACGTGTCTGTCTCATGACGGATGATCGCCAGAACAAATGCATTTTCACGCTAGAACGGACATGTAAACCTGTTTCGCGTCATCTAGTTAAAGACGATTGAAGGACGATCGGCCGCTCAAATGATGCCGACTGACGGGGGACACGCAGCGCTCCTCTCACGGTGATACGAGATGTCTGGTTGCATGAGTTCGGAGGGTCGCAACCACCAACGTCGCCTGCGCATTCCGTAGACCAATTTATACAGTATCCCCTGTTTTACACCAAATACATCAGGTCGGCCAGAACCTTTGTGGAACCCTTTCATAAACAGCTCGCCGCGGCTCGACACCCAGTCACAGGCGCACACGGCGACATACGGGGCGCTCTCAATTTATGTGGAACTGGCTCGATGCGGACGTTGTTCGAAGTGCTCTAACACTCCGCGCCTTTGTGGTGGTGCCACGACAGACAAAGTGTCTGGCGCCTTATTCTTGTCACTGCAGCAAGAACGGTGGTGCTGCTCCCCCCAACCAGCCAGAAAAGAGACTGTGCTCACCCATACGCGACCTAATACTTGACATCGGTGTGCGATAGGAAACCAAGGTACAGATAAACGTTCGCAATAGCAAGACAGATAGTGGACTGAAAATCCTGCAGAAGCTGTATCTACGCAGTGTGGAACACACCAGCACCCTCACCGCTGCCCCCGGACATCAAACCCAACAGATAGGTCTGCAGGTCTGCGACCACAATGCCGATGCCCGCTACATCGTCCGAGTGTGCACCACACCAGTCCCGAAAGGCAGCCGAGTGTGTGCGTCGCATGACTGTCCCAATCACAGTCAGAGCCTCCTTCACCACCGCCTGTGACACGACGGTGGATGCGTCGGAGGACGGTCCGCCGCTACCAAACACCGGCAGGTGCACAGCCACTAGGGGATCGAAAGGTACCAGGAGCAGCTTGTCGCCGGCTTCTGAGAGAAAAAGGTCGCCCCGTACCCGCCCGCAGCAGTGCCAGCCCCGGAGGGTGCGCCGACGTTGCCTGGCGCGCCGCCCCCGCCACCGCAACTACCGCCAGTATTCGAACCGCCCCCCCAGGCAGGAGCGACACCGTTGGCCTGCGCGCCGCCCGCTCCCCATCACTGGTAGAGCCGTAACCGACGCGACGCCCCTGCCGTCACCCTCCTCACAAGAGAAAGCGCTCGCGACAAGGATTGAACCCAGGCCATTCGCTATCTCGCGTGCGAAGCAGGCGCTGTAGACCGGCCACGAGGAGTTCTTGCTGCAGCGTCTCATGCTTTTTTATAGACTTGCAGCGCAATGTTTCGTTTGTCAGTTTGCCTTAGCTCTGTATTTAAACTAACATCTTTGTCGATTTAGAGACATTGATTGGTCGCTGGTGGGCGCGGCAGGTCTCCGGGCTGTCTTCTTGTCATGACAGAGCCATGACAAGCCGTGACAGGTTCTCACCTGGACGGAAACAAGAAACCGGCCGTTGTCACGAGCCTGGCTCTTGAGAGCACTGCGCAGGACGGTCCTGAGCAAGCCTGTACTGCGCGACTAGCTGGACCAAGCCTATGCAACGGGGCAGGCCGGCCTGGCCGCCTGGAGAATTCCGTGAGGTGCGCCGAGGATTGAGGCCAGAACTCTCAGTCGCAGTTTACAAGGAGAACAGATAATGCATGCCGGTCGAGGCCGGACACCGGCGCGCCGGCGCTGGATTCAACGAAGCGGTCTGCAGCGGTGTCCACCCGCGCAAGGTGCGAACAAAGGCTGCATGCGGCCTGTCGCATCGGCCGATTTTCATCATTTGCATCCATGACGAGCAACCATCTGCGAGTTTTTGGGGTTGTGCTTTGTGAGGGGACCGGTGGCGGGGTCGGGCCTCGAGGTGAACTGACAGCAGCGGATGCAGTCTTGGGAGCACGCATCGACTTGTCATGGCCGATAGCCCCCTCTCAGAGCCCCCCTCCGCGTGAACTTGGAATGGACGCTGCCGCCGCCTCCGCTGCGGCCACCTCCCTCACTCCCGCGGTCAATCAACTATACGTGCCCGAATCTTCTGCCAGCCAGGGTGATGCCGGCCACAGCACCGGCACACACATGGAAACCTTCGCTTCTCTGGGGTAAGCAGGCATCGCGGTTGGTTGTACGGTTAAGTAGACCCCACATGGCAGAGCGTATCGACTCGGCGCGATAGCAACCGCCTCTCAAGCCGACGCACCAAAACACGGTCAACAGTAAATGGGGCGAGCGCCATTATGAACGGCACACTGTTCCCTGGCCGTCACAAGCTTCCCTCCCAGCCGGTGTTTTTGAATGTCCCCACCAGTGTCGTGCGTGGTACCTGCGTAACAAGCAACTGGCACAGGCCTGTTCATGTGTCCCGGACCGAGCCTAACTGGGGGTCTGTGCAGCGCATCAAATGCGATGAAGCGCACTGTATCCGAAAAAACTTATGCGTTTACACTGCAGTTGGTGCTGTACAGGTCGAGGGCTTCAAATAGGAATGGATGGAGAAATTACGTATGTTCTATTTCAGGCACGTGCTAGAATGTTCCTGGCCTCAGGGCGGGGGCGCGCTCGGCGGCGCCTCAACACCGGGTACGCCGGCCGGCTCCATGGCCGCGAGCGCGCACGGGGGCACGTACAGCCACGTTGCCATGGTGGGGGGAAGGTGGGGCGGGGAAACGCACATCTGCGCACGGCGGGCGGCGCAGCGGGCCCAAAACCGTCGTCAAAAGGCACGACTGCTTTTGGGTGTTTTGGGACGAACAGATATTCTGCAAACCGCCGTGGGGCTCTGTCAGGGCTGCTTTTTTCCAGAAACGGCGCCAAAATGGTTTGTTCGCCGGGATACATGTATCTCCACTCGTAAATTGAGAGACACAGCATAAGACGTATACACTTCACCCTTCCAGAAAGAGAGAGAGACGGAGAAGCGTTCATGGCCCTGCTAGCAGGCGCAATGTGTGGAGTGAGGAACGATATCTGTTCTCGCAAACACAAATACGCAAGGACCTCGCATGGGATGGCCTATGAGAGCCTGTCAAGGGGGGTCGATCTGTTTTTTTGCACAGGAATTCTGTTTCTTGAAACAGGAACACGGGCCTTCAAGAGGCTCAAGACAGGCAAAAACAGAGGTGCTTTTGACGACGGTTCTCGGCTCGCTGCGCGGGGCGGCCGACACGGCGCACGGGCAGGCGGGTCGGACCGACCGCCGTGCGACGAGGCGCCTCTGACCGCCAGGCCAGATGGCGTCAGCAACCGCCGGCGCGCCGCCGCAACAGATGCCGGCGCGCAGGCACTATCACCGGTGGGTCATCGTGGGCGCGTCGAACCCCGAAAGTCACTGCGCGTGGTCGCCCCGCGCAACTCGGGGCGGTAAGGGGGGCACGGGGGCAGGCGCCGTCCGGGCCAAGTGACCTCTGTGGCAGGACAGTTCTTCTCAGCCACGAACTCCATTCGCTTTTAGCGTCATCGCGACACTTTCAACACTCTCACGCCCCCAGATCCTGAGGACACGAATGCAGACTGCCACCTCTGAAACGGATAACAAGTCCCTTGATCTAAGTATGCGTGTGCATCACTACACTTTGAGAGCACCCTGTCCTAAAGGCCAGGGAATATCGCCAAGAGATTAATCTATGAATCAATCAATACAATATTGCGTCTTTTTTATGAATCAAAGTCTGCAGTGCATTTTATGACGCGCATTTTTTCTTGTGGCGAATGCGGCGGCACCAGCCCTGGCACGTCATCAACGTTGCCGCTGCCGGCCATGGCCGCCGTCGCGAACCCGGTAACCGCTCAACGCCCCCAGCTGCGCGGAGTTGCGGTGGGGAAGAAAGGCGAGGGCAGAGGCTCACGGCGGCTCGCAGCAGAGACGCTGGCCGGTGGCGCCACCCCATGCCGCCTCCCTCACACCGAGATATTTATGCCCTCCACCGCCGACACCGTGGCGGAGACGACAGCAGGATACGGATACCACCAGAAGAGCGGCGATGGAGGGGGAAAGTGGGGGGGAGGGCGGGAGGGGTTGCACTGGGCGTGATTGAAGGAGTGGGGGTCGTGCGCACAACAGTTCGTCGGGTTGCGCTAGCCCTACCGTCGCATGCGGTGCCCTAGAATAGAATCATAAAATGCATAGTACATGCATGCGACCGAGTGTGACTAATTCATTAATTAATTGGTGAATGAAATCAAACATTTAAATGCATTCTTTGTATCGGTGCCATCCATGCTGCGAGGGATCGCCGACCCACGTCGGATGTACCCATCTTTTACGTACACTCATTTAGCGCAGGCAAGTGCCCAAATCATCGTCGGCTTGATTGGAGCTCTCCACATCTACCGCAACGGCAGAGCAGCGACCTCTGCGCGAGCAACACCTTCCAACTGACCTCCACCCCAAGCACCATCACCCCCTCCCCTCTGGGGGGCGCCCCTGCGGACCATATGACAGGGCCGGCGGCGGTCGATGGAGATGGGATGCAGTGGGCGGAGTGTGAGTTTTGGGTGGAAGGGCGCCGGTGGTTCAGGGCGTGG
>Ga0115029_1002142_pt1 | contig 12112 bp, 4 predicted proteins | sample SidtaG_3_FD_87297 | JGI IMG/M metagenome (GOLD analysis project Ga0115029, IMG submission 87297) | Marine algal microbial communities from Sidmouth, United Kingdom - Sidmouth_Asex1 metaG | ecosystem: Host-associated > Algae > Red algae > Unclassified | place: Sidmouth, United Kingdom | collected...
GCCCGTCGCCGACCCGACCCCCGGCCCCCGCCCGCCCCCCGATCCGGCAGGCGACCCGGTAGCCGGCCGGGCCGATCCGGCCTCCGGGCCTAATCCGGCCCCGGCCTCCGGGCCGCTTCCGACCGCCAACCCGGCCCCCGCCACCGATTCGCCGGACGCGAACTGGGCCGACCTGCGCCGTTTCGTGCCCGAGCCCGGCCACCTGGCCCGCAACCGCGTCATCACCGCCCTGCGCCGCGACCCGGCCGCCGGCGCCATCGACCTGCTGCGGACCCGGATCCTCAACACCATGGAAGAGCGCGGCTGGCGGCATCTGGGCGTCACCTCGCCGACCAAGGGCTGCGGCAAGACCTTCATCTCGGCCAACCTGGCCTTCAGCCTGGCCCGGCAGAAGCACCTGCGCACGCTGCTCTTCGACATGGACCTGCGCAATCCCAGCCTGGCGCGGGTGCTGGGGATCCCGGCCGCCGGGGCGCTGGCGCCGGCGCTCGAGGACGAGGAATCGCTGGAGGACCGGATGCTGCGCCTGTCCGACAGCTTCGCCGTCGTCGCCAACGAGACGCCCAGCGACCTCTCGGCGGAGATCCTGAAATCCTCGGTCACCACCCGGGTCCTGACCCGCTGCTTCGACCGGCTGCGCCCGGACATGGTGCTCTACGACCTGCCGCCGGTGCTGGCCTGCGACGACGTGCTGTCGCTGCGCCACCGGCTCGACGCGGTGCTGGTGGTGATCCGCGGCGGCCATTCGACCAGCCGCGAGGTCCGCGACCTCGAGGCGCTGCTGGAGGGCGAGATCCCGATTCTCGCGACGGTGCTCAACGAGGCGGAGGACGGCCACGCCTCGCCCTATGTCGCCGGCTGACCGGCGGCCGCTCACATCGCCAGCAGCCGCTGCACGTGTTCGGCGTTGACGGCCAGCGCGGCGGCCGCGACGACCAGCCCGACCGCCCCGAAGATCAGGTCGTGGCGCGGATCGTAGACCCCGTGGCGGCGCGCCAGGAGCGCGATCGCCGGATAGCCGAGGATCGCCGCCACCCCCTGCCCCGCGATGGCGCCTGCGAGGCCCGCGAGGCTGGCCCCCGCGATCAGCCCGCCGACCTGCAGCGCCGCCCGGACGACGAGCACGAAGAAGAAGTTGCGGCTGTCGCCCGCGGCCAGCGCGGCCTTGTCGTAGGTCGCCACGATGATCAGGACGATCTGGACGCAGGATAGCAGCGCCGCGACGATGCCGGCATCGGCGAAGCGCGGATCGAACAGCAGCCCGACCAGCGGCACCCCGAAGAACGCCAGCCCCGAGAGCGGGACCAGCATGCCGGCGGTGAAGAACATCCGCAGCCGCGCCAGCTTGCGCCGCGCCTCCGCGTCGCCGTTCTCCTGCACGTCCCGGTAGAGCGGGATCAGCATCTTCTCGCAGATCACCCCCGCGGCCATCGGCACGAAGAAGCTCAGGAAGAAGCCGATATTGTAGACCCCGAGCGCGCCGATCGACAGGAAGGCGCCGAGGACGAGCCGGTCGCTCTGGGAGATGAGGAAGCCGGCGATGGTGCTCAGGAAGATCCACTTGCCGAAGCCGATCAGCTCGGCGGCCGCGGCGCGCTCGAAGCGGAAGCGGTGGACATGGCCCGGCAGCACCGTCCAGGACAGCGCGCAGCGGACGGCCGCGATGACGATGCCCGCGACGGCCAGCGCCCAGACCTCGCGGAAGACGTAGGCGAGCGCGACGCAGACGCTGACGGCGACGGCCTGCGCCCCTAGCTCCACCGCCACGATCCGCGTCATCCGCAGGTGCCGGTTCTCGGTCTCGATCCGCGTCGTGCGGAGGCCGTCGAACAGCAGCCCCACCCCCGCGAGCGGCAGCAGCCAGGCGAGGCTCGGCTCGTCGTAGAAGGCGGCCAGGGGGCCGGCGATCGCGAACGAGACGATCCACAGCACCGCCCCGCGGCCGATCTGCAGCACCCAGGCCGTGTCGAGGAAGACCGGGTCGTCGCCCCGCGGGCTGCGCATGATCGACGGCCCGGTGCCCACGTCCGAGAACATGGTCATGCCCACGATCACCACCGAGACGATGGCCATCAGGCCGAACGCCTCGGGGAACAGCAGCCGCGTCAGGATCAGGTTGGAGGCGAAGCGCAGCGCCTGCACGCCGCCGAATCCCACGATCACCAGGGCCGAGCCGCGCAGGATGCGCGAGAAGATGGTCGGCTCGGACGGTGTCGCCATGATGAACGGTCTCTCTTCGGTCCGGGATGCGGCACGCCGTGCGGACGCTCCCGACCCGAGCCGCCCCTACTTGTATTCTATTAAGGCCGTCTTATTGCCGGTCCGCCGGCGCAGATGGAATTCCAGCGCGCCCAGCGCCTCGGGAAACTTGCCCAGCACCGTGAAGACCGCCGGGGCCAGCCCGCCGCCGCGCCGGGCCAGCCGCAGGACCTGCGCGGGATAGGCCGCCAGCAGCAGCAGCGCCCAGGGCGTGACCAGTAGCGCGAGGACCAGCACCGCCAGCGGCAGCGCCGCCCCCCAGAGCAGCGCGCGGCGCGTCTCGGCCACCCAGTGCCGCTCGGGCGGCGCGCCGTGCAGGAACGCGCCTTCGGCGAAGGCGTGGCCGGCGCGGCGCGCGCGGCGCCACCATTGCGCGAAGCGCGTCATCGCGGCGTCGTGCAGCGTCATCTCGGCATCGAGGCGCCGGATCGTCCAGCCGGCCGCGCGCAGACGGACGCAGAGCTCGGGCTCCTCGCCGGCGATCAGATCCTCGCGGAAGCCGCCCACGTCGCGCAGCGCGTCGAGCCGCATCAGCGCATCGCCGCCGCAGGCGCGGGCCTCGCCCACGGGCGTGTCCCATTCGATGTCGCAGAGCCGGTTGTAGACGGAGGCGTCGGGATGCCGCTCGCGGCGGCGTCCGCAGACCACCGCGCAGCCGGGCGCGTCGGCCAGATGGGCCCGCGCGGCATCCAGCCAGCCCGGCTGCAGCGCGCAATCGCCGTCGAGGACCTGCACGAGCTCGATCGCGGCGGCCCCGTCCTCCGCCCCGTTCCCCATCAGCCGCGCGAGGCCCGCATTGCGGGCGCGCGCGGCGGTGAAGGGGCGATCCATGTCGAGCTCGACCACCTCGGCGCCGGCCGCGCGCGCGACGGCGAGGCTGCCGTCGGTGGAGCCGGAATCGACATAGACGATGCGCGCGACCCGGCCCGCCAGCGAGGCCAGGCAGGCCTCGAGCCGGGCGCCCTCGTTGCGCCCGATGGCGATGGCGGCAAGGCCCGCGGGGCCGCCCCGCGCCTCCGCGCCGGGCGTGGCCCGACCCTGCACCGCCGCGCCGGGCGCGGCCCGATCCCGTACCGCCGCGCCCGGCGCGGCCGGGGGCTCCGCGGAGGGGCCGGTCTGGGGTCGCGGGGCGGTCGGCAACTCTCGGGGCTCCTGATGGTCGGCCGCCCGGCGGCGCGGCGGAACTTGCACAGCCGGGGCACGCGATGCAAGTCTGGGCCCCGTTCCGTCAGGGGATCCCCCGCGCCATGCCCAACGCCCTCGCCTTCGCCGCCCTGGCGCTCTGGCCGGTCCTCGCGCTGTGGATGTTCGCGCGGCTGCCGCTGGAGCGGGCGCTGATCTGGACCATCGTCGGCGGCTACATGGCGCTGCCGCCGGTCGCGGCCTTCGACCCGCCGGTGGTGCCGGCGCTCGACAAATACGCCATCGCCAACCTGTCGGCGCTGCTGGGCTGCATGATCCATGCCCGCGGCTCGGTGCTGGCCCTGCCGCGCTCGCCGCTGGCGCTGGGGCTCTTCGTGGCCTTCATCATCAGCCCGCTGGCCACGACGACGACCAACGGCGATCCGCATTTCATCGGCAACGGGGTGCTGCCGGGCCTGAGGCTCTACGACGCGGTCTCGATCATGATGGGGCAGGTGCTGTTCGTGCTGCCCTTCTTCCTGGCCCGGACCCTGCTGGCCAGCGTCGAGGCGCATCGCGACATCCTGCGCATCCTGATGCTGGGCGGGCTGATCTACTCGGTCCCGATGCTGATCGAGATCCGGCTCAGCCCGCAGCTCAACACCTGGATCTACGGCTTCTTCCAGCATTCCTTCCTGCAGATGATGCGCGAGGGCGGGTTCCGGCCCATCGTGTTCATGCCGCATGGCCTGTGGGTGGCCTTCTTCGCCATGAGCGCGACATTCGCCGCCGCCGCGCTGGCGCGCGATGCGGGTGCGGGGCGCGGCGGCCGGCTGCTGGCGGCGACGGCCTATCTCTTCACGGTGCTGTTCCTGTGCAAGAGCCTGGCCTCGCTGCTCTATGCGATGGCGCTGCTGCCGCTCATCCTGATGGCGCCGATGCGGATCGTCATGTGGGTCGCCTTCGCGTTCGCCTTGGTCGCCATCAGCTACCCGATCCTGCGCGGCGGCGGCTTCGTCCCGGTCGAGGCGCTGGCCGACTGGGCCTACGGCGTCGATCCGGATCGCGGCCAGTCGCTGCAATTCCGCTTCGACAACGAGACCATGCTCCTGGAGAAGGCCAACGACCGCCCGCTCTTCGGCTGGGGCAGCTGGGGCCGCAACCTGATCTACGACCTCGAGACGGGCCGGATCCTCTCGGTCACGGACGGGCGCTGGATCATCGTGATCGGGATGTTCGGCTGGCTGGGCTACATCGCCGAGTTCGGCCTGCTGACCCTGCCGATCATGGTGCTGGCGCTGCGGCGCGTGCCCGGCGGCGTGCCGGTGGCGGTGGGGGCGACGGCGCTGCTGCTGGGGATCAACCTGATCGACATGCTGCCCAACGCGACGCTGCTGCCGATCACCTGGATGATGGCCGGGGCGCTGCAGGGCCATGTCGAGCGCCGCGCCGGCGACCCGGCCTCAGAGACCGCCCCCGGCACCACGCCCGCCGGGACCGGGCCGCGACCGCTGCAGAGCATCCTCTAGGCCGCCGCCACGCGCCCCACGCCCCCCCCGAAGACCGATACGAAGACCGATACAATGCGTTTTGATTTCGCACCGGTCATCGTATAGCGTCCGCCGCGGACTTATACGCGCCGCGACATCTGGATCATTACGAGAAATCGGCCGCCGCCTGAACCGGACGTCCCCATTGAAGACGCCTCCGTCGCGGCCCCTGAATTGAGTGTGGGTGACACATGGACGAGAGTGATCGTCACGACGATACCGATATCGCCATCGTCGGGATGGCCGCGCATCTGCCCGGCGCCGCCGACATCTCCGAATTCTGGGACAACCTCGTCGCCGGCCGCAGCTCCATCGCCCGGCTGAGCGAGGAGGAGCTGCTCGAGGCCGGCGAGGCGCCCGAGCGGATGCTGCATCGCAACTACGTGCCCGCCGCCGCCCCGCTCGACGGGTTCGAGACCTTCGACGGGGAGTTCTTCGGCTTCTCGCCCAAGGAATCGGCGATCATGGACCCCCAGCACCGCCAGTTCCTGGAGGTCTGCTGGGAGGCGCTGGAGGATGCCGGCCACGTGCCGGAGACCTTCGACGGCCCGATCGGCGTCTTCGCGGGCTGCGGCATGGGCAGCTACTTCTACTTCAACCTGTGCTCGAACCGGCACCTCGTCGACGACGTGGGCATGTTCCTGCTGCGCCATACCGGCAACGACAAGGACTTCCTGTCGACCCGGGTCAGCCACGTGCTCGACCTCAAGGGGCCCAGCGTGAACCTGCAGACCGCGTGCTCCACCTCGCTGGTGGCGGTGCATTACGCGGCCCAGGCCCTGCTCAGCGGCGAATGCGACATGGCGCTGGCCGGCGGCGTCACGATCGAGCTGCCGCAGCGCCGCGGCTACATCTTCGAGGACGGCGAGATCCTGTCGCCCGACGGCGAGTGCCACGCCTTCGACCACCGCGCGCAGGGCACCGTCTTCGGTTCGGGGGCGGGTGCCGTGGCGCTGCGCCGGCTGGGCGACGCGCTGGCCGACGGGGACCATATCTGGGGCGTCATCAAGGGCACCGCGATCAACAATGACGGTGCCGCCAAGGCCGGCTACCTCGCCCCCAGCGTCGAGGGCCAGTCCCGCGCCATCCGCGAGAGCCATGCCGTCGCCGGCGTCGCCCCCGAGACGATCGGCTACGTGGAATGCCACGGCACCGGCACCTATCTGGGCGACCCGATCGAGGTGGCCGCGCTGACCGACGCGTTCCGCGCCGGCACCGATCGCACCGGCTTCTGCCGGATCGGCTCGGTCAAGACCAATATCGGCCATCTCGACACCGCCGCGGGCGTGGCCAGCCTGATCAAGGCCACCATGGCCGTCCACGAGGGCCGGCTGCCGCCCTCGCTGGGCTTCGAGAAGCCCAACCCCGCCATCGATTTCGACGCCAGCCCGTTCCGCGTCAACGACCGCCTCTCGGACTGGACGGCCGAGGGGCCGCGCCGCGCCGCGGTCAACTCGCTGGGCGTGGGCGGCACCAACGCCCATGCCATCGTCGAGGAACCGCCGAAGGCCGCCGAGGGCGAGGCCGCCGACTGGCCCTTCGCGCTGCTGACCGTCTCGGGGCGCAGCATGAAGGCGCTCGACGCCAACACCGCGCGGCTGGCGGCGCATCTGCGCGCCCATCCCGGACAATCGCTCGACGACGTCGCCTGGACGCTCAAGGAGGGCCGCCGCGCCTTCGAGAAGCGCCGCGTCGTGGTCGCCGCCACCCACGAGGAGGCCGCCGCCAAGCTGGAGAAGAACGACCGCCGCGACGTGTTCACCCACAGCCTCGTCTCCGACGATCCGGAGCCCGTGTTCATGTTCCCCGGCGGCGGCGCGCAATATGCCGGCATGGCCCGCGACCTCTACGAGACCGAGCCGGTGTTCCAGGAATGGATGGATCGCGGCCTCGACATCCTGCAGCCGCAGCTCGACTACGACATCCGCGCCGTCTGGCTGCCCGGGGCCGGGGCGGCGACCGACGACGCCGCCGAGACGCTCAAGAAGCCCTCGGTCCAGCTCCCGCTGATCATGATCGTGGAATACGCGCTGGCGAAGCTCTGGATGTCCTGGGGCGTGACGCCGAAGATCATGGTCGGGCATTCGATGGGCGAGAACACCGCCGCCTGCCTGGCCGGCGTGCTGTCCTTCGAGGATTGCATCGCGCTGGTGCTGCTGCGCGGCCGGCTCTTCGACACGGTCGATGCCGGCGGCATGCTCAGCGTGCCGCTCTCGGTCGAGGCGGTGACCCCGCATCTGGGCGACGACCTCGACATCGCCTGCGTCAACGCGCCCGAGCTGACCGTCGTCTCGGGGCCCGTCGCCGCACTCGAGCGCCTGCAGGCCGACCTCGCCGCCCGGGAGGTCGACGCGCAGCGCATCGCCATCGACATCGCCGCGCATTCGCACATGCTGGAGCCGATCCTCGGGCCCTTCCGCGAGTTCCTGCAGGGCATCACGCTCAGCGCGCCCGAGATTCCCTTCGTGTCGAACCGCACCGGGCGGCCGATCACCGATGCCGAGGCGACCGACCCCGATTACTGGGTCGGGCATCTGCGCGGCACCGTGCGCTTCGCCGAATGCATGACCACGCTCAGCGAGGAGCCGGAGCGCGTCTATCTGGAGGTCGGACCCGGCAAGGCGCTGGGGTCGCTGGCCCAGGCGCATGGCGGGGCGCAGGCCAACCAGGTCGTCAACTCGCTGCGCCACCCCGAGCACGCGGTCGCCGACGACGCCTATTTCCTGGCCACGCTGGGCCGGCTCTGGGCCACCGGGATCGCGGTCGACTGGCAGCAGATCTGGGGCGAGGCGCGCCGCGTCCGGGTGCCGCTCCCGACCTACGCGTTCCAGCGCTCGCCCTATTTCATCGAGCCCGGCGCCAATGCCGCCCCCGCGGCCGCCGCGCCCCGGATGGAGCGGATCGACGACCTGTCGAAATGGGCCTGGCGGCCGCATTGGCGCAAGAGCGTCGCGGCCTGCGATCTCGACGTGACCGAGGGCAGCCCCGACCTGCCGCGCGAGACGCCCGAGACCTGGCTGGTCTTCTGCGACGCGCAGGGCCTGGGCGACGGCGCCGCTTCGCGCCTGCGCGCGGCCGGCGAACGGGTGGTCACGGTGCGCGAGGGCGACGTCTTCGAGCGGGTCGGCAAGGATGCCTACACGCTGTCGCTGGACCATGGCCGCGAGGGCTACGACCAGTTGATCGCCGCGCTGATGTCGGACGGCGCCAGCCCGTCGCGGGTGGCGCATTTCTGGAACGTCACCGCCGAGGCGGGCGAACGCGCCGGACAGGGCGCCTTCAACGCCGCGCAGGATCGCGGCTTCTACAGCCTGCTCTTTCTGGCGCAGGCGATCGAGGGCGAGGCGCTGCCCCGGCCGATCCACCTGACGGTCTTCACCAACGGCGCGGCCAGCGTGACGGACGAGGCGCTGACGGCGCCGGCGAAATCCACCCTGCGCGGCCCGGTCCTGGTTCTGCCCAAGGAGGTCGAGGGCCTGACCACGCGGCTGGTCGACCTGGTCCCGCCCGCGGCGGGCAAGTCGGCCAGGGCGGCGGACAGGACCGCCGCCGCCGATGCGCGCGCCGATCTGGACGTCCAGATCCTCGAGGAGATCCTGGCCACGCCCGGCAACGAGGTCGCCGCCCTGCGCGGCCCGGCCCGCTTCACCCAGCAGTTCCGCCGCATTCCCTTCGCCCGGGGGGACGCGGCCGGCGACGTCCCGCTGCGCGACGGCGGCACCTACCTGATCACCGGCGGCTTCGGCGGCATCGGCCTGACCGTGGCCGAGGCCCTGTGGAAGCGCTGCGGCGCCAACCTGGTGCTGGTCGGGCGCAGCGCCCTGCCCGAGCGCGACGCCTGGGACGCGCATCTGCGCCGCGCCGGCCCCAACGACGCGATCTCGCGGCGCATCGCCGCCGTGCGCCGCCTCGAGGAGATGGGGGCCAAGGTCCACGTGCTGGTCGCCGACGTGGCCAGCCAGCCCGAGGTCCTGACGATGATGCGCGAGACCGAGCGCGTCTTCGGCCCGATCAACGGCGTCGTCCATGCCGCCGGCGCCATCGACGACGCGCCGTTCATGACCAAGACCGCCGGCTCGGTCGAGGCGGTGTTCTCGCCCAAGGTGCGCGGCGCGCAGGTCCTGGCCGAGACGCTGGACGACGCGGAGCTCGACTGGGTGGTGCTGTTCTCCTCGACCAGCACGGTGACCGGCCCGGTGGGCCAGATCGACTACGTGGCGGCCAACGAGTACCTCAACGCCTACGCGACCAGCCGCGCCGGGGAGAAGACCCGCGTCGTGGCGCTGAACTGGGGCGTCTGGGACGAGGTCGGCATGGCCGTCGAGGCGCTGAGCGAGCGGCGCGGCGACCGCCCCCCCGCCCCGGTCGAGGCGCTGGACCTGCCGATGTGGTCCGAGCGGACCTTCGACGCCGCCGGGCGCTGCGTGCTGAACGCCACCTACGACGTCGCCGAGCGCTGGATCCTCGACGGCCACCGCACCGGGTCGGGCGACGCGCTGATCCCCGGCACCGGCTATGTCGAGATGGCCGCCCAGGCGCTGGCCGCGCAGGGCGAGGGCATGCAATTCGAGATCCGCGACCTGATCTTCCTGCGCCCGCTGGCGGTCGAGGACGGCGCCCCGCGCGACGTCCGGGCGCGGCTGCGCGCCACGATCGACGGCTATTCGCTGGAGGTCCAGGGCGGCTGCACCGTCGACGGGCGCGAGGCCTTCGTCACCAATGCCCGCGCGAACCTGTCGCTGCTGCCGATGCGCACGCCCCCGCCCGCGGATCTGGCCACGATGCGGGCGCGCTGCGGCGACCCCGAGACCGCCGATGCGGGCGCCAGCCTCACCTCCCCGCAGGAGGCGCATCTGAACTTCGGCCCGCGCTGGCGGGTGCTGCGCACCACCGCGTTCGGCGACGGCGAGGGCATCGCCGATCTGGAGCTGCCCGAGGCGTTCCACGGCGATCTCGAGGCCGGCTGGCGGCTGCATCCGGCGCTGCTGGATCTCGCCACCGGCTGGGCGATGGGCCTGATCGAGGGCTACGTGCCCGACGATCTGTGGGTGCCGGTCTCCTACGGGTCGATCGCCGTGCACGGCCCCCTGCCGGCGCGCATCGTGTCGCTGGTCCGCAACGCCGCCGAGAACTCCATGGCGCACGACTTCGCCGCCTTCGACGTGCTGCTCACCGATCCCGAGGGCAATGTCTGCATGGAGGTGCGCGACTTCTCGATCCGGCGGATGGAGCAGGCGGCCTTCACCCGGCCCCGCGCGCCCGGCCCCAAGGAGGTCGATTTCGTCGCCGGCGACGCCGACGCGCAGCGCCCGCTCTCGGCCGAGGAGGAGCGGATGCAGGAGACGCTCGCCATGGGCATCCGCCCCGAGGAGGGGGCCGAGGCCTTCCTGCACGCGCTGGCGCTGGGGGCGCCGCAGGTCGTGGTCTCCTCGGTCGATCTCGAGGCGCTCGCCGCATCGGCCGCGGCCTCGGTGGAGCGGCGCGCCGATACCGGCGACAAGTTCGACCGCCCCGAGCTCGACAGCGAATACGTGGCGCCCGAGACGGACGTGCAGCGCACGCTGGTCGGCTTCTGGGAGGGGCTGCTCGGCGTCAACGGCGTCGGCATCGCCGACAACTTCTTCGATCTGGGCGGGCATTCCCTGATCGCGGTGCGGCTGTTCGCGCTGGTCAAGAAGGCCTACAAGGTCGAGTTCCCGATCTCGGTCCTGTTCGAGGCGCCGACCGTCGCCGCCTGCGCCGCGCTCATCGAGGAGCAGATCGGCGAGAGCCGCCCGGTATCCGATGCCGGGGACGGGGAGGCCGACGCGCCGGTCCCGATGACCCGCCGCAACCGCCACCTGGTGCCGATGCACGAGGGCGAGGGCGGCCGCCGCCCTCCCTTCTTCCTGGTGGCCGGCATGTTCGGCAACGTGCTGAACCTGCGCTATCTCGCCTCGCTGCTGCAATCGGACCGCCCGGTCTACGGGTTGCAGGCGCGCGGGCTGTTCCGCGGCGACGAGCCGCATCAGGATTTCGTCTCCGCGGCGCGCGACTACATCGCCGAGATGCGCCAGGTGCAGCCCGAGGGGCCCTATTACCTCGGCGGTTATTCCGGCGGCGGGCTGATCGCCTACGAGATCGCCCGCCAACTCGAGGAGGCCGGCCAGCAGGTCGCGGCGCTGATCTTCCTCGACACCCCCCTGCCCGTGCGCCCCGACCTCAGCGCCCGCGACAAGGCCGCGATCAAGCTGCAGCAGATGCGCGAGAACGGGCCCGGCTTCCTGGCCGCCTGGGCGCGCGACCGGATCGTGTCGCGGCTGACCGGGCGCGATGCCGGGGAGGGCGATGCCGGCGCCGGCGCCAGCGCCGCGCATAACGCCGAGATCGAGGCCGCCTTCCATACCGGGCGCTTCAAGTACGACCTGCAGCCGCGCAGCGGCCCGGTCACGCTGTTCCGCCCGCCCTTGCAGGGCAAGTGGCAGGGCGCCGGCGGACGGCTGATCGGCGAGCATCGCGACTATGCGGTCGAGGACAATTTCTGGCGCCCCATCCTGCCGCAGATCGAGGTGATCGAGACGCCGGGCGACCACGATTCCATGGTGCTGGAACCCAATGTCCGCAGTCTCGCGCTGAAGATGCGCGAGGTGCTGGACCGGGCCGAGGCGGCGACCGGGACCGGCGCCGACTGGCCGCAGCTGCGCGCCGCCGAATGACCCCGCCCGTGCCCGACGACGATCCGGTGCTGCTGACCAGCATCCTGAACTTCCGCACGCCGGACATGACGATCCGCGCCATCGACGCGGCGCGCACCGCGATGCAGGGCATCGCGGGCGGGATCCTGGTGATCGACAACGACAGCGGCGACGGCTCGCTGGAGCGGCTGCGCGAGCATGTCGCCGCGCAGGGCTGGGACGCGGATGGCCGGGTCCGGGTGATCGGCTCGCCGCGCAACGGCGGCTTCGGGGCCGGCCACAACATCGCCATCGCCGCGGGCCTGGCGGGCGGGACGAGGCCCGATTTCGTCTACCTGCTCAATTCCGACGCCTTCCCGGCGCCCGACGCGATCCGCCGCCTGCTGGACACGATGCACGCCGATCCGGGCCTCGGCATGGCGGGCAGCTACATCCACGGCCCCGACGGGGAGCCGCATTGCACCTGCTTCCGGTTTCCGTCGGCGGCGGGCGAGTTCGAGGCGGCGC
>Ga0115029_1002146_pt1 | contig 12082 bp, 11 predicted proteins | sample SidtaG_3_FD_87297 | JGI IMG/M metagenome (GOLD analysis project Ga0115029, IMG submission 87297) | Marine algal microbial communities from Sidmouth, United Kingdom - Sidmouth_Asex1 metaG | ecosystem: Host-associated > Algae > Red algae > Unclassified | place: Sidmouth, United Kingdom | collected...
ACTACCGCCCATAGTTTCTATCAGGGTTTGTGACATGAGGAGCTTCATGTTTGCCGATAGGTTAATTTCCTGCAAAACAGCGCGAATTTCGGCGATATCCTGGGTTTTAAAATCGGGATTTGCAACAGGAGAATCTTGCCACAGAGCAGCAGGGCATTCGAGGTCGATTTGAATTTTGACTTTTTCTGGAGTCACTTCTGCTGTCGATAGTTCGATTGTACCTGTCTTCATCATGGCTATACCACTATCGATCGAGTTAAAAATTAGCTGAATTAGACGAGAGCGATCGGCAAAAACAGATATTTCAGAGTCTTGTTGCTCTATTTTCAGCCTTAGATTGCAATTAGCAGCCTGAAGATAGGTTAGGCGATTAATTTCGGCAAATATATTATCGAGACTCAAAGATTCTAGGTGCAGGCTGTTTGTACCATATTCAATTTTAGAAATGGCGACAATCTCATCAATCAACTTCATCAGTTTCAAGGCTGAATGATAGGCTTGGGCAATAAATTCTTTTTGTTCTTCTGGGCTTTCGCAAAGATCGGCAAGAATTAGCTGATGCAGTCCAATCATGCTGCTTAAAGGCGATCGTAACTCATGGGAAGTTCTGGCCAAAAAACCTGCTTTAAATTGGCTCATCTGCGCTGCCATTTGATAAGCAAGCTGTGCCTGTTTTAGTTCTTCTTTGAGTTCTTCAATTTCATTCATAATTTTAGAAGATAAGTTACGAAGCAAAACCAGCGACCGCAATCGACTATTATTTTGTCTTGGTGATTGCCGATTAAAAATTTAGACAATGAGGCAGTTGACTTTACCCATTGATACTTTGTTCTAGAGATTCGCACCCAGCGTAGCACAGCATTTTAAAATTACTTAACTATAACAACAGTTAAAGTAGTTGAAACAGTTATAATTTTGAGCGATCGAAAAGCAATGTTGCAGAGTCTTAAAGTACAGTATTTTTATTGTTAGTCAAAAGCTTTTCCGCTCGCTGTTATAAAGCATTAACAATCAAATTTGACAATTAAATGATGATGTTTCCCTGACGCAGAATTTTCCATTGCTGCTCCTTCCACCGAATTACGGTTGATGGCAGTCCGCTACCAGAATCGGCATCCATGGTTTCTAAAACTAGCACCGAAGGGAAGGCACAATCGATCGCCGACTGCGCGATTAGAGTCTCCTTTCCAGAAAGGTTGGCGCTGCTGGTTGCCAAAGCTCCAGTATGTTTGAGGATCTTTAAAGCCGTGTCACAGTCAGGAATTCTAATGCCGACAGTATTAGCATCTGTATTATTAATTGCTGTTGGAACTCGCTCTGAAGCAGGTAAGACAAGAGTAAGTGCGCCTGGCAGATGTTGCAGCATCAGATCTCGCCAGATTTTTAGTTCTGCATCACTATAACGAACATAGGGCAGCAAATCTTCAATCGAACTGCCTAATAGGATTAACGGCTTAGTTCGCGATCGCTGTTTGAGCCGATAGATAGAGTCTCCCAATTCTGGTTGAACCGCCAAGGCGGGAACGGTATCAGTCGGAAAACTGACAACTTGACCAGCCCTCGCGCCTGTGATTAATTCTTGCTCGGAAACTAGAACCATTTTTGATGGTGATTGTTATTAGTTGCAAAGTGCTGAAGCTCGATCGTTTTTTCTAGCCCCCAACTAGCGTTTATATGCCAGAACAAAGCGATCTATGCCGTTGAGATCGGGGAATATCTTTATATCGTAATATTCTCCCTGCTGTTTTAAAAGTTGCGCCACTAAATCCCCTTGACCGAGCATTAATTCGATGAGCCAGATTCCGCCTGAAACTAGGTAATGTGGCGCGGTGTCAATTAAATGACGAATATCATCTAAACCATCTTCTCCGCCATCGAGAGCCAGAGTAGGTTCGTGCTGGCAGACTTCAGGCTGTAACTGGGGTATGGTTGCCGAAGGAATATAGGGAGGGTTAGAAACCATTCCTGTAACTTTGCCCTGCAAAAAGCTTAGGGGACTCCACCAGCTACCCTGATAGAAAGAAATATTATCCAGCTCCAGATTATTGGCGTTATATCGCGCCACTTCTAACGCTTCATGGCTAATATCTACCCCATAGATCGTTGCCTGGGGAAAAATATCGGCTAATCCTAAAGCGATCGCTCCGCTACCCGTACCTAAATCAACCCAGTTTGCCCGCTCGTTTGCGATCGCATTATTCTCAAGAGCTAGATCGATAATCAATTCTGTCTCTGGACGAGGTATCAGCACAGCAGGGGTAACTTTTAATTGAAAACGCCTCCAAAAGACTGTCTCTACCAAATACTGGACGGGTAGACGCTCTTGGAGACGCTGTTGCCAAAGTTTAATTAACTCTGGTAAAGATTTCTGGCTGGCAATTTGCCGTTTAGCTGAGAAAGTACCCAAACGCAAAGATAGGTTATCTAGGTCAGTAATCGTTTGTAGTAGCCAATCAACCTCATTTGAATCGATGCAAGCCGCGATCGCGGCCTGTTTTGCCTGCCGATACCAGCTATATAGATCCTTACCAGAAATACTATGCAATTAATTACTCTGCGGGTGCTGCTTCAGGTGCTGCTTCAGGTGCTGCTTCGGGTGCTGTTTGACCATCTACGGGAGGAGCAGCTACGTTTTGGAGAAACTCAATTGATTCGGCAGAAGGAACTAAAACAATTTTCTCTAAGATTTCATCCGAACCCGTTTCCAGAGTTTGGATTACACCCTCTAGAGGATGAACTTCAATATCGACATCGGCAGCTACTTCTGGCTCTTGCTCTTTAAATCTTGCCACCATTTCTTCTAGCTGGGCTTTGTCAAAGAAAAAGGGAATTACCTGCTGGGAGTTTCTTTCGAAAGTTAGATAACCTTTACCTTCTCCACCTCTGGCTACAAATAGAGGTACTCCGCCTTGATAGGGCTGTTCGTTCTCTTCGCCAATAGTTTTAGCAGAGGTTACAGATTCCTCTTCGGGTACATAGGCAAAGTTAAGAGAATTCTCTTGTCCTTCAGACGAACCTGCTAGCTTGTAAACTTCACCCAGGGATACTGGTACGACTTTGACTTTCTCTGCCAGTTCGGGATTTTCTATTTTTAGCTGATTGACAAACTCTTTAGCATCACCTTGAGAAATAAAGACTCCTGCAACTTTCTCTTCGTCTTCTCCCGAAGCGACTAGTGGCGCACCCTGCTCGTCAGCAATCGTAAAGACGGGAACTGGATCTAGTTTTTCAAGAACTTCTGCTTCTGGTAAAGCGATCGCAATTAAATTTTCAACTGCACTCCAACTTAGGAAAGTAGCTGCTGCAACTCCGAAAGTCATGCTCCAACGAATCGATTGTTTAATCATGGGTGTCTGCCTCATAGCAAATATCTACTGCTCGCTCTATTGTGTATTAAAAACTGTAAATTATCTGATAACTAATGCAGTTATTGTGCGTATCATTTACTCCCAGAGCCTAAATGCTTATAGCGTCTAGGAACTTAAAAATAAATTTATATTTTGTCTCTATACAGAAATTATCTTGGTAGACAAATTCCAGAAACATATTACCTTTAATTTCCGATATAAATACCTAGTAGTGGACAATTATTCTTCTGGATAACATAAAGCAGAATAAATCTAGCTCAGTTTCTGAGCGATCGCAACAGACCATATATATATAAGTCTGAAGTTGGGCGTTGGTTGGCTTTCACCAGAAGTTTTCCGAGTTTATCCAAGCTATAAAACCGATTTAATTTCGATCTAATTTTATAGCTTTTTTGAAAGTGATTGAGGTGTTTTAAGCATTTTGACAACACTGCAAAAAACACACGAATACTGCTACTATTTGCTCTAAGCTTTGCTTTATAAAGTGTCAGAGGGGAGACTTGAACTCCCGACCCTCGGCTTATGAGTCCGATGCTCTAACCAACTGAGCTACTCTGACATATCCGACACGAATATTAATATAGCAAAGAATGTGTACTTAAGTAAAATTTTTTTTAGCTGATTGTTTGACTAGGCTTAATTTTTAATTTTCCCAAGCTCAATGAGCTTCGATTGACGATCGCCAAAGCGATTTATTTTGGTAAGCAATAGGATGGAGATTCTTCAATCTCAATATATAGAAGATATCGCTATTATTATGCCTAAACTATCTGCTTTAGTTGCACTTTTGTTGTTTGTTCCAGCCTTTAGTATCGGTGTCTTAATGTCTTTGTTTATTGCTCCTGGGCTAGTCGGCAATAGCGTTTTCACTGCCGTCAAGATTTGGGGAATTGCTTTTCCCCTGTTTTGGGTGATGAAGACTAATTCTAAGGCTTTACGTTTGCCTAAATTTAGGTGGGTAGAAGTTAAGGCTGGCTTGGCTTTAGGAATGATAATGTTTGCCGCGATCGCTCTAGCCTATATATCAGTTGGTCAACAGGTAATCGATCTGCCAGAAATTAGGGCGAAAGCTTCTGAGGTAGGAATTACTAAACCCTATCTTTATTTAGTCGGTTGCATCTATTGGAGCTTTATTAATTCGCTGGTTGAGGAATTGACCTGGCGCGGATTTGTTGTCTCTCAGCTTAAAGAGCTGGTTTCTCCTAGCATCGCCGTAGTTTTAGCGGCTTTGTTTTTTACTGTTCACCATAGCCTGGCTCTATATGGCTATACCCACAACTGGGTAGTCGTTGCTCTGGGTTCTTTAGGCGTGTTTGTGGCTGGCTTGGTTTGGGCATGGTGCTACAACCACTATCGCTCCGTGACTTCTGGCTATATTAGTCATATTCTTGCGGATCTGGCGATCGCAATTATTGGCTATCAGCTGCTTTTTGGTTAGAGATTACCCTGCCTTAACAAGACGGAGCCGGCTCTAACTGTTGCTCAAAATTCCTTAAGCTAATCTTCAAGATTACGCCTGCTTTTGGTCTTACTGTTCTGACTATGGCTTATGCAATCGGACACCTTTCTGGCTGCCATCTTAATCCTGCCGTATCTTTTGGTCTTTGGGCGGGAAAACGTTTTGATGGTAAAGATTTACTGCCATATATTATCGCTCAGGTAATTGGTGCTGTTTTAGCAGGTGGTTTTATCTATTTAATCGCTAGTGGCAATGGCAACTTTGAGTTGACGGGTTCTAATCCTCTAGCAACCAATGGTTTTGGCGAACATTCTCCTGGTGGCTATAATCTACTTACCTGTTTGATTACAGAAGTAGTGATGACGTTTATGTTCCTCTTCATCATTTTGGGAGCAACAGATCTACGTGCGCCCTCGGGATTTGCGCCCATTGCGATCGGATTGGGATTGACCTTGATCCACTTAATTAGTATTCCCGTCACTAACACTTCTGTTAACCCCGCTCGCAGTACTGGGGTAGCTTTGTGGGCTGGGAAAGAACTATTTTCTCAGGTTTGGTTGTTCTGGTTAGCGCCTATTGCCGGTGCTTTATTAGCAGGATTTACTTACCACGCTCTGTTTGCCGAAGATATTACCGAACAAGATCAGTTAGAAGCACTAACTGACGATAATTTCGATCGCTCTCAGAGAAGAAGAAAATGAACCTGCTGTTCGTTAAATAAAAAACACTAGGGTTTATAGACTATTTATAGTCCCTAGTGTTTCGCTTTTGTCTTTTAGATCGCGGTTAATTGTAACTAGATGCCAAGCCAAATGCCTACCGCACCAGGTAAAGGTAAAACAATCACAATCAGCAACGCCAAAGCCAGCAAGCCGACAAAATCTCGGAGATCGTCTAGCTCTGTAACGTCATTAAGTGCTGGTTGATCGATTAGAGGAATTAGCCACATAATAATTGTCCAGACCCAAAAGTAAGGATGTATTAAAGCAAACAGCAAAGCTAAGACGCGCGTAGCTTGCCCAATTGCGATCGCCATTTTTTGTCCGAACACGGCATGGATAATATGCCCTCCATCTAGCTGTCCAATCGGCATCAGATTAATTGCCGTAATAAACAAACCGACGCATCCCGCTGTCGCTACAGGATGGAGTTTGATTCCCATCTCGGCAGTCAGAGCCGAACCCAACGCGATTTTTGCGAACAGACTGAGAAGAAAAGAAAGACGTGGATCTTGAGCCTGGAGATTAAATGCTGATGACTCTTCTAGGGGAACAACCTCGGAAATTGAGAGTCCCCATAGCAGCACGGGAACAATAATTAGTAAACCAGATAAGCAGCCAACAATCGCCGTATCGAATAAAGCTTTTCGATGGGGAATTGGCGATCTTCTTTGCAGAATTGCTCCCAGAGTCCCCAGAGAGAAGCTGTCGAGCAAAAAGGGGAAGGGGATAAAATAGGGCAGAGTCGTGCGGATTTTATAGTGGGCGGCGACCAAATAGTGACTAAATTTCTGAGTAGCGATAATTGCAAGTAAGGGCAAGCTGTAACTTAGTCCACTGATGAATATTGCTGGGTTACTAATTAGGTCTTCTGAAGGCGTACCGTCAATTGTGACTCCTGCAACAGTGGTGGTTAGCAAGGTAATTAGAAACATAAGCACTGCAAAGCCAACCCGTGAATCGCCTCGATCCATACCCTGTTCCCTCGTTTTGGCTTCGGGGTTCGGGACTAGAGCAAAGAAGGGTTTTCCCTTAAAGCTTTCTTGAAAAATCAGAAAAAAGCGATCGCCAAATGCCTGCTCGACGTTCTGTTTTACTTCGTCGTAGGCTTTTTCAGGAACGGTTTTGAGCTTCCCTCGACAAAAAATTGCCTGGGGGCGATAGTCAATATTTTGTAAATAGTAGGTATTCCAAGAAAAACAGTCTCGTAATGTTTTTTCTTCTTGACTATCAATCGGTCGCGGTGGGGCTGTATTAACCGCAGGTTTGGCAACGGCTGGTGTTGCCTCCTGGTTAGATTCTGTAGGTGGAGTTTTACCACGCTGGATCAGCCATCCATATAGTAAAGGACAAACAATTAAAGGCAATAAATATACCAGCAGAGGTAGAGGTTGCTCTTCGCCAAAAATTTGAGTCCAGACAGTCCAAATAAAAGACGGCATCATAATTACTAACCAGCACAACCAAACTGGGGTGCTAGTTTTATGCTTGACGCTGCGATCGACGAAGAAGTATGCAATGGGGCCTAAAAAAATTAAAACTAACCAGAGTTTCATAAACAATTGTTCCGAATCTGCTTTGAGGATTCCTTTTCTATCACTATTTTGGACTGTAGCTGAGATACTCTGCCAAAAACGACAGAATTTTCTCACCGTTGCTTGAGTATATGAATATAAAATAAAAGTGTAAGGCAACCAATATCTAACATACTCTCTCATTTATAGAATGCCCCAACACTCGACAGAAATAACTGCCAGCCCTGGCAACACAAAAACTCCCCGTCAAATTTTGCCAGGAATATTTGCCTTCACACCTAATCGAGATACCTTGGGTGCTACATCCTATTTAATTGTAGATAAAATTGGCAATATTCTCTTTGATTGTCCTGCTTGGGAAGTCAACCAGGAGTTTATTCAGTCTCAGGGAGGAATTAAATCCTTAGTTATCAGTCACAGAGGCGGAATTGGGAAAAATGTTCTTTCAATGCAGCAAGCTCTAAATTGCCAGGTGATCATGCAGGAACAAGAAGCCTATCTTTTACCAGAGGCAGAGGTAACATCTTTTAGCGATCGCCTGACTCTCAGTCCCGATTTAGAATTACTTTGGACTCCAGGACATTCTCCAGGCTCTAGCTGTCTTTATAGCCAACAGCAGCGAGGGATACTATTTACTGGCAGACATTTATTGCCCAAGTCTCCCTCCGAAGTAGTTCCCCTACGCACCCCCAAAACTTTCCACTGGCGACGACAGCTAGATAGTGTTGCTCTATTGCGCGATCGCTATGATGCAACAACTCTTAAGTATATTTTACCTGGAGCGAATACGGGCTATTTGAGAGGCAAAGGCTATGTCGACAATGCTTGGCAACAGTTGTCTCAACTAGATTTTGAAACATTACGCTCTGTGGAGGCAGTTTGAACTAAAAACAAATCTTTCGACCATTGCATTTACGTCTTCAGATATGGCAGTGACAATGCAACTATGGACAAGGGAATCTGATACCCCTATGCCTTGGTATCATTTAAAAACCGAAGGCTGCGAAGTAGCAATGATCTGTCCGACTTTGCAGACTAATGTTTAGGCAAATTTAGTTTCTGCTTATGATTTGCTGACTACGGATTTGGCGATCGAAACATCAACGCTACCAAAATAGATGCTGAAAGCAATTAGCAAGTGTTCGAGAGCTTTAAGTAACCAGGGGTGCGACTGAACTGTTTCCGATCGATAGCGATTGCTAATTGCCCAAATTTTTCTTTCTAAGTCGGTTTTTGATTCGGGGCAAATGAGGACAACTTTGACTAAGATATTTACTGCCTGTGCTGTACCTAAGTTAGCAACTAGCTCCTCAAACTGGGCAGAGTTTTTAGAGTCGTTGGGATCGACAATTAGGAAGCTAAATAGTTGTCGAGAAGTTTGCAAAACCTGCGTTGAATTTAGAGACTTTTCGTTAGCCTGAGGAAATATACTATCTAACTTTTGCTTGAGTCTGCTTTCAAACTGATAGGTCTTGTTTCTCGGCTTAATATCCTTGACTATAAAGCGATATAGGTCTTGCTTAAATGTGTTGTAGGTCGAGCGATGTTTATTTTCGGCAATAAATAGTTGCGCTCGCTCTTGGAGAGTATAACCTCTATCGAGCTTGCCAACGTACTGTTGTAAGGCGATTCGGAAAGCTTTTTCGGAAAGCAAACTTGGATTGTCGGCTTTGACAATCATCTTACCCGCGCTTCGGGTCATCATTCGCATCTTAGCTAGCTGCTTGAGTCGAAAACGATAGATAATATGCTTTGACAGTTTAATCTCAAAGTCTGTTTGGCGCTGGTTTTGCAATTCCCGTACTTGTTCGAGCAAACGAGGTATTGCTGCTTCTTCTGGTAATAGTTGCTGATACAAATAGGGGTAACGAATTAAATAGTTAGCAACTAAAGGTGTTTTGCCTGCTTTGCTGTCTAGGGACTTATTAGTCGTCAGAGAACTATGTAAATCTTCGACGATCGCCTCACTCGAGCCAATAATATTAACTACAAATTCCAGCTGCTGATATGAAGCAGACACTTGATAGTTCTTAATCGACTGAATCAGCTGTTTGCGACGGCGATCGTAAGATCGGCTTTGAGCGACCAAATTGGGTATATCGAGCAGTTGAGCAATATGAGTTAATGATTCTGGACTGTCTAACCAGACGGAGATAATGTGATAGAAGCACTGGCTGAGAAACAAATCGAACTGCGATTCCTGGGAAAAAATAATTTTTTCAAATGCCTGAGAAACTGCTGCTTCTTCATTTCTACCGTTTTGTAACAGATTTTGAAACTTACGAATCAATTCCGATGGCGATCGAACAACAGCCTGTTGCTGTAGGTATTCATAGACGACATTATAATTTCGATCGATCCTATCTCCAGTCGAACCAGCTATATCTCTAATCACCACGAGAAATCAAATATTAGGAACTCTGGTCATATATTAACCTTAGATAATTTGAATTAGAGAAAAATCAGCTTCGCCGAAGTGAACGCTAAAGGCTACCTGCAAATTTTCGAGAGATTTAACCAGCCAGTCGGCTCGATCTTCAGTAACATTTTCATAGTGAGAAAACAAAATCGAAAACCTTTTCTCTAGATATGGCTTAACTTTGCCACATAACAAAACGAGTTTTAGCAGCAGACCAATAGTTTTTACTTCTCCCAAATGCTCGATCTAATTTAAATAGTGCTGGTGATTATAATTACCTTTCGCATCGACCACCAATAACTTGAATATCTGACAATAGGTACGCATAGTTAAAAACTCATCCACTGGTCGATGGTCAAAATCAACCAAAGTAGACTTTAAATAAGCTGCTAGCTGCTGGCGGAGATGCCGTTCGCAATAGTCCGTATCTAATCCTGAAATAATGTATTCGTATAAATCGGCTTTAAAACTTTTATAGGTCTTAACTTGGCTAGTATAGTTTAAGAAATTTTGAGATAGGTCGTGATAGCTATAGTTGCGTTCGACCTTACCCATATAGTGGCGTAAAGCTCGATCTAGCTCGCGATCGCTCAATAGGGTCGGATTGTCTACCTTGTTAATTAGCCGTTTGGGAATTCTAGTTTGGTTTGCCGCCTTATATTGCTTGATTAATTTAGCCATGCGGACTCGGTGAGTAATATATTGAGATAGGTTTAATTCATAGCTAGATTGAATTCCCGCTTGAATTGTTTGCACAGTCTGCTGAAACTCGTCCGTACTACCTTCAGTTACCAAACAGTGCTGGTGTAAATAGGGGTAACGCTGAATCAAATCCCCCACCGAATTAGAAACAATCTCGATCCGCCGATTTCTTCTTTGTTCTGGTTTGAGGCTACCTTCAATTAGACGAGCTAGGCGTTGAATTCTCAGAAAATACTCCGAACCCTGGAAGTCTTTAATCAGCTTTCTTAATTTACGCGAGGTGCGCGAATATGCCCCTCCTGGGGGCAAAGCTTTCTCGATTAAAATAACCAGTTCGATAATCTCGTAACGTCGATCTGGCTGCATTTGCCAGCGATTGATTGCAATGTGGCAGCAGCGATTGAAAAACAGAGCAAATCCTAGCTCCGCAGCGTCGGCACTGACAATCTTTTCCAAAGCAGTACGAATCCGATTATCTTGGTATCCACTGCCACGAATAAACAAATTTTTAAATCGATCTAGAACTTCGATTGGCGATTCAGTCTTGACGCAAAATAATAGATGGTCGTAAATTGCCTGCTGTTCTCTCTTCGTCGAATCTAAATTTTGATAACGATTACTTCTAACCACAATGATTTAAAGCGCACTAGCTTGAATAAGAAACAGGTGAAAACTTAGAGAGATAGAAGCAGTCTATACCTTAAAATTATAATTTTTAATCGCTTCTAAAGCTATAAAATTAGCAAGAAGATTTTGTTATCTTGCTAACAGTAAATACACCGAATATAGCCAGCCTGTTATCAATAGAGAATGTGTATCAAAGCCTAATTTTTCTATTGTTAAGCTGGAGGCATGCTGTTTAAAGCCAATACTATCGGTATAAATCGCGATCGCAACTTGCTTTTAATCAGTGTTACTGCGGAAATTTAATGAGGCAAAAATTACTGTCTATACAGAAAAGAAATTTCTGTTTCTGTATTTGGAGATTCAGGCTGTAGCTGAAACAAGATCCAGTTAACCAAGCCCGACATAAATGGCAAAGCAAAACAAACAATTAAGGCGATCGCTATCCAACGAAAAATAGCTGGTCGTTTCCTTCCCTTAGTCGGATATTCGCAGCTAAGGCAAATTTCTGTTCCTTCGGCATTAAGCGTACCGCAGACTTGACAGGGTTCTAGAGACATTCTCTTTAAGGGAGGAGGGATAAAGGATGAAAGATGAGGAAGATATAGGGTGAACGATCGACAATAGACAAAAACTTTTTGTTCACCTTTTTGCCCACCAAATTGAAAATTATTGTTTAACTCAAAGCTTTAGTAATAATTTCTGGTGTCACTTGGTCTGTGATGATAACCTTGCCGATCGCCGTTGGCAAGATAAATCGTACTTTTCCTGCTTTAACTTTTTTGTCACTTTTAATTGTTTCTAAAATATCGGCGATCGCAACTTTTGGGGGAATATCTGTTGGTAGTCCTGCTTTTCTAATTAAGGCATCCTGGCGATCGACTTCTCCCTGCGTCCACAAGCCCATTTGTAGCGCAATTTTCCCGGCTGCAACCATACCAATAGCAACCGCTTCCCCGTGGACAAACTGTTTGTAATGAGTCAAACTTTCCACTGCGTGTCCGATGGTATGACCGTAGTTAAGAATTGCCCGTATGCCCGATTCTTTTTCGTCTTGACCGACTACTTCCGCTTTTGCCTGACACGAGCGCGTGATAATAGTTTCTAAAAAGGCTTTGCCGACGTTTTCTAATGAATCAAGCTGGCTATGGTGTTCTAGCTTTGTAAATAGATCCTCGTCCCAAATCACGCCATATTTAATTACCTCAGCCATCCCCGCCCGAAACTCCTTGAGGGGCAAAGTTCTAAGTAGGCTA
>Ga0115029_1002149_pt1 | contig 12074 bp, 10 predicted proteins | sample SidtaG_3_FD_87297 | JGI IMG/M metagenome (GOLD analysis project Ga0115029, IMG submission 87297) | Marine algal microbial communities from Sidmouth, United Kingdom - Sidmouth_Asex1 metaG | ecosystem: Host-associated > Algae > Red algae > Unclassified | place: Sidmouth, United Kingdom | collected...
ATCGTGGCGGGGGTCGAGGGGCTGGCCCGGATCGCGACGCTCGACCTGCCGGGGCTGACGGTTCGGCTGGACGTGACGGACCTGCCCGCGACGGGCACCGTCGGCCGCATCGACACGGGCGCGGAAGACCCGGCGATGATGATCTACACGTCGGGCACCACCGGAGAGCCCAAGGGCGTGCTGCATGCACACCGCTTCCTCTGGGGGCATCTGCCCTGCGTCGAGGCGGCCCTCGAGGGATTTCCGCAGGCGGGCGATGTCGGCTGGACGCCGGCCGACTGGGCCTGGATCGGCGGGCTGATGGACCTCGCCATGCCGTGCCTCGCCCTGGGCGTGCCGGTCGTGGCGCATCGCTTCGCCAAGTTCGACGCGGCCGAGGCATGGGACCTGATGGCGGCGGAGCGGGTGACCGCCGCGTTCCTGCCGCCCACCGCGCTCAAGCTGCTGCGACGCGAGGCGGTGCCGGGCGGGCTGGCCCTGCGCGCGGTGATGTCGGGCGGCGAGGCGCTGGGCGCGGACCTGCTGACCTGGGGGCGCGAGGCGCTGGGCGTGCCGATCAACGAGATCTACGGCCAGACCGAGGTCAACCTGGTGATGGCCGCCTGCGCGGGCACGCAGGACGTGGTGCCGGGCACGCTGGGCCGCGCGGTCCCGGGGGTCGAGGTCGAGGTGCATGGCGCGGAGGTCGGCGAGGTGGGCGAGATCCGCGTGCGCGGGTCGCCGGCGGCGTTCCTGCGCTACTGGAACAAGCCGGCGCAGACGGCGGCCAAATGGCGGGACGGCTGGATCCGGACCGGCGATCTGGGCGAGCGGCAGGCGGGCGGCGGCATCCGCTATCACGCGCGCGACGACGATGTGATCACATCGGCAGGCTACAGGATCGGGCCGACCGAGATAGAGACCTGCCTCGCCGCGCATCCGCGCGTGGTGATGGCCGCGGTGGTGGGATTGCCGGATGCCGATCGCGGCGAGGCGGTGACGGCCTTCGTGGTGCCCGAGGGCGGCCCTGACGGCTGCGACGCGGGGCTGGAGGCGGAGCTGATCGACTGGGTGCGCGCGCGCCTGTCGCCGCATATGGCGCCGCGGGCGGTGCATCTGCGCGACGGCCTGCCGATGACGGCGACGGGAAAGGTCATGCGGCGCGGCCTGCGGGAGGAATGAGCGCGCGGAGGGTCGTTCGTTAACGGTCCGTTAATCCATCTGGGCGCATGGATCCCTGTGCGATTCCGGTCGACGAGCACACGGCCGTGCAACGCGAGGTGCGCTCGACGCGCCTCCTCGGGCAGGATTGGTGTCTCGTCCTGCCCGAGACGACTTTCGCCGCCGCGAGCCTGCCCTGTCAGGCGGCGGGCATCCGGCGCTCCACCATCTCGGCCCACCAGGAGCATCCCGCGGGGATCGCGTCGTCCTCGAAATTGTATTCCGGGTGGTGGACCGGCGCGGTGTCGCCGTTGCCCACGAGGATGTAGGCGCCGGGGCGTTCCTCCAGCATGAAGGCGAAATCCTCGCCGCCCATGACCAGCGGCGCATCGGCGCAGTCGCCCGACACCGCGCGGGCAGCGTCGCGGGCATATTCGGTCTGCTCCTCGTGGTTGGACATGACCGGGTAGTTGCGCTGGTAATCGACCTCGATCGTGCCCCCGAAGGTGGCGGCGATGCCGGCGGAGATCTCGCCGATGCGGCGTTCCGCGAGGTCGCGCATGGCCGGGTCCATGGTGCGCACCGTGCCCTTGATCGCGACCTTCTGGGGGATGACGTTGAACGCCTTGGACGAGGTCTCGAACGAGGTGACCGAGACGACGATGTTGAGGATCGGGTCGGCGTTGCGGCTGACGATGCTCTGCAGCGCGGTCACCAGATGGGAGGCCATCAACGTCGTGTCGACCGTCTCCTGCGGCTTGGCGGCGTGGCCGCCGCGCCCTTCGAGCGCGATGTCGAACACGTCCGTCGCCGCGAAGAAGGCGCCGGGCCGGATGGCGAAGGTGCCGACCTCGCGGCCGGGCCAGTTATGCATGCCGTAGACCTCCTGGATGCCCCAGCGGTCCATCATGCCGTCCTCGCACATCTCGCGCCCGCCGCCGCCGCCCTCTTCGGCGGGCTGGAAGATCACCACGACGGTGCCGCCGAAATTGCGCGTCTCGGCGAGGTACTTGGCGGCACCCAGCAGCATGGCGGTGTGGCCGTCATGGCCGCAGGCATGCATGGCGCCATCGGTCTTGGACGCGTAGTCGAGCCCCGTCGCCTCGTGGATCGGCAGCGCGTCCATGTCGGCCCGCAGGCCGATGACGCGGCCGCCATCGGTCTTGCCCCTGATGACGCCCACGACGCCGGTGCGGCCGATCCCCTCGACCACCTCGTCGCAGCCGAAATCGCGCAGCTTGCCCGCGACGATGCCCGAGGTGCGGTGGGTGTCGAACAGGATCTCGGGATTTTCGTGCAGGTCGCGGCGCCACGCGGTGATCTCGGGCAGCATCTCTGCGAAACGGTTCTTGACGGGCATGGGACATCTCCTTTGACCGGAGCCTGCGCCCCGGGGCGGGCGACTTCAAGCGCGCCGCTCGTCGCGCCCCCGGGGCAGGGCGCGCGCGTCGGCGTCGCCGGGCCGGGGCGGCTCCTCGCGGTCGCCGTCCTCGGCGCCGGTCTGGTCGTGCCAGAGCACGGTCTGGGTCGGGAACGGAATCTCGACGCCGTTCGCCTTGAACGCGTCCTCCACCGCCAGCATCACGTCGGACCCGACGCGGATCACGTCGGCCTGGCCTGGCTTCGACCACCAGCGCAGGCGCACCACCTTGGCGAAGTCGCCCAGATCGGTGGATTGCACGTCGGGCCCGGGGTGTTCGGCGACGCCGTCGACGCCCCCGGCCGCCTCGAGCGCGACCCGCATGGCGAGCTTGGTGTCGCTGCCATAGGTGATGCCGAACCCGTATTCCGAACGCCGCAGGTCATAGGCCGTGTTGACGGTCACCGCGTTGGTGTAGACGTCGGAATTGGGGATCACCACGCGGCGCCCGTCATAGGTGCGGATCATCGTGGCGCGGGTCTCGATCCGCTCCACCGTGCCTTCGTATTCGCCCGCGACGATCTGGTCGCCGACCTGGAACGGCTGCCGGATGAGGATCAGGATGCCGGCCAGCAGGTTCTGCAGGATGTCCTTGAACGCGAAGCCGATGGCGACCGAGCCGATGCCCAGCCCCGCGATCAGGTCGCCGGGGCGCAGCGACGGCGTCAGGATGGTCAGGGCGATCATGCCGCCGAAGACCCAGACGGTCCACTTGAAGACGCTGCCGATCACCGCGCCGAGATCCGAGCGTCCGCGCGACCGGGTCGCGCGCCTCAGCGTCCAGCTCGCCGACCAGCCGAAGGAGAGGAAGATCGCCATCACCACGGCCGAGACCGCGATGTTCGGCAGGAGGAGGAAGAAGCCGTCGATCCAGTTGTCGATCGTCCGGAGGATCAGCTCGGGATCGGCGTCGATCGGTTCCGCCGCCTCCAGTCCGCCCTGGTCGGCCTCGTCCTCTTCCATGGCGCGACACTCCTGCGTTTCAGCCGGGAATGGCGAATCCGGCGGGGGGAATCAATCCGCCAGGGTGTCGACCAGACGGCGCAGCAGCGCCTCGCCGGATTCGAACTGATCGACGGCGATCCATTCGTCGGGCTGATGCGCCTGCGCGATGTCGCCGGGGCCGCAGACCACGGCCGAGTAGCCGCGTTCCTGAAACTGCCCGGCCTCGGTGCCGTAGGTGACGACGTGGGTGCCGTTGTCGCCCGTCAGGCGGCGGATCAGCGCCTCGGCCGGCCCGTCCGCCTCGGGGACCAGTGCGGGGACGCCGAAATTGCGCGCATGCGTGATGCCGGCATCGGGATGGCGGGCGCGAAGGGCCGCGTCGAGCCCGTCGAGGAACGGCACGAGCGCGTCGCAATGGCGTTCGACATCGTCGCCGGCGGGCACCCGGAAGCCGAGGTTCAGGTGGCAGTCGCGTGCGGTGATGTTGTGAGCCGTGCCGCCCGAGATCATGCCCACATGGGCGGTGGTGAAGGGCGGGTCGAAGGCGGCGGAGACGGGGTTCGACGTCTCGGCCTGCAACATGTCGTTGTAGTCGTTGACCCATTGCAGGATGCGGCCGGCCTCGTGCACCGCGCTGACGCCTTCGGGCAGCCTGGAGGAATGCACCTCGAACCCGTGGACGTGGATCTGGAACATGGTGCTGGCGTTGTGGCCCGTGACGGGGCGCAGCATCGTCGGCTCGCCGATGAGCGCGGCGGCGGCGCGGGGCAGGTGGGCGACCATGTCGTCGATCATCGGCGGCGCGCCGATGCAGCCCACCTCCTCGTCGTAGCTGAGCGCGATCTGGAGCGGCCGTTTCATGTCGAGCGACAGGGCGTGCGGGACCATGGCGAGGGCCAGCGCGTCGAAGCCCTTCATGTCGCAGGTGCCGCGGCCGTAGAGCCTGCCGTCCTTCTGTGTCACCGCGAAGGGGTCGAACGACCAGTCCTGCCCGTCCACGGGCACCACGTCGGTATGGCCCGACAGGACAAGGCCGCCTTCGACCTCGGGGCCGACATTGGCGTAGAACGCGGCCTTGGTGCCGGTCGGGTCATAGACCCGGCGACCGGCGATGCCGAAGCCCGAGAGATACTCCTCGACCCAATCGATCAGGTCGAGATTACTGTCGCGGCTGACGGTGGGAAAGCCCACCAGCCGGTCGAGGATGTCGCGCGCGGAATGTTCCATGACACCAGAGGTGCGCGGCGGGCGGGCAGGGGTCAAGGCCGGGTGCCTTCCCTCCGGGCGTCGGGGGCAGTCCGCCTGCGGATCGGGCAAGAGCCTTGCGCCATCGCCCGCCTCTGCTAGCGTCGAGGGCAATGTCGGGCGCAGACCCGGTTCTCATGGGGAGACGCGGATGCCGGAAGGCGACCGCGCCGTGCTCGAGGTCAAGGGCCTCCGCACGGCCTTCAGCACACGCGGTGGGGCGGTTCACGCCGTCAACGACGTCAGCTTCGACGTGAAACGCGGCGAATTGCTCGGCGTGGTCGGCGAGAGCGGATCGGGCAAGTCGGTCACGATGATGTCGCTGATCGGCCTGCTGCCGATGCCGCCCGCCCGGATCGAGGCCGGCGAGGTGCTGCTGGAGGGCGAAGACCTGCTGACGGTGAGCCCCAGGCGCCTGCGGGAGGTGCGCGGCGGCGAGGTCGGCTTCGTGTTCCAGGACCCGATGACCTCGCTGAACCCGGTCTTTTCGGTCGGCTTCCAGATCGTCGAGCCGCTGCGCCGGCATATGGGGCTGGGCAAGCGCGCCGCCCGCGACCGGGCCGTGGAGTTGCTGGAACTCGTCGGCATCCCCGGCGCGCGCGACCGGCTGGACGACTATCCGCACCAGTTCTCGGGCGGCATGCGCCAGCGCGTGATGATCGCCATCGCGCTGGCCTGCGACCCCAAGCTGCTGATCGCGGACGAGCCGACGACGGCGCTGGACGTGACCATACAGGCGCAGATCCTGGAGCTGGTCCACAAGCTGCGCGACGAGTTGGGCATGGCGATCGTGTGGATCACCCACGACCTCGGCGTGGTGGCGCAGATCGCCGACCGGGTGCTGGTCATGTATGGCGGGCAGGTGGTGGAGCAGGCGCCGGTCAAGCCGCTCTTCACCGATCCGCGGCATCCCTATACGCGGGCGCTGCTGAAGACGATCCCGAGCGTGACGGGCGTGCGGGAGCCGAAGCTGCAGGTGATCGAGGGGCAGCCGCCGATCCTGGGGGCGTTCCCGGTGGCGTGTCCGTTCCGCGACCGCTGTCCGCTGCGCTTCGAGCGGTGCGACGCCGAGAACCCGGCACGCGAGCCGTGCGGGCCGGGCCACGACGTCGCGTGCTTCCACCCGATCGCGCAGACGGCGCGCGAAGAGGCGGTCGCATGAACGTCGAGGCGCCCCTGGTCGACGTGCGCGACCTCAAGATGCACTTCCCGATCCATGCGGGCCTGCTGCGCCGGCAGGTCGGCGCGGTGAAGGCCGTCGACGGCATCACCCTGTCGATCCGGCAGGGCGAGACGCTGGGGCTGGTGGGCGAAAGCGGCTGCGGCAAGTCCACGGTCGGGCGCGCGATCCTGCGGCTCTACGACATCACCGGCGGCGAGATCGTCATCGACGGGCGCGCCATCGGGTCGGTCGGCCAGGACAGCCTGCGCAAGATGCGGCCGACCATGCAGATGGTGTTCCAGGATCCGCAGGCCTGCCTGAATCCCCGCATGACGGTGGCCGAAATCATCGGCGAGCCCCTGCGCGAGCATACCGACGCATCCAGGGTCGAGCGTCGCGCGCGGGTGGTGGAGCTGATGAACCTCGTCGGGCTGAACCCGACATTCGCCTCCCGCTATCCGCACGAGTTTTCCGGCGGCCAGCGGCAGCGGATCGGCATCGCGCGGGCGCTGGCGCTGAACCCCAAGTTCATCGTCTGCGACGAGCCGATCGCGGCGCTCGACGTGTCGATCCAGGCGCAGGTCGTCAACCTGCTGGAGGAATTGCAGGACGAGCTGGGGCTGACCTACCTGTTCATCTCCCACGACCTGAGCATGGTGCGCCACATCGCCGACCGCGTCGCCGTCATGTATCTGGGCAAGGTGGTGGAGCTGTCGCCCCGCGACGACATCTATTCCGAGCCGCTGCATCCCTACACGCAGGCCCTGCTGTCGGCGGTGCCCGAGCCCGACCCGATGCTGGCGGGCACCAAGCGCGACCGCATCGTGCTGCAGGGCGACGTGCCGAGCCCGGCCAACCCGCCCGAGGGCTGCAACTTCTGCACGCGCTGCCCGCAGGTGATGGACATCTGTCGCGGGATCGACCCCGCCTTCCGCGAAGTGGCGCCGGGGCGCATGGTCGCCTGCCACCTGCTCGACCCCGCCCATGGCGGCACCGCCCCCACCCGAGCCGCGCGCCGAGACGCGGCCGAGGCATCCGAGCCGAGACACGACCAACAAGGAGAGACATCATGAGACTCACCCATGCCCTGCTGGCCAGCGCTGCCGCCTGCCTGCCCCTGACGGCCGTCGCCGACGGCCACGAGGGCGAGCGTGGCCGCGACGGCCAGGTCAATATCATCTACTGGCAGGCGCCCTCGACCCTGAACCCGTTCCTGTCGGGCGGCACCAAGGACGTCGAGAGCGCGAGCCTGGTGGTGGAGCCGCTGGCGCGGTTCGACGAGACCGGCACGATCCAGCCCTGGCTGGCCGCGGAGGTGCCGACGGTCGAGAACGGCGGCGTGTCCGAGGACCTGACGACCGTCACCTGGAAGATCAAGGAAGGCATCCTGTGGTCGGACGGCACGCCGTTCACCAGCGCCGACGTGGTGTTCACCTACGAATACTGCACCGACCCCGAGGGCGGCTGCGCGCAGATCACCAAGTTCGAGGGCATCTCCTCGGTCGAGGCGCCCGACGACCTGACGGTGGTGATCACCTTCGCCGAGCCGAACCCCTATCCCTACACCGCCTTCACCGGCGGCGAGAGCCCGATCCTCCAGAAGGCCCAGTTCGAGGCCTGTACGGGTGCGGCCGCCTCGACCTGCACCGACGAGAACTTCAACCCGATCGGCACCGGGCCGTTCGTGGTGGACGAGTTCCGCACCAACGACGTGATCGCGTTCTCGGCCAACCCGAATTACCGCGAGGAGGGCAAGCCGGCCTTCGCGAGCGTCAACTTCAAGGGTGGCGGCGATGCCGACGCGGCGGGCCGCGCGGTGATGCAGACGGGCGAGTTCGATTATGCCTGGAACCTGCAGCTGGCGCCCGACGTCATCGCCCAGATGGAAGCGGGCGGGCAGGGCGTGCCGGTCGCGGGCTTCGGCCCGCTGGTCGAGCGCATCATGCTCAACCAGACCAATCCCGACCCGGCGCTGGGCCCCGACGAACGTTCGGTCATCCGACCGCATCCGTTCCTGCAGGAGGAGGCCGTCTACAAGGCCATGTCGATGGCCATCGACCGGCCGCTGCTGGTCGAGATCGGCTATGGCCAGGCCGGCAAGGTCGGCTGCAACTGGGTGCCCGCGCCGGAGGTGTTCGCGTCGACCTCGATCGACTGCTCGACGCAGGATCTCGAAGGCGCCAAGGCGATGCTGGAGGAGGCAGGCTGGGTCGACGGGAACGGCGACGGCGTGCGCGAGAAGGACGGCGTCGAGCTGCGCGTCCTCTACCAGACGTCGACGAACGCGGTGCGCCAGGACTTTCAGGCGCTGATCAAGGAATGGTGGGAGGAGATCGGCATCGCGACCGAGCTGCGCAACGTCAATTCCAGCGTGTTCTTCGGCGGTGACGCGGGCAGCCCCGACACGTTCCAGAAGTTCTATGCCGACGTGGAGATGTACGCCAACACGTTCAACGGAACCGACCCGCAGGCCTACCTGGGCAACGGGCTGTGCGACAAGGCGCCGAGCCCCGCGACGCAGTGGCAGGGCGAGAACATCTCGCGCTTCTGCGACGAGGAGTACGACGCGTTGTGGAACGAGCTGGCCAAGACCTCCGGCATCGAGGCCCGGGCCGAGATCGCCAAGCAGCTGAACGACATGATCGTGACGCGCGGCGGGATGATCCCGCTGGTGCATCGCGGCCGGCTGTCGGCCCATGCCAATTCGCTGGGTGGCGTGAAGCTGAACGTCTGGGACAGCGAACTGTGGAACATCGCCGACTGGTACCGCATCGGCGAGTGACCTGAACCCGGCCCGGGCGGCGCGCGTCGCCGCCCGGGCCACGGCGGGGTTTCCCCGCCGCCCCAAACCCGCGGATCCCGCATGCTGACCTACACGCTCCGCCGCATCGCCTTCGCGATCCCGACGCTGCTGATCATCGCGGCGGCGATCTTCTTCCTGCTGGAGCTCGCGCCCGGAGACCCGATGGCGAGCGTGCCGCTGACCGTGCCGTCCGAGGTCAAGGAGCAGATGCGTCAGGCGCTGGGCCTGGGCGAGCCCGCCCCGGTGCGCTTCATGCTCTGGCTGCGCCAGTTCTTCTGGATCGAGCCGCTGAACGTGGTCGACGCCCTGTTCGGCACGACCTTCGCCGAGGGCGAGCTGCGCATAATCTCCTGGCAGAACCGGGCGCCGGTCTTCCTGCAGATCGCCGAGCGCATTCCGCAGACGCTGTGGGTGGTCGGCACCAGCTACGTCGTGGCGATCCTGATCGCGATGCCGATCGGCATCTATTCGGCCTACCGCCAGTATTCGCTGTTCGATCAGGCCGGCACGTTCATCACCATGGTCGGCTTCTCGGTGCCGCCGTTCTTCTCGGGCGTCCTCGTCATCATCATCTTCTCGGTCCAGCTCGGCTGGTTCCCGACGATCTACGACACTCGGCACGTGGTGAACGACTGGAGCAGCTTCTGGGTGCAGGTGCGCCAGATGATCCTGCCGGTGATGGTGCTGGCGCTGCAGATCACGTCGCAATTGTCGCGGTTCATGCGGGCCAGCGTGCTCGACAACCTCAACCAGGATTACGTGCGCACGGCGCGGGCCAAGGGGCTGGTGGAGCGCCGGGTGATCCTCGTTCACGTGCTGCGCAACTCGCTGCTGCCGGTGGTGACGGTGATCGCGCTCTACGTGCCGGCGATCTTCTCGGGCGCGATCATCACCGAGCAGATCTTCAAGGTGAACGGGATCGGGCAGCTGCTGATCACGGCGCTGCAGGCGAACGATTGGCCGATGGTGCAGACGCTGAGCTTCATCTTCGCGGTGCTGATCGTGGTGTCGAACCTGATCGCGGACCTGCTCTACGGCGTCCTCGACCCGAGGATCCGCTATGACTGAGCGTTCGGCCACCGAGCCCGTCACCCCGGTCGGCACCGATGCGCAGGTCGTCGTCGCCAGCCACGAGCCGGGCCCCGAGGCGATGGCGGTGCCCGTCGATCCGGGCGCGCGCAGCCAGTGGCGCGACGTCTGGGACCAGTTCCGCACCCACAAGGGCGCGCTGATCGGCGCGGCGGTGTTCGCGGGCATCTGCCTGGTCGTCCTGCTGGGGCCGTATCTGTGGGACCTGGATCCGACCAAGACCGACATCCGCAACAAGAACCAGGGCAGCACCTTCGCGCATCCGATGGGCACCGACCAGCTGGGCCGCGACATCTTCGCCCGGATGATGATGGGCGGGCGGATCAGCCTGGCCGTGGGCCTGACGGCGATGGGCCTGTCGATCCTGCTGGGCACGCTGGTCGGCGTGCTGGCGGGCTATTTTAAAAGGCTCGACGGGCTGCTGATGCGGCTGACCGACCTGTTCCTGGCGCTGCCGATCCTGCCGCTGCTGCTGGTTCTGGTGGTGCTGTTCCGCGAACCGCTGGCGGCGGCGTTCGGGTCGCAGGAGGTGGGGATATTCGTGCTGATGGTGACGGCGATCGGCATCACGTCCTGGATGCAGACGGCGCGGATCGTGCGCGGCGACGTCCTGGCGCTGAAGGAGCGGGAATTCGTGCTCGCGGCGCGGTCGATCGGGACGCCGGCGCGGCGCATCATCTCGCGCCACATGCTGCCCAACGTGCTGTCGCCGATCATGGTCAGCGCGACGCTCGGCATCGCCACGGCGATCATCACCGAGTCGACCCTGTCGTTCCTGGGCCTCGGATTTCCTCCCGACTTCCCGACCTGGGGGCGGCTGCTGAACGACGGGGTCGCCTATCTTCAGCTCTATCCGATGCGGGCGGTCTGGCCGGGGCTGGCGATCTCGGCGGTGGTCCTGTCGATCAACTATGTGGGCGACGGGCTGCGAGACGCGCTGGATCCGCGGATCAGGGGGCGCTGACCGCCCGGAGAAAGGTCCAGTGGACCTTTCTCCGGGTCAGCGCGCGGCCCCGCCTTGCGGGGCCGCCGGCCCCGGAGGGCTGACCGCCCGGAAATCGGGGGGGCGGTTCCGGTCCCTTCGCCCGGTGGCCGGGGATCCTCGCGCGCTGACGTTGACCGGGCGCGCGTCGATGGCGAAGCTCCGCGCACCATGCGCGGGCGAGGTTGCCCGCGAAGGAAACGAGGATCCCGCCGATGGCCTGGAACAAGCTGAACGCCCGGTTCGAATACGACTACGCTACCCTCAACATTCCGACCAACAACGGCACGATCGCCCGTCTGCGCCCCACGAGCGTGCGGGCCCTCGCAGGCGCCGTCCACAAGGCGACGCGCACGGTCAGCACCTGCCTTGCGGCGATCAGCCAGCCCGATGGTGGCGATGCCGGGCGCCTGCCGCATACCGAGGGCGGGCATCTGATCCCGCTGGAGCTGGGCGGTGCCGATCATTCGAGCAACCTCGTGCCGATGTACGGGGTCGTGAACCGATCGATCTATCGCGCGGCCGAGCAGGATATCGGGAAGCTCCTGTCGCAGGTGCGCAATCCCGCCATTCAGGTGGACGTATCGTATCCTCCCGCCGGCGATCCGCGCATTCCGGACGCGTTCCGGATCACCCTCTACGGAGGGGTGACGAAGCCCGACGAGATCGCGAGGCAGAAGGCGCTCTATACGCAGCTGGTGCCCAACACGCGATCGGTTCCCCCGCGGACGGAGATCAGCGGTGATCTGATCGCGCTGCGCGCCGATCTCATCAGGTACTGGGATGCCGTCGGAAAGACGACTTGGAAGCTGGAGGATTGGGACGCGAAGCTCGCCAAGGCGCTGCCGCCCGCAGGGACGCCGAGGCCGAATGCCTGGATCGACCACCTGCTCTACAGCACGGCCGGGCTCGCGCTGGCGAAGCGGCTGCTGGCCAAGGTGGCCGACAAGACGTTCACGGTCGGCGGCGGCTGGGAATTCGCCGAGACGCAACGCGAGCTGGTCATTCTGGCGAATTGCCTGACCCAGCCCGAGGCGCGCAAGGGCGAGTGCTGGAGCGATGCGCCCGGCGACGAGATCACCACGGCGCTGACCCGGCTGGGCACCGATGACGGGGTGCAGATCGACCACATAAAGCCCAAGGCCTCGGGCGGCGGGAACTACTACTCGAACGCCTCGGTCTGCTCGGCGCATTTCAACAAGGGGAAGGGGCGCAGCTGACGCCGGCGGGCTCGGGCCGCGGGACCCTACCGCTCGGCCAGCCGGCCCAGCCGCGCCATGAGGCTGGA
>Ga0115029_1002153_pt1 | contig 12072 bp, 6 predicted proteins | sample SidtaG_3_FD_87297 | JGI IMG/M metagenome (GOLD analysis project Ga0115029, IMG submission 87297) | Marine algal microbial communities from Sidmouth, United Kingdom - Sidmouth_Asex1 metaG | ecosystem: Host-associated > Algae > Red algae > Unclassified | place: Sidmouth, United Kingdom | collected...
TAATCATCGTTTTTACCGACGATCAAGGGTATGGCGATCTGAGTTACCACGGTAATCCCATAATAAAAACACCAAATCTTGATGCATTTGCAGAGCAGTCTTTAGAACTCACAAACTTTCATGTGGGCACGACCTGTGCGCCAACAAGAGCCGGACTCATGACAGGTCGAAACGCAAATCGCAACAATGCCTGGCACACCATTGCCGGATGTTCCATTTTGCTGGAAGATGAAGAGCTTATGCCCCAAGTTTTCGAACGAAATGGTTATAGAACCGCAATGTTCGGCAAATGGCATTTGGGGGATAATTATCCGTTCAGACCACAAGATAGAGGATTTCAAAATGCTTTTTATCACGGTGGAGGCGGTGTTCAGCAAACCCCCGATTATTGGAACAACGATTACTTTGACGACACGTATTTCAGAAATGGTATTCCTGAAAAAACTTCAGGGTATTGTACAGACGTCTGGTTCGATGAGGCCGTTGCATTTATTGAAGAAACGAAAGATGTCCCGTTTTTTCTATACTTGGCGCCCAATGCGGCCCATGCGCCCTTTAACGTTCCTGACAAATACGCGGAAATGTATGCTGATGCGCCTTTAAAAGATATTCAAAAACGTTTTTATGGTATGGTTACCAATATCGATGATAACTTTGGAAAATTGATTACTTACCTAAAGAATGCAGGGCAGTTCGATAATACGATCGTTATTTTTTCTACGGATAATGGTACTGCTCTGGGCACGGATAAAGATGATAATGGTGAGGAAATCGGATATAATGTTGGATTAAGGGGTAAAAAAGGGAGTCACTACGATGGAGGTCATAAAGTGTTATTTTTCATCAGCTAACCTGATGGAAAGATTCAGCAAAAAGTAAAAAATAATGACTTGGTCGCCCATGTCGATATGTTGCCGACCCTCGCTGAACTGGCCGACATTCCGTTTACACCCAAAAAAGCTTTGGATGGTCAAAGTATGGCGGCAACATTAATTGGCACAGCTACAAATGTCGACAGAATGTTGGTAGTCGATACGCAACGTAACCAGCTTCCCGAAAAAGGTCGAAACCCTTGTGTTATGCAAGCCGAATGGCGCTTGGTCAATGGCACCGAACTATATAATACAATCGACGATCTGGGGCAGGAAAACGACATTTCAAAAGCCCATCCCGAACGGGTAAAAAACATGCAAGAGTTTTATGAGCAATGGTGGGGGACCATTGAAACGGATATTCGATACGCCGAAATACCTTTGGGTCATGATGAGGCCAATCCCGTAACGATAACGATTCATGATCTTCATACCCAAGATAATCTACCATGGAACCAAGTACAGATTAGAAATGGCGATGCCGACCCAAATGGATATTATAGTGTAAAAGTCGTAGAAGATGGTAATTACAAATTCAAATTATACCGTTATCCGCCCGAATCGCAACTGGCACTGAATGCGTCTACTGATGAAATTCCTGCATCTAACTTTATCTATGGATTACCGGAAGGGAAGAAAATGGACTTCTCTAAGGCCAAAATCAGCTTTGGTCAAAATATGATGCAGACCCAAGTTAATGGGAATGAACTCTTTGCGGAACTAGAAGGTGAACTAAAAAAAGGAAGCTACCAACTCAAAAGTAATTTTATAACGACCGAGGGAAAACAAATACCCGTAAATTACACACAAATTGAAAAGTTGAACCCATGAAAAAATTAGTACTGATAACGGGTTTCGTTCTATTCTTCGGATGTAAGTCGGAAGAGAAAGAAGCGCAAGCTGGAACAAAACCCAATATTGTTTTCATCTTCGCCGACGACCTGACCTATACGGCAATTAACGCGTTGGGCAATTCAGAAATCAAGACCCCAAGCCTCGATCGTTTGGTAACTAACGGAACTACCTTCACCCACGCTTACAATATGGGCGCTTGGAACGGAGCGGTATGTGCCGCTTCGCGAGCAATGATTATTTCGGGAAGAAGTGTTTGGGAAGCGAATAAATTTCGCCAGGGGTGGATAGACAATACCAACTTTGATAAAACATGGGGAAAACTGATGGAAAATGCCGGCTACGAAACCTACATGACCGGAAAATGGCATGTAGATGCACCAGCGGATAGCGTTTTTCAGAATGTCGTTCATATTCGGCCCGGAATGCCAAGGGATGCTTGGATCGGTTCAGGACATGGTGCCAGTTCCGATGAAGGCGGCACCAGTTTTCCTGGGTACAACCGGCCGCTGAGCGAAAATGACACGACTTGGTCTCCAACAGATACCAAGTTCGGCGGCTTTTGGGAGGGTGGTAAACATTGGAGCGAAGTTCTCAAAGATGATGCCCTTGGTTTTATAGATCAGGCAAAAACAAGCGACAATCCTTTCTTCATGTATTTGGCATTCAATGCGCCTCACGATCCCCGACAGGCCCCACAAAAATTTTTGGATATGTATCCTTTGGAGAGCATTAGCATTCCCGAAAGTTGGCTGCCTATGTATCCTTTTAAAGACAGTATAGGTAATGGCCCAAGTTTACGTGATGAGGCCTTGGCCCCTTTTCCGAGAACGGAATATGCGACCAAGGTGCATATTAAAGAATATTACGCAATTATTACACATCTCGACGAGCAAATAGGAAAAATTCTCGACAGCCTTGAAGCTTCGGGCAAAATGGACAATACCTATATCATATTCACCTCCGATCACGGTCTGGCCATGGGCAGACATGGTCTTTTGGGAAAACAGAGCCAATTTGACCATAGTATTCGCCCCCCTTTTATGATTGTTGGTCCAGATATTACTAAAGGTAAAAAAGTGCATGCAGATATTTATCTACAGGATGCCATGGCTACAAGTCTAGAATTAGCTGGAGTGAAAAAACCTGACTATGTCTACTTTAACAGTGTTATGGATCTAGTTGATGGTAGCCGAATTAAAAGCCATTACGATGCAATATACAATGGGTATATAGATTACCAGCGTATGATCCGAAAAGATGGTTTCAAGTTGATTGTATATCCAAAACTAAAAAAAATACTCTTGTTTGATGTAAACAATGACCCTGAAGAAATGAATGATCTTGCCGGTAAAGAAGAATACAAAGAAGACGTTGTTACACTTTTCAAAGATTTGTTGCAATTACAAAAAGATTTGGGCGATCCACTTGATATTTCGTCGATTAATACAACACAGCAGTAGTATTAATTGGAAAGCAAATAAAGCGATATTTTCAATTAAATCGTAGACCTTTCTTTGCGAAATTGTCCGGGTGTTCTGCCGTTTATTCTTTTAAATATACGGGTGTAATAAGAAACACTTTCCCAGCCCGTCTTATCGGCAATTTCCGCTAGGGTTTTATCGGTTGTTAATAAGAGGGTTTCAGACCGTTCAATTCTTACGGTCTGAATGTATGAACTTGGCCTCATTCCAAATTTCTGTTGAAATACGCGAGAGAAATGATCCGAACTTAAATTGAAGCGTTCGGCCAGACCAGCTACGCTAAGTTGCTCGTGAAGATGTTCCTTAATGTAATTTAAGACCTCGTGAAAACCTGATTTTATCTGTGTCCTACTGCTTTTATTGTTGTGTATAAAACGTGAATAAAGCAGCTGTAACAGACCTTGTGTCTCGATTAAGGCTTGAGCCGATAAAAACTCATTTTTCTTCTTTAGTTCAGAAATAGCTGTACGGTTATCGTAAACTCTTGGGTCGTTATTTATGAGAGATCTACTCGGATGTAATGCGACCAAACGTTCAAAACATTTGATATCTAAACTTGTTGCCTTCAGTTCATAACTGAAATCCTTTAGATCATAGATTGAAAGACCATCTCCCATTTCTTCTAGAAAGTGGACATAATATTGCTGAAAGTGTGAAGATGATCTATATCGGCTGTAGGTAAAACTGGGCACGAGATACAGGTGACCCGGTTTTAGGTCTACTTCTACATAACTATGATAGATTTTAGCCGCGCCGGCGGTACACAGATAAAGCCTCGAAAATGTACTGATAACATTATCGTAATCCCATTCGGCATCTAATTGGGCCTGGCCAACGTGAAGCAAACTTAGTTTTAGCGATTGTAAAATTTTGTTTGTAGGTTCGTAAGGCATATCGGATTTCAAACCAATTTATTTTATTGATGAAGCGTATAAAAAATCAATGTATTGACTATCTTAATTGTATTCACATCGATTGTAGCTTTCATAAGTCAAATATAATATAATTTTTAAAATATCGGATATGTTCAATTCATGGCCTGATTTGTATAAAGAAATAACTTTTTGAAAATTTTATCTTTGATGGAATGTAATTATTGTTCGGATGTCAAGACTATATAAGATTCTAATCGTTTTTATCAGCTGTTTGTTTTATGCCTGTGGAGGGCCTGCCCTTCCTGAAGATGTAGAAATGGCTTATGAAAAGCTTCCCGAAAAAGTAGATTTCAATCAACACGTAAAACCTATTTTATCCGATAAATGTTTTATCTGTCATGGTCCCGATAAAGCAAAGATAAAAGCGGGCTTACAGTTGCACGTGCCAGAACTCGCCTATGCCGAATCGCCCAATTCCCCAGGAGTGTATTCCATCGATCCTGGAAACGCGGGAAATAGCGAACTGGTAAAACGTATTCTCACGGACGATCCAGAAATCATAATGCCGGAACCTTCTTCGCATTTAGAACTTTCTTCATACGAAAAAGCAATGCTCGTTAAATGGATTGAAGATGGAGCGGAATACAAAGATCATTGGGCATTCTTACCTCCGGCGGAGCAGAAGCCGCCAAAGGTCAAACTAGAGGAAAAAGTCGCCAACCCTATCGATAATTTCGTGTTGGCTAAACTTGAAAAGGAAAATCTGCAACCTAGCCCTAAAGCCGATAAAGAACTTTTATTGCGTCGTTTGAGCTTCGATCTTACGGGACTTCCCCCAACATTGAACGAAATCGAGGCTTTTGTAAAAGACAATTCCCCTGAAGCTTACGAGAAGCAGGTAGATCGACTTTTGGCTTCGCCGCATTATGCCGAGCAAATGACGTTGGATTGGATGGATCTTTCCAGATATGCCGATACCCACGGGTATACTGTAGATCGTTATCGCGATGTTTCCGTTTGGCGCGATTGGGTCATTAAGGCCTTTGACAAAAATATGCCCTACGATGAGTTTATTCGTTGGCAGCTGGCGGGCGATATGATGCCCAATGCATCAAAAGAACAAATTCTTGCGACTACGTTTAACCGTCTGCATCCGCAAAATCTTGAAGGAGGCATTATCGACGAAGAGTTCCGCTCTGAGTATGTTTCCGACCGTACGAATGTGGTCAGCGAAGGTTTTATGGGCCTCACCATGGCCTGCGCAAAATGTCATGATCATAAATATGATCCTATATCCCAAAAAAACTATTTCGAAATGTATAGTTTTTTTAATAATGTGAACGAATCTGGGCAAATTCCTTGGGACTGGTCAATGCCAGTACCCAATATGTTGCTTCCTACCGATGAGCAAGAAAAGTTTATGACGTATGTAGATGACCTTGTCAATGAAAAAGAAAAAAAGGTTTCGGAAGTTGCAAAAATGGAATTTGATGAAGCAGATAAATGGATTGCATCCGAAGGATACAAAAAAATCGCTGCGAGTGGAATGCCAAGCAACCTAGTAGGAAAAATTGACTTTAAGGGTGGTACTATTAACAACACAATTGCCCCTTTTCATAAAGGCGAAATGAAGCAGGAATATGCGGATAATCAAAAAGTAGTTTTAGCGGAGGGTCATTCGGGAAAAGGTCTTTTGTTGGATGGTGATACTTGGCTCGATATGGGCAAATTGGGCATATTCAGAAGAAATGAACCTTTTAGTGTGGGCATTCAGGTCTTTATTCCCAAGGATTTGGAAACCGGTTTTATTTTCCACAAACATTATTCTACACAACTTCATAGCTATAGAGGGTATTCATTGAGTCTTCGTGAGAACAAAATAGAACTTTTGATGGCACACGTTTGGCCCGATAATGCCATAGTCGAACGTACGTTGAACGACGTACCCAAAGACCAATGGGTACAGTTGACGATGACTTATGATGGCTCTAGCAAAGCAGGTGGATTGAAAGTTTATGTTGACGGTGCGGAGCAAAAAACAGAAGTGATAAACGACAATTTATATAAGGATATTATTTTCAATAGTTACGAAGATAAAATCTATAAGCAACCTATCGAACCGGGATTACAAATAGGGGCGATTTGGAGAGGAAAAGGTATTGGCGGTGCAAGAGTAGACGATATTCTGGTTTTTAATAAAGAACTCACCGGATTAGAAGTTGCGCAGATTTCTAGATCCGAAGTTATTGAGGCTACTTTGACAAAATCAAAAAACGAACTGTCCGATCAGGAAATAGAAAACTTAAAAAGGTACTTTCTGGCCACTAAATCCAAAGAATACCAACGGTCTTTAGCAGAACTCGAAAAGCTGCGAGAGGCACAGATCGACAGTGCAGAAAGAATCAAGGAAATAATGGTGATGAAAGAGATGGAAAAGCCTCGAGAAACCTATTTGCTCGAACGTGGGCAATATGATGTTTACGGCGAGCGAGTCTATCCGAATACGCCTGAACGTATATTTTCATATCCTGACAGTCTTCCAAAAAACCGTTTGGGCTTGGCAGAATGGGTAACGAGCACAAAGAATCCGCTTACCGCTAGGGTGGCCGTGAACAGGTATTGGCAAAATATGTTCGGAACGGGCATAGTGCGTACCGTAGAAGATTTTGGCAATCAGGGTGAATTACCGAGCCACCCCGCTTTGCTGGATTGGTTGGCCATCGAATTCATGAAATCGGGATGGGACGTAAAAGCTTTGCACAAATTGATGGCAATGTCAAATACGTATCAACAGTCGTCAAAAACCAGCGATGAACTTTTGGCAAGAGACAAGAAGAATCGATTATTGGCACGCGGCCCTGCTAAGAGATTGACGGGAGAAATGTTGCGCAATAACGCTTTGGTCGCATCAGGTCTTATGAATGCCAAAATAGGTGGCCCTAGTGTAAAACCATATCAACCCGAAGGTCTTTGGAAAATAAATGGGGCGGCCTACGAAGAGGACAAAGGGGATAAATTATATCGCAAAAGCATGTACACGGTATGGAAACGTACCGTTCCGCATCCGACGATTGCCATGTTCGACGCGCCGGAACGTTCTTTTTGTGCTGTACGGAGACAGGAGACCAATACCCCGTTACAGGCTCTGGTCATGTTAAACGACCCCACCTATGTCGAAGCCTCTAGGGTATTGGGCAATAGTATGCTAGAATATTCGGACCCAAAAACTGGTATATCCAAAGTTTTCCAAAAATTGACCGGACGAAAGATTAAGGATGATGAATTACTGCTGTTGGCCGGCCTTCAGGACGAAGAATATCAAAAGTTTAAAGAAAATAAAGCAAAGACTCAAGGATGGTTGAACAGTAGTGAGTTCCGTATCAAGAGTGACAATGATGCTACCCTTGTCGCTGCCAATGCCGTTGTCGCCAGTACTATCATGAACTCGGATGCAACGATAATGAAACGATAAAAAAAAGTCCTCCCCTAACCCCTCCAGACGGAGGGAGACTTAGCTTGTTGAAATAAATACAACTAAGATAAAAGGATGAACAGTTTCTAAATATATTCCCTCCCCTAGGGGAGGGCTAGGGAGGGGACTTTCTCAATAATTTTTCAAATAAAATATATGTGCCATAATCACAAAATACTAAAATCGACGAACAAAGACCTTCAGCAGGTCGAAAGACAACTGGATCGTCGTGATTTCTTGACCAAATCATCTTTGGGTATCGGGGCGCTTGCCCTGAGTTCTCTTTTGAATGCAGATAAAGCATGGGGTGCCGTTAAGGGCAATACGTTAGATGCTTCGAATGCGGACGCAATACTAAAATCTTACAATCAAAATCGCCAAGGGTTACCGCACTATTTGCCCAAAGCAAAACGCATCGTATATCTCTTTCAAAGTGGAGGCCCCTCGCAATTGGATATGTGGGACTATAAGCCAAAACTAAAGGAAATGTTCGGTAAAGACCTTCCGCCTTCGGTACGCCAAGGACAACGCCTGACGGGTATGAGTGCCAGTCAGACCGTTTTTCCCATAGCACCTTCCATTATGGATTTTAAGCAACACGGGCAAGCGGGCGTCTGGGCAAGTGATCTTTTGCCCTATACCTCGAAAATGGTCGACGATATCTGCTTTATCAAATCGATGCAGACCGATGCCATTAATCACGACCCGGCAATCACCTTTCTACAGACCGGCAATCAATTGCCCGGCAGACCATCCATTGGGGCTTGGTTGAGTTATGGCCTTGGTTCTGATAATGATAACCTACCGACTTTCATTACGTTGATCACTAAAAATATGGGCGGTCAGCCATTGTATTCCCGTTTATGGGGCAATGGATTTTTGCCTACCGAGCATCAAGGCGTTCAGTTTCGTTCCGGCAAAGATCCCGTACTCTATTTGAGCGACCCTGAAAATTACGATGGCAACGATAGAAGACAAATGCTCGATTATCTGGGAAAACTCAATGAAGTGCAACATGATGCTTATGGTGATCCGGAAATCAATGCGCGTATGACGCAGTACGAAATGGCATTCCGTATGCAGACCTCGGTTCCAGAAGTTACCGATATGTCCGACGAACCCGATTATATTTTTGAAATGTACGGGGAGGACAGCCGCGATCCGGGTACTTATGCAGCCAACTGTCTGATGGCCAGAAAATTATTGGAGAAAGATGTAAAGTTCGTTCAGTTATACCATCAGGGTTGGGACCAGCATATCGGTTGCCCCGGTGGTGTTACAAGACAAAACAAATTGACGGATCAGGCGAACGCTGCTTTGCTAAAAGACCTTAAACAACGAGGAATGTTAGAAGATACTTTGGTCATTTGGGGAGGTGAATTTGGCCGTACCGTATATTCGCAAGGGCAGTTGACCGATACGAACTACGGTAGAGACCATCATCCGAAGGCCTTCACCATGTGGATGGCCGGAGCCGGAGTAAAACCCGGATACGTTCATGGCGAAACCGATGATTTTAGTTACAATGTAGTCAAAGACCCCGTACACGTACATGATTTTCACGCTACCTTATTGCACCTTTTCGGTATCGACCACGAGCGGTTGATATTTAAGCATCAAGGTAGACGTTTCCGCCTGACGGATGTACATGGGCATGTGGTCAAGGATTTGTTGACTTAAAAAGCTTATAGTCTCAGGTTTTTTTAACTTAGAACCTGAAACAATAGAAACTAGAAACCAACAAACATGCAAAACAGAAGAGACTTCCTCAAAAAAACTGCGCTCGCAGGTACGGTTTTAGCAACAGCTCCTTCCTTCGGATTTAACATTATCGGAAAAGCACGGCCGGAAGATGAAATTATCGGCCATGGTGATTTTAAATATAAAGTCGTTAAAGATTGGGCCAAAATGTCTGTGGGTACCAATCCAATCCTGAACTGTCATGAGATGCAGATGGATAGTAAAGGGAGGTTGATTATGCTCGGAGATCACACAGCGAATAATATTTTGGTATTTGATAAGTCAGGTGAGCTTCTAGATTTTTGGGGAACTAAATACCCCGGTGGTCACGGCTTAACGTTGCATGATGAAGGCGGGGAAGACATGCTCTATATTGTAGATTGTGGCTGGTTTCAAGACAAAACGGGAAAGTGGCTAAAACAAGCAGGTAGTGTTAGTAAAACCACAATCGATGGTCGATTACTTTTTATGTTGCCCGATCCACATACTATCGGCGTTTATACACAAGAACAGGAATATTTGCCTACGGAAACTGCCGTAGGGCCAAACGGGGATATTTATATTGCAGATGGTTACGGTTCCGATTATATTCTTCACTTTAACTCAAAAGGGGAGTTTATTAAAAAATGGGGCGGACATGATAATTCGGACAAAGATTATAACCTGAATAATGCACATGGTATTGCGGTAGATTATCGCGATAAAGCTAATCCAGTATTAATCGTCACCTCCAGAGGAGCGACTAGTTTCAAGTTTTTCACCTTAGAAGGAAAATATATTAAAACGGTAATCTTGCCCGGAGCCTATGTTTGTCGACCTGTTTTAGACGATTCTAATATTTACTCGGGCGTTTGTTGGTCTGAGAACGAACAGGGTGAACGATTTTCCGACTCTGGTTTCGTTACTGTTTTGGATAGTAAAAACAAAGTTATATCCAATCCAGGAGGTAAAGCCCCGGAATATAAAGACGGAAAGCTTCAAAAAATGAATCAGGCCGAAAAGCCCACTTTCAACCATGGCCATGATGTCTTCGTTGATGAAGATAAAAATTTATACATATGTCAGTGGAGGGCACACCATACTCCGCCAATAAAACTAGAGCGCGTCTAATACTTTAAAGCCAAGATAGTCCTGTAGGCGGACAATCTTCCCAAGACTTTCTGGATTTTCACCAAACTAGCCAAAAAATCATATGTTATAGTATATAGTTCTGTTTTGCCCTAAATTTAGGATATCGTTCCGTATTTTTCCAACTGAAAACCATGCACTATGATTTGTTTGAAAAAATTTATATTCTTACTTTTTTTATCTATAGTAGTTTCCTGCGGAAAAGAAGTTAAGACTGCTTCCGAGAAGCCAAATATCATTTATATCATGGCCGATGACCATACTACCCAAGGCTTTGGTATCTACGGCAGTCGCTTGGCCAGTTTGAATCCGACCCCGACTTTGGATAAGATTGCCAATGAAGGAATGATTTTCGACAACTGTTTCGTCAGCAATTCGATTTGTACGCCGAGTAGGGCGGCAATCATCACCGGTCAAAATGCGCAATTAAACGGAGTTTTAGATTTAGATGGGCGAATCGAACCGGCAAGACAGTTTCTACCTATAGAAATGAAAAACCTGGGATATCAAACTGCAATCGTTGGCAAATGGCACTTGAAGGAAGAACCTGCAGCTTTTGATTACTACCAAGTATTACCGGGACAAGGCAACTATTTTGACCCCGATTTTAGAGTTCGTGGCGAGGAACCTTGGCCTGAAAATACGGTACAGACCAAAGGGCATTCTTCCGATATCATTACCGATATTTCGTTGGATTGGCTAAAGACCAAAAGAGACCCCGAAAAGCCATTCTTTTTGGTGCACCAGTTCAAGGCTCCACACGACGATTTTGAAAATGCTCCGCGTTACGAGGACTATTTGAAAGATACTTTTATTCCAGAACCGGAAAGTCTCTACGAAAGGGAAAACAATGGTTCTGAGGCCACGCGAGGTAAAAACGATTCACTAACGCGTATTATTGGTTCGTCGGTATCACATCGCAACCTTATACGTAATCAAGCCATGAATATTTATGTTGACAGCAGCATTCATCGGGGTTATCGGGAAGCTAGGGAAATTAGACCTGAAGAATACGTAAAATGGGAGATGGACGATGCGGAGAAAAAATATACAAGTCAAGTATACCAAGATTACCTGAAAAAATACCTACGTTGTGTAAAAGGCGTTGATGACAATGTGAAGCATCTTATAGATTATCTCAAGACGGAAGGTCTTCTTGAGAATACAATTATAGTTTACACGGGCGATCAAGGTTTTATGCTCGGCGAACACGATTTTATTGACAAAAGGTGGATGTACGAAGAATCAATGCGAATGCCCTTTTTTGTGCGCTACCCCGAAAAAATAAAAGCAGGTAGCCGAACGGATGCTATTATCAACAACACCGATTTTGCCCCGACTTTAATTGAAATGGCAGGTGGAACCACCCCTGACTATATGCAGGGGAAAAGCTTTAAAACCATTTTAGAAACAGGGGAGGAGCCTGAAAATTGGCAACAGGCAACTTATTATCGGTATTGGATGCATTTGGCCCACAAGCATCAAAACCCGGCCCATTTTGGTATCAGAACCAAAGACTACAAACTAATATTTTTCTACGGAAAATATTATGTTGACACGGACAACCCTGACTCGGAATGGGATAAAAAGAATTGGGGCAACGACTTTGCCAACCACACGCCTGTAGCTTGGGAATTCTATGATCTTAA
>Ga0115029_1002161_pt1 | contig 12039 bp, 19 predicted proteins | sample SidtaG_3_FD_87297 | JGI IMG/M metagenome (GOLD analysis project Ga0115029, IMG submission 87297) | Marine algal microbial communities from Sidmouth, United Kingdom - Sidmouth_Asex1 metaG | ecosystem: Host-associated > Algae > Red algae > Unclassified | place: Sidmouth, United Kingdom | collected...
CCTGCCGCCGACCCCGGCCTGCCGCCTCCCCCCGCCCGCCCCCCCCCCCCCCCCCAACCCAACCTCCCTTTCACTCCAACCCCCCCGCTCCGCGACCAATCGCACGCCCGCCATGTCATATACTAGCGACATTCAACCGATTTTGACGGCAGCTAGGGAGGCGGCATGGCTCGCTACCGGCGGGCGTTCTTCATCGTCGGAAGAGAAGGACACCCTGGCCAGTTCCCGTGATTTGGCTGCTCGGACCCGTCCCGAGACGGCCGCCACGAATGGTCAGGTGGCCAATCAAGCTGACGATGATGTGCCGGAGGTTGGCCCTCAGGCTGCAAACGCTTGCTCTATTTGTGGTTACCGCCGGCGATTCGCCGACGATGCCCATAATTTTGGCACATGCGAGGCGAACGTGCGTGAGTGCACGGCGAGCCCGAACGTGCCAGCTGCGTTTCGGACACAGGTGTGCACGTGCTCTGCTGCAAGGGTCAAGCGTTGCGCTCTTAGCAAACAGTAAGCTTGGGATATCCTCGTTCCATCGTCATGTTCGAGTACTATTTTTCTCGGCCTGATCGACTTAGCCATATCCTGACAACGAGCTCAGTCTTCCGTGTATCTGTGTCATCATGTCTTTGCAGTTGCCACTTGTGTCTGGAGAAGGGCCATCTCCCACAGACTCCTTCCTTGTCAAAGGCATTCGATATTTCATTTACCCCAACAGGGAAGCTCTCGGTGCGCCGGAAGAAGGGGGTCCAGTGGAATGTGCCATCAATGGTGTGTGGGAAAACCACGTACGCTCACCTGAAGCAAGTCGCGGCCGCCGCATTTCGATCGGCGACGGCCGCCGCCAATGAAGCGCAAGCCCAAGTGGATCGGCGTCGCAATGCTCTGCGATCTGACGTTGCCGAGCAACCAGATGTGCCTCGTGGAGCCATAATGGATCGAGCAGCGACGGCACTATCGGGTCCGAACGCTCGAGCTGCAATCGTGCGGAATCCGCTTGGAGCTGCCCACCACGCATCGTTGGCAACTGGTCTGGCAGCTGGAATGCCTCGTGAAGTGGCACTGTTGTTCGCAGGAGCGAGCCAAGCAGGTGTTGACTTTGGTTCTCCGTCCAGCGGGGATGCCCCCAACTCTACCGTTGTGCGTCGAGCAGTTCCCAGCGTTTCGCGGAGACGGCGGCGGAGAAGCGAATCGCACAGGTTGCAAGGATCAACGGCCGGCTTAGCAATACGGGCGGTGTCATCGCATCCACCCGAGTGTGAGTTCTGAATCAGTTTCTCATGAGCGTGCTTGTATTGCGCCGGAACGCCCGATTTTCACCTTCAGGGTGTATCGTCTTGCACTTGTGCTGTGACCTGGCCTTTTAACCGGCCTTTCCGTTTCCTGCAATCTTGCTCCTTTCTCTGCTTCTGGTTCTTTTCATCAGCTGAGCATTTCGAAGGCAGGCACTGTACGCCGGACAAGATGCGCCCCCCCCCTCTCCGGCAGCCGAGACCGCCGGCGCGGTCGGTCGTTCTGCGCCAGGTGGTACGGAATCGGCAGCCACAAGACCTCAGGAAAGCGAATTCCGGCAGCTGGGCGCGACTGCCTCGGCTGAGGACCTGGCATCGTTTGCTTTTGGGTCTGGGGAAGACTCTGAGCGTTCTTCTTTTATGGAGAAGGCCCGTCGGGGTATGGCTGCAGGATTTTTAGGTGGTCATACTGTGTGTGGTTCGACTGTGAGTGCGATGGATGTCGTTGTTTTGATTTTTGCTCAGTGGGGTGAGCAGGGAGGGGTGCATCCGGATGTGTCGTCCCTCCCACTTGGATTGCGTGACTTGGTTTTGTCATGGGTCATGTTTCATCGCCGTTAGTGCCTTTCTGCATCGCCATCTGGTACATGTTTAGTAGATTGTTCATTTATCTCGGCTCCGTTACTCCCGCACGTCAGGAAAAGATGCAAACAGTCCTTCCCATGGACCACCAGTCCCACACAACTCGGGAACGCTTCGAACAGCCTCCAAGAGGCTGTGCTGAAAGTGAGATGCAATGTTTGGAGAAGTCAACTTAGACATTGCAACCGCATGTAGAAGCGTCTCGGGCACACCGGGATACAAGTGGTGCGCGGTCTTGAGTTGGTGTGAATACTCACTAAACACTTCTTCTATCGGCTGGACCTCCGGACTGTACGGTGGAAGACGCAGAGGAAAAATGCCGTTGGCTCGAATGTAGGCTTGTACTTCACGCCCTTTACGTGATCGAAAAGTCTCGTTCTACGTGATCACATGCACGTTTTTTACGTGATCACTCATCACGCCCCAGCTGAAAAGGGCGTGAACTGGGGCGTTATCTCATGAAATAATTAGTCCAACGACGGACTTAACACAGTGCAATCCAATCCACTGGGGACGAGGGCCGGGGCGCCCTGCTGCGCCCCAGGACGGTAGCCTGGCCGGTCCTCGCAATGCCCCAAACATTATGGGGTACGCTCTCTTCCAGATTGGTACAGTACACCTCCCATATGGTCTTCGTCAGTGGCTGCGGCTGCGACGGCAGCTTTTGCGACTGCGGCTGTCACGTGGCTGTGCGTGTGTTCTACAAGCCGCCACGGTGTGCCTCCTGACGCGGCGTGGGCGGCTGCCAATGTTGTTTGCGATGCCGCGGCGGTGGCGGTGGTGATTGCCGAGGGGCCTGCTGAGTATGTGGCTGCACAGCCAGCCAACAAGGCTGGGCCCGCGGCACCGGTCGAGCCCACCGCCCCGCCGCCGGCAGCGGCGCGGACAGTCCCTGTACATCTGGTGGTCTCTGTAAAAGCATCCGCAACCGATGCTACAGATGCTGCCCTGTTGCAGTACGTTGCGGCGCCGGTGACCGGCATGGCAACCGCGGCGCCCGAACTCCGCGCGAAGGCTTGCAAGTGGCTCGACTGGCACTTCACCCCCAAACGCGTGGTCCCGACACCAGCGCAGCCGCAGGAGCTCACGCGGTCAGCAGCTAGAACCGTCACCGCCTCGCTCTTTGCCAGCAACGGCCACAACTAGGGAGGGTGGCGTGGCGCCATCCAGGCCGCGGTGGCGACCATCAATGGCTGTATTGTGAATGTCGTGTTCAAGGTGGCCGCCGCTACGGCGGCGGCTGCAATGCCCACGGCGGCGGCGGCTATGGCCACGGCCTCCGAAGACGTGCCCGTGGTTGTATACACGGCCGCTTCTCGTATGTTAGCGGCAGCCTCGGCCACCGTTCCTGGACTTTCAGTGGCGGCCGCCGCTTTTCCAGTGACCTACGGTCGAGGCCATCTACACGTTGGCTACCCACGATGGGGGATGCATCCTCCTCTTTAACCGGCTTGACACAGAGTGATCTTTGAAGGATGCCAAGTCAGCCTTCGGTTTGTGATAGAATCGTTCAATGTAGCCCTAGAGCAGGTCACAATGATCGCCGCCCATACCAAAGGGGTACCACATAATCACCAAAAAAGTGGATTCGATGGACAATGGGTGCCACCTTTGTGTGTTCACGCCCCCAAACAGGGCGTGATTATGCCGTGATCGGGCGTGATCGAGCGTGAAACGGTCACACCCCCCGGGTTTGGGGGCGTAAAGTACAAGCCTACTCGAATGAAAGCATCCGCCTAGGCCGAGTGGATAGGTGCGTTGTCGTAAAGTAGAACACACCGGTCTTGTTGCAGCCTCCACGGTAGACCAGACAAAAACCGGTTCATCGTTGGCAATAGCCCGTTGAGGAAGAGAAGCCAATCGTCTGAGTTCTTCAAAGGGGGAGTGGGGGTGGTAACCGAGTGTAGCACCCCATCCGTGTAAGAAACGGCCATCATCGTTGAAGTCCTCAGCATCGCCCTCCGGTCACGCGACTGACACTCGAAACGCGCGCCGAGGAGCCAGCGACCATGTCGTCGCCGCAAGTCCCCGCCGTCCTTGTGGGTCTCGTCGGCGGAAACGAGGCACCGAAGCGGAACTGACAAGAATAGAGTGGCGAAAACCGCCCGCCTGGCTTGATCACGTTCGCGGCACATGCGATACAGCTGCTTGTAAGAGTAGCCCGCAGCCCTCAGCACGCGGTCGAGGGTGGAGATTGAGCACTTGTAGGAGTCGCGATAACCCGGCAAAGATGATAAACACATAAACACGTCCTTCATTTCACCTAACAGCTGCTCCCGGTCCGACATGATGACGGCATTCACAGCGCGGACAAAGTGCTCGTCGAACCGAACATTGTCTGCATGACGATAACGGATGGCCGGGTGCGGCCACCACTCGGCGGTGTCCCTGTACGCCTTGATCCAAGCCGCCGCCGTGCTGCGGTCGCACGCTAGGCGCCTCGCCGCCTCCGCCGTGCTAAAACCTTCAAATTAAACCCAGGAGACGACCAGCATCCGCGCCGTATCGTCGAACATGATGAAGGAGAGCGACGGAAAGTTGGTTAACGTGCAGCAAGGGATGCAGCACGTCAGCAGAGACCCTTCACTGGACCTGGCTGTTTGTTAGTAGAGGCCTGTGTGAAAAGTAGCCGCTATTTGCCTTTGGTAGAAAAAGATGGCATCGCGATAGGGCCCCGATTTTCTGGACTCTCTCGACCTCGGCCCACGCCCAAGAGGTGGACTGACTTGGAGTCTGTGAACCGTCAGACCGGAGTTTCTAAGCGATCATGTAGTGCCCAGAAGGCTGTTTGATGGAGTTCCGGTTGGATGAGCCGTCTCGCTCACCGCGTTGGAAACCTGGTACAACCTACGTGCTACACATAATACAGCGCTCTGTGCCTGGGGTGGCGGGCGGGACGCAATAACAGTGGACGATCCAAGCATACCGTAGAGAGACAGGACACGGCGACGCCTGCGGCCAACCCCCCCGCCGCGCATTCGTGCCGTCGCCGGGTGTCGACGAAAAGGGGGTGTCTTGGGACACCTGCCTCAGTCCTGTGGAGCATTCCGGGGCAGGTGCGGGGCCAACACGGTTCGAGGGACTTGGAGCAAGCCCAATCCCGAAATATGGTGTCCATGAAAGTCTATCCCACCACGCAGGCGCCCCAAGACATCATTTTTCAGCAAGATACGCCCGCATATACGGAAAGATGGACCACTTAATTCCACGAGATGCCGTACAGGAGGGCACTCGTGCCGTAGCCAGGAGCAGAATGTTTAAAAAGAACGTAACGAAGTCGGTTGGGAGCGTCAGCGCCGAGGTGTAGCTGGCAGCCAAGATGCGCTTTGTTTTGGCAGACAGCTCGGCGATGAAACCTTGCGGAACCCCCACCGCCGAGGCGGCGGCCGCTGCCCCGCTCTGTAGGAAGTGGGAGCCGTACAAGGTGACGACCATCGCCGCCAGACGCATGAGCAGAAGCTCTGCCAGCAGCCGGCGGAGCAACAGCGACGCCGCCTGAGGCGGCTCGCAGGCCGAAAAGCGGCCGGTGGTGGGGGAGCATCGTCAGAGCTCGTCGAGCAGCCGGCTGATTACGGCTTTGGTAAGGTCAGGCTCGCCGGCAGTCCGCGAGTACTGCAAGGGAGCGGCATGAAGAGACCGGGAGAGTAGCCCTCGCGCCGCCTCGGTTCTTCACGGCGGCAAGACGCAGTGCGTCTTTTTTTCAACGCACGCCGCCACTTCTCTGACTGTGAGGCGGACGTCATCTCTTGTCCACCGCAGCTATTAATACTGACACACGACAACCATCAGGTGGCGGTGCCTCTCAGGGGCTGTAACGAGCGCGCGGTGCGCCAAAGCCCACACCGCGCGGGCCTGGGGCTGCACGCACACGGGGTTGCGGGATTTCTGGTACTCGATGTCAGCCCTCCGGACGCTCATCTTGGCCTCTCGCATTGGCTATTCTTCTCACTGGTCGTAGAACCCAGAAGTGAAGTGCGCCTTGCGCATCACCGAGAGAATTGGTTTCAGGCTTGCGACCTCGACCGAAGCCCACCGCCACTGCCGATCGATGAACCCAAAGACAGTCGTGGTGGTGGCGTACAGGGCGCCCCGAACCCGCCGTGCGTAGGAGCGTGGGGAAGAGCACCAGCGAATGCAGTAGGGAGGCGCCGGTGTTATCGTCGAGTGAGTAGCGGGGGATGAGGCTGACGTCACCAGCATCAGCGCCGCGACCGCCACTGGCACGGGCCACCATCTCGTGGTGGAGGTGCCGCCAAGGGCCGCCGCGGGCGCCCGCAGGAGACCTCGTACGAGGCGTGGGCGCAATGATGGAGCGGCCCCCCGTTGTGAGCTTCTCGGCATACACGGGAGCATTCGACACAGGCGGCTCGCCGACGATGAAGCAAAAGTCAGCTATCCGACTTTTGTGGTGCCGTGCAGGCACCTGCGTGCTATCCGATATGAATCTTCCGTCACGCTGGCATAGGAGGTAAGCATGCTGCGCCATTGAAACGGCATTGGACCACCAGACCTGCGCCTGCCAAACTGGTAAAAACATGGGCCACGACATTGTTCAACATGCGGTGGGCATCGACAAATGATGGAAAAGACCAACGGGTTTGTACCCCTCCCCAGCCAATCGAGAAGGCTTTGACGCCCTCGCACCCCGGTGACCTCATCGGAGAGATGAAGCGAGCGTAACGGGTCTTGAGGGCCGACGCGAACATGTCCATTGTCGTCGCTCTTCAAATCTTCTCCAGACGCGTGCCCACCATAGCGCCTGACGATAATTCTTCGCGGGCGCACATGCGCAAAAAGGAGGGAGCCCACTTGCCCGCAACAGCCGGCAGCCATGACTCCTCGAGGGAGACACCCAGCGACTCATAGACGACTTACAATAGTCGAAGCTTTTCCATCAAGGCGCGGGAGCGGCTCGTAGAGCTGTTGCTGACGTGCTTCTCGACAAGGTCTTACACCCTTACGTGCAGCAGGCTGCCTGACCGCAACCGTGTCCGCCCGAAGTCCGTCAAGCAGGAACATTCTACCACCACCTCGCTGAGGCCTTACTCCCGGTCCGGCTGTGTAGGGTTGAAGCAGGCGGCGGCTGCCAGGAGCGTGCCGAGATGTCCGCCCCACTAGTACGGAGATGCGTCGGTCTTCAGCAATCCAACCGTTTGCTCCTACAGTGCCAGGGCGACGACGGGCTCGGTCCCCAGCCCCACCAACCAGCGCACGTCCTCTACTGATCCGTGGGAAAGGCGAGCATAGCCGCGGCTGCGGACGGAGGGACGGGAACCGCCAAGCAGACACGGGCTGTCCAGCGGCCCCGCTCTGTCTACAAAGCCTTTGGAGTCACAGATTCTGCGCAGGAAGAGGTGAGTCGAAGGAACCACCAGGGAGCGCGTGACCGCCGTACCAGTGAGCCGAATCATTGCGTGGTGCCTCACGCGGTGTCCAGCTCTGAACGCGGTGGTCAGAAGCATTCTAGCGACGGAGACCAGCGTGTCGCGAAAAGATGCTGGCAGCAGCACCCATCTCCGGTGCGTCTCGAACAGAACGCCGAGAAAGAATTCTGCGCGCGTGCCTGTGTGCAATCCGTCCGTAGGGTGCACATGAAACCCCAGCGACCGAAGCAGGGCCAAGATTTCCACCAGCCTGTCGGTGGCGTCTGTGGCTGTGGAGAGATGACCGCGCCGCCCCGTCGCCGCACAGTCGTCGACGTACGCCTTGACTCAGTGGCCCCTTTCCGGTAGCGCGGCGACGACCGGGTGCAGGAACGAGGTCCACGCCCGCGGGGTGAGGCGTAACCCGACGAAAAGAAAGTGAGGCTCTTAGACGACGCCGCCCACCGTGAATATGAAGTACTTGCGGTAAGTGGGATGAAGAAGGATGTGGTAGAGCGCGTCCCGTACGTCCCACGAGGCGAGGTGATCGTCGGTCAACAATGACGATAGGAATCCGGAATGCCGCTCTTACTTGAACTTGCGAGGCCGGATGAAGCGGTTGATGTACCGCACGTCCATGAATAGCCTGTTCTTGCCGTCGTTCCCGACGAGGAAAGGGGACACACAGGGCGACCCCAAGCCCGCATCCGGCGACAGGCGGCGCACGTAGCCTACCGAAACGAAGCTCGATTCCTCTACTATGGACTACGTCCGCTCTGCCGCGGGCATTGAGTACCCACGCGGCCGCGTGGGCGTGGGAATGGATAACGAGTGGATGAAGAGGCCTAAAAATCAGATTCAAAAGATCCAAGGGGCCACTCCTGCTCGCCCTTTTCTGTCTCATCATTTCCTCTTTTTTTTCCCTCGCCTTGGCATCTAGCGGTCTCCCACCATCAGCACAGCGGCCTACCTTGGCTCCCCCCACTCGGGTACCTTCCTGGCGGCGTCACGGCCAACCCGTTACCCCCCGCTCGCCTGCTTTTCTTGCCTGTGGCAATGGTGCTGGTGCTAGTGCGGGCAGCGGGGGTGGCCAAGACGGGCGCGGCGGCGGCGGCGGCTGTGACGGTGGCGCCGTTGGCGGTTGTGGTGTCGGCGGTCGTGCCGGCGGTGGGGGCGGCTGCGGCGATCGTGACGGGAACGGCCGCGACTAACGCAACGGAAAAGACCACGACTACTCCGAAGACCCGGACCTTGCGGACCCGGACGACCGGGACTCGTCCGAGCCCGCACTTTTGTGGGACACGACGAAGAATACTCAGACGACGAGCACCGTGGCGGGGACTCAGGGTACACGAACTCATTAACGCTCTCGGCGGCGCGGAGAACCCGCTTTGCCCGCCCAGCCATCCAGGACTTTCTGTTGCCACCGCTTATTGGCGGCCCGCGGCTGTTGCTGGAGTTGTTCGACGTCTTCAGCATCACGTAGTACGAGTGCTTCGTCGGCCGCGAGAGTGTGGGATAACTCGTAGTTTATCTTCCATACCAGCTGTGATGCATCAGACGTGAGTACGAAGTGACGCCGCTGAAGCTAACAGGGAATGTACATGTGGTCTGCTGTTCTGCGATGGAAACTTGTAAAACGTTTGCCTGGATTGCAGTGGCGTGTCACAACAGCTCCAGTGCAGTGACAAACGCTGTGCTGCTCTTGCTGATTTGACGGGGGTGCGTACTCCACCAGCGCGCGCACGTGGCGGGCAACGTCATGTATGTAGCTGATGTGTGCGCAAAAGGCACGATACTCCGGCACGGTTCGTTGCTCGTGAGGGAAACGAGAGTGGACGGAAGCACCTGGCAACAGAGAACCTGAATACATTGTTTTCGTAAGTGGGATTTAAACTAAACGTGATAATTCGCATGCTCGGACTGCTCTTCACGGCATGGGACTTGCAGACTGCTACTTGGAACGTACTTATAAAAGTGACGCCCGTTGTCGTACTGTGTGTTTTCCACGAGATGGTTTGTCACACGCGTTATTAAGCATAGTGCAGAGTGATTTGGAGCTGTTAAATCGACGGGAGCCCACCTGCACAAGCGACGAAGTCGATACATCGGCGGCACTGCTTTCCTCGAACGAATGCATGTATGACACGCCCACTCAAGAAGCCAGCTCCCTATTTACTCTTTCTTGCACGCCGCCGGCGTGGCAGGAGCTGCAAGAATGAACGTGTTGAATAGAGAAAGCTTTCCAAGTCACTGTCGGTCAAAGCAGCAACCAGAACAGGTCAACAAAAGACACGGATAGATAGCGCCCCCCTCATCGGCGATGCCGACTGACGCCGCGTCAGGGGAAGATGCCGTCAGGCGAAGATGCCACAGCTGCACCGAACAGCTTTCCTCCCCCTTCAGCTCGTTCAACGTCAGACACCTTAAGGAAGCTCACCCTCCATGGAAAGGCAGCCCAAGCATACCAAACCTTGTTGACCTGTCTCAGAAAGAACACCAAAAGAGCCCACCGAGAAGAAAATACAACGAGCACATCTGTTTTTCCGCTGCGTCAGCGTCAAACGCAAAGGGCACCTCACAGATCGGCTGATCATCTACACGCTGCAATCATGAGCACCAGGTGAAGAGGTGTGGGACGATGGCAGGAGAGACGCGCCGATTGAGCCCAGCAATAGAAAGGTCGGGGGGTGCCGTCTTGAACGAGTAGTGAGGGACATCAAAGCGGGCAGAAAGCAAAAGCACGTTGATTCACTCAACGTCAACCACGCATCTGGTGAAAAGAAAAGGATGGATCACGACACGTGCTATACATGCCGATGATCCAGGTGCTCACATGCCCCATGTATTCGTGCAGGATGCAATAGAGTTACAGCACACCAACAGCGAGCGAAGGCTTACCAATAGTTATCACACTGTGCGAATAGAGCAGTGCGGGTTGATGGAAAGAAGACCGGAGAAGGCCGACCGTGACGGGGACAGGCGTCGGGAGGAAGAAGGACGTCGAATGCTCCACGGTGCGCGGCAGGGTGGCGGTGCTCCGATCCGAGACACGACGCCAGAGACTGATCTTCTGTCCAACGAATCGAAGCGCGCCACAAAAGTTCCCATCTGGGCTACCCTCAATCAGAATTCGAATGCGGAAAAGCACAGTTCGAAGCAAATCTGTCACAATTATGGGGTAACCACCGGCCTTTTGATTGCTCGGTTGCGAAATTAAATTACACGGTCGATCACATCGGACTTCTCTGTGCTTTTCTGCTTCCGGCTCCTATTCTGTTCCGACCAGTGACTGTGAGATAACTAGATACTATGCACACTGGGAATGAGAGCAGTGCTTCTGTGCCCGTTGCACTCGATGAGTCTCGCTCTCACTGCAAGGGTATCACAACCAAGTGGCCACAGACACAATGGCCCGCATCCCGGACAACATACGAAGGGGTAGCTCGGGCGTGAGCGCGCACCGCGGCTCTCAAAGACCGTTCACACAAAATTAGACAGGCGCACCTCACTGGGCCAACAAAAGTGCTGTCGTGGTCCATCTTTCCAGATGTGCACACAGCCCCTCTCACAGACCATTCTGGGATTGTAACTTGTGAAGAACTGTTGACGACAGCTCTTGCCGACGATACTCCTTCCTGGATGCTCATTGGTCTGTATCGAGCAAGCATGTGCCTCGTAGCCATGCAGCCAATGACCACCGATTGCCCTCGGCACATGTGTGGCAGAGTTTCTGACCCGATGCAGCAGTCCTGTGTCCTGTCACCGCAAACGCACACAAGCTGAACCTAACAGCCGCTGGAGCGGCCACGTCAGCATTCGGGGTGTGAACGGGCCCGAACTTGGTCACTGCGGGGGGGAAGAACAAAAATGTGTCTCGCGAGGGCATCCCAAGACAACTTCTCACAGCGCATGCAGCGTGGTGGTCTATACCCAGTTTGAGAAAGATCATGAAAGTGTGATTCCTTGCACTAAAATTGACTTTTCAGGCGTCAGTTTTACGCTTAATGTAACTGCTGAAGGACATGTCAACATGGCGGGACTCAGGGAAATTTTGGAGAACGACTGTATTTGGAACTGTTTTGCAACAGTTGGAGTGCGGATTTTCCCTGGCCTTTGCGGACAGGGTGCTCCCCAGAGGTGGCAGTTGACTTTTGTTTGACTATAGTCATTATGACTTTAATGATTACAATCATTATACATCCCGGGGTTCATGATTGTGATCACATGTGGCGCTTTATCATAGAAACTTCAATGTTCTTGCGGTGAGCGGAACGGAGATACGGGCCTTTCAAGATTTTGCCGATCAAACCCTGCAACGTCGGCCCCAAGCCATTTTTGCGAAACGTGGCGCAACGTGGCGCAAACGTGTCTCATTATTAAGGAAATGGGGCCGGAACGCTCCCGCATAAACGTCTCCGACCCCGTTTAGGCATCATTTCGCCCAAATCAAATAACGTAAGTACAACGCATATGTTGCTTTCAGAAATGAGGCCCGTGCCGGACCGACCCCATTCCCGACCGGAAATGGGGTCGGTCCGAAGCCGACCCCATTCCTATATGCTCTCTCATTGGTCGAACGATTCGAAACAGTATAGAAGATAGCACGCTTATGCGAGCAACGTGTGGGCCCACGATCAGCCCCGGTTTTTCACAGTCATTCAGAAACTAGAAATTGTCGATCTAGACCAGGGGCTGAGGTGGATAAAGTTGAGCTAGATATATCCGCACAGTATACTCGGATATATCCATATTCATGCCGTAGCTGCGTATTCTTAATGTACTCTGTCCATGCACCGACGATTATA
>Ga0115029_1002166_pt1 | contig 12025 bp, 12 predicted proteins | sample SidtaG_3_FD_87297 | JGI IMG/M metagenome (GOLD analysis project Ga0115029, IMG submission 87297) | Marine algal microbial communities from Sidmouth, United Kingdom - Sidmouth_Asex1 metaG | ecosystem: Host-associated > Algae > Red algae > Unclassified | place: Sidmouth, United Kingdom | collected...
CCCGAGCTGACCGTGGTGATGCGCCACGGGGGTCAACCCTGGACCGAACTCGCGGTCAAGCTGATGCTCAAGTGGCCGGGGTTGCACTACTCGACCAGTGCGTTCGCACCCAAGCACTACGACCCCCACATCATCGACTACGCGAACAGCAGGGGAGCCGACAAGGTGATCTACGCCGGCTACTTCCCCGCCGGCCTCACCTACGAACGGATCATGGGCGACATGCCGCACGTCCCGTTCCGCAGCGAAGAGGTGTGGACCAAATTCCTCCGCACCAACGCACTGAGGGTCCTCGGCCTGGACTGAGTTGACCCGGCAACCCGGCGACCCGGCAACCCGATGACCTCGGCGAACCGATGACCCAGCGAACCGCGAACCCGCGAACCGAGGACCGGCGAACCGACGACCTCGGCGAACCGACGACCCAGCGAACCGACGACCTCGGCGACCCGACGAAACGACGAAGCGACGAAGCGACGAAGCGACGACCCAGCGAAGCGACGACCCGACGACCCGGCGACTCGGCGACTCGGCGTCGTAGGGGCCCCTGCGACCGGGGGCCCGGTCAACTCGTCCTGAGTTGACCGCCCGACTCGATGCGGGCTGCCACCGCTCTGCACGCCTCGGTGATCACCACGCCGAAGTCGTCGCTGACAGGGGCCACGTGGCCCTCGTCGAGTCGGTGCAGTTGGGCGCCCTCGATCGCCAAGGCCAGATCGAGCTGGGCCGAGGGCCGCACGCTGTGATCCTTGGTGGTGATCACCATCGAGGTGGGCACGTCCACATCGCCGATCCAGCGGGTGGAGTTGAACAGGCCGATCGCACTGCCCGCCTCCACGAGGATGCGGGTGTCGTGGCGCGCCATCTCGGCCGCTGCCCACGCCTGCATCGAGCTGGGCCTACCCGAGCGCGAGGGGATGATCTTGGACACCCCGGCCAGGGGTGTGCGGGCCACGATCGATCCCAGCCGGGTGGAACCGGCCAAGGCCATCATCGGACCGGTGAAGAAGATCTGGCCCCTCAAACCGGGTACGAAGGAAGAGCTCGTGGCGGAGAACACCAGGCCGTCCACCAGCTCCGGGTGACGCTTCACATCAGCTGGGCCACGGGGCCACCCATCGAATAGCCGACGAAGATCGCCGACTCGACTCCGAGTTCGGTGCACATGACCGCCACGTCATCGGCACAGTCAGACAGGCGAAAGCGTCGCCATGACCTGATGCCGCGGCCGTGGCCACGCAGGTCCGGGGCGATCACCCTGAAGTGTTCCGACAGGGGCTCGAAGCACTTGTACCAATTGAGCCCACCCGAGGCGATCCAGCCATGCAACAGCACGACCGTGGGAGCACCCGGAGGGCCTTCGAGTTCGCGAAAGAAGGTGGTGCCGCGGCCGGGCAGCACCAGACGGCGCCCCAGCGGGATCGGGGGTCCTTCCTCCTCGGGAACCGCCGAACCCGTCCGCCTCAGGGGCGTGACCGACGCCAACTTGGGTTCTTCGGCCCCTTCGCCCTCGCCCGGCGCCTCGTTGGATTCGTCTCCGCTCATGCTGTGTCCTCATTGGCTTCATCCGGAACGAGACGGTCGATCGCCCGCCCGAGTTCAGGTTCGATCCATTCGAATTCCTGCAGACCGCTCACCCACCCCACCATGGCCGACAACCAGACGTGATAGAGCAGGTCGGCTGTTTCCACCTGACGTTCGGTGAGCGCCCCCGAGCCGAAGGCGGCGGTCATCGCCTCCAGGGTGGTGGCCCGCACAGCCGCGACTTCCTCCACCAGGTCGGCCTCTCCGGTCACCAGAGCTCGGATCATCGCAGAGGCCACCTTGGGTTGCTGGCCCAGGCCTCGCACGGCCCGGCCGAACACGTCCTTGAGGCGATCAGCGTCCCTCTCGCCGCGGGGAGGTTTTGCTTCGACCGCCCCGACCAGCGCCCTCACCTCGTCGAGCTGGATCGCGAGCAGGAGATGCTCCTTGGACGGGAAGTAGCGATAGAGGGTGCCCAGGGCAACTTCGGCTCCGCTGGCCACCTCTCGCATCTGCACTGCGCCGAAGCCGCCCTGGCGGGCGAGCGAGAGGGCACTGGCCACGATCCGCGCTCGTCGTTCGGCCTGGGCGTCGCTGAGTTCCTCCCCCGCCACGGTCTCAACTCGTCCAGGCACAGATCTCCCCTCCACTTTCGAGACCAGCCGCGCTGAGTTCCACCGGTACCGGCACGCAACGGGCCCCCGGACTGGCCCAGAGGGCATCGAGGCCCCGACGGTGATCCTCGGCCTGGGCGAGTTCGCCCTCGGCCCCCCAGGACATCACCCTCAGGTCGGTCCCGGCGGCCGAGGAACGCGAGAGGAGTTCGACGACGAGGTCACAGTTCGGTGCGTCGGTGATCGCAAGTGCCGGCCGACCCTGGCGTTCGGCCACGGCGGCGAGGGCGACCGAGACTCCTGGGACCGAAGTGGCCGGCACCACCACGCTGCCCGGCTCGCGCGTCGGCAGGCACCGGGCGACCCATGCCCCGACCGCTCCGCCGTCGGCCGCGATCAGGGCTCCGGGGGGAAGGCTCCCGGCCAGGTCGTTCGCAGCCCGGGCGGGGTGGAGCGGAACCGAGTCCGATTCGTAGTGGGGCGCAAGATCTCCGGACAACACCCGGTACAGCTCGGGGGGCGGCGGTGGTGCGGTCGGTTCGGGCCAACGAGCGGCCAGGGCTTCGAGTTCCGCCGGAGGCACGTCGAGTACGAAAGCGAGGTCGGAGACGTCGAGCTCGAGTGGGTCGAGGCCGCTCGCCACCACCAGTTGGGCTGCGTCGAGTCCCGACAGGCGTCGATCGCCTTCCTGGATGCCGATCGTGCCGTGGTGGGCGGGGTCGTCCCACTCCAACACACCCTTGGCGCCATAGGTGTTGAGCACACCGAGACCGAGGCGTCCGGCCGCCCTTCGCAGAGCATCGACGTAACCGCTGCGGACCACCCCGGGGCCCACCAACAGCAAGGGATGGATCTCGGCCAGCGACGGGTCGAGCGAGCTGGGCGCTCGGCTCGGAAGCCCTCCCAGCTGAAGTTCACGGTCGAGGGGTGCGTCGAGATCCAGGTCGAGATCGATGTCCCACGTGGTGTGCATGGGCGCCAGGCCGATGGCCCCGAGGATGGTCTCGAGGCCGTCGATGTCGGACACCTTTCTCGGGGTGACCTCGTGCCCGGGTTGGTCACTCAGGCGGAGCCGACGACCGATCCGGGATGCTCCCAGACTCGGCCCGAGGCGCCCCTGGCAATCGCCGAGCAGTCGGGCGAGCACGGTGTCGTGCTCGGCCCAGACCTCGAGATCACCCAGCGGGTCGCCGACCACACCCGCCACGCCGAGGCGTGCGAGCGCCGAACTCAGACCCTGGGCGACGTCCACCGATGCCTCAGTAACGCAGACCCGGAGCCCGAACCCCGAACACGTCGGTGTTGAGCTGCATGCCCAACTTGGTGGCGTCGAAGCGCTTGCCCTTCGCCTCGAGCGCAGGGCCTTCGTGCCAGGGCTTCATCCAGACGATCTGGCCTCCCACGCAGCGGATCACCTGACCGGTGACGTGCGCCGATTCATCCGAGGCGAGCCATGCCACCAGGGGCGAGCTCCCGGCCGGGTCCATGGGGTTGAACTCGTCTTCGGGAACCTCGTCGGGCTCGATCACCGGTGGTGCGCCTGGCATGGTGGCGGTGATGCGGGTCGCCGCTGCGGGCCCCACACAGTTGACGGTCACACCGAGCTTGAACAGTTCGAGGCTGAGGGTCATGGTGAGGCCGGCGACGCCCTGCTTGGCGGTGGCGTAGTTGGTCTGGCCGAAGTTGCCGGTGAGGCCGGCACCCGAGGTGGTGTTGATGATGCGGCCACAGGTCGGGAGCCCGTCGGCCTTGTTGCGGTCGCGCCAGTGGATCGCAGCGAACTTGGCGGGCGCCCAGGCACCCTTCACGTGGACCTTGAGGACCGAGTCGAAGTCTTCCTCGCTCATGTTCCAGATGGCGGCGTCGCGCACGATGCCGGCGTTGTTCACGAGGATGTCGAGCTTGCCGTACTCCTCTACCGCTTGGGCCACCATGGCCTCGGCGTCGGCGAAGTCCGACACGTCGCCGTAGTTGGCGCTGGCGGTGCCGCCGCGCTCGGTGATGATGTCGACGGTCAGGTCGGCGTCGCGAGACGCGCCTTCACCGGTGACCGAGCCGCCGAGGTCGTTGACCACGACGCTCGCCCCGTGCTTTGCCAGCTCCATGGCATGGCCACGGCCGATGCCGTGACCTGCCCCGGTGACGATGGCGACCTTGCCGTCGAGCAGTCCCATAGGTGTGCACGCTCCTTCTCGAGGCACCCGAGGCACCTTCAGCGATCTGACGAACCGTCAGATCGTAAACGCCCGAGGGAGGAACTTGCTCATCAGCGCAGGTCGAGATGGGGCGGATCGCCGGGGTCCAGGCCGGCCAGAGCGCCGGGCAGAAAGTCTCGTAGGCGTTCGGGCAGCACCCTCACCGGGCTCGCGAGCAATTCCTCGCCGTCCCACCAGCGCCGCTCGCCCATCGCGAGGGCTTCGAGGGCTTCGAGCCGAGGTGCCACCAACTGATCGGGCTCGGGCACCAGAGCGCTGAAGATCGTCTCGTGCTGTTCGAATCGGATTCCGGAGAAGGTGAAGGTGACGTCCTGGGTCCAGAGCGCGGGTCCGATCTCGGCATGGAGGATGCCGGCCTCCTCGGCCAACTCCCGTCGCACCGCGTCGGCGGGGGCCTCGGAACCGTCGATGCCGCCCCCGGGGATCTCCCACCAGGGCTCCTGGGTTCGGTCGACGGGATCTCGACCCGAGATCATCAACACCCGTCCGGCAGCGTCGATCGGGATCACGCGGGCGGCGCGCCGTCGCATCGTCCACACCATCAGCCGGCCACCTGCGCCCAGCCCGCCACCTGCGCCCGGCCGGTCAGTTGGACCAAGCTGGCCAGTTGGACCGACCTGGTCAGTTGGACCGAGGCAGCCTCCGGGGCCGAAGCGGCCGCCGGGGCAGAACCGGCGATCTTCATCAGGAGCGGCATTCGGCGATGAGACCATCGACGATCGCCGCTGCGACGGGCTCGTCGTCGGGAGCCTCCACGTCGGGAAGCACCTCGCAGACCAGGGTCTCGCCCAAGCCGGGATCGCAACTCAGGGCGACCGCTTTCTCCTCGATGGCGAGCAGCTGTTGTTCGAACTCGGTGAAGCCGGGCACCTCGTCGTCGGCTTGCTGGGAGAAGTCCTCGAAGTCCATGCCGACGACTTCGGACAGCACCTGCTCGGTCACATCGATCATCACCGGCTTGGCCAGCTCGGAGAGTTCTTCGCAGCTCGTGGCCTCCTCCACACCGGGCTCGGATTCGGCCTGTGTGCACGCGCCGAGGCCGACCAAGGCGGCGAGCACCAGGCCCGCCTTCGACCACCTAGCTCTGGGCTTGTCCATCCAACACCCTCCAACCGCCGACCGCTGCGACGCTGGTTCTACTCGATACCCGCCGGGTTGAGTGTGATCGGCGGACCGCTCGGCGCGCGAGCGGGCCTCAACGCACAGCGACAGGATGCACGATCCCGCTGGCCGAGCCCGTCACGGGTTCGGGGTTGGCGAGGAGCGTGAACTCGAACACACCGTCCTCGGCGCAGGCCGATGCCAACTCTTCGAAGTTCCAGTTCTGACCCTGGATCAAGCCCATGTCGCGCAGATGCAAGATGTGTACCGCCAGCATCTCGTTCCAGTCCTCGGGCGGCCACACCTCGAAGATGTAGGTGTCGGTGAACACCGCACCGATGTCGTGCTGGTGGAACCAGGAGACCGTGTCGACGCTCAACCCGGCGGCCTCACCGGTCGAGTAGCGCCGGTGGGCGGCCTGGTCCCCGGCGCGGGCTGCCAGGTGGTGGCGCATGTGCCCGGTCCGGACGCAGATCACGTCACCCGGCTCGGGCGTGATGCCCGCCCGTTCCATACAGGCGTCGAGGTCGTCGGAGGTGATGGCGTATCCGCCGTCGAGCACGTCGGTCGCGTGCAGTGCAGCGACGTCGGCCAGGATGCCCCGACTCACGATCGGAGTGATGGTCTCCACGCCGCAGCGGGTCGCGCCGTCGGTCGGGGTGATCGCTGCGGCCGGATGGCCGTTGTACATGGTGCCGTCGTAGGTGATGTGGGCGAGGGCGTCGATGTGGGTCCCTGCGCAGGTGCACATCGAGATGTGGTCGTCGGTCCCCAGCCAATCCCCCGGTGCCATGGGATCACGCTCGTTGACGCTGAGCATGGTGAGCAGGGGGTTGGTCCGACGGGCGGGTTGGCCACTCTGGGGGCTCTTCAGATCGAGGGGCACCGCGAGCGAGATCCGCTGGCCGGTTCGGGCTGCTCCGACGCCGCGCATCACCGCGGCGTCGTCGATCAGGTTCTGGGTTCCGCGCTCGTCGTCGTCACCCCAGCGCCCCCAGTTGGAGACCCGTTGGGCGAGCGCTTCGAGTTCGGCAGAACGTGGCATGGTCGGGTCTCCTCGGCCGGTGGGTGAGCTCAGCCGTTCCAGACGACCGACTGGAGTTCGCTGTAGGCGTGCAGACCATAGGAGCCACCGTCGCGACCCACCCCCGACTGCTTGAAACCACCGAAGGGCAGCTCGCCGTTGCGCTGCACCGTGTTGAGGCCGACGTTGCCGGTGCGGAGACGCCGCGACACACGCATGGCCCGTTCGGTGTCGCCGGAAAAGATGTAGTCGTAGAGGCCGAATTCGGTGCTGTTCGCGATGCTGATCGCCTCTTCCTCGTCGTCGAACGAGATCACCGAGATCACCGGCCCGAACACCTCGGTCTGGGCGATGGTGGAGTCGGGGGCGACGCCGTTGATGAGGGTGGGCACGACGTAGAAGCCGGTCTCCATGTCGGGCCGTTCGCCACCGACGACCACCTCACCGCCCTCGTCGACCGCCGTCTGGATCAGGCCCTCGACCCGCTCGCGGTGGGTTCCGGTGATGACGGGGCCGACCATCGTTTTGGAGTCGAGCGGGTCGCCCACCTTGAGGAAGCCCGACGCCATCTCGAGTCCGCCGACCACCTCGTCGAGTTTGGAGGAGTGGACCACCAGACGGGTGGGTGAGGTACAGATCTGGCCCGAATGGAAGGCCCAGGTGGACATGGCGCCCTTGCATGCAGCGTCCACATCAGCGTCTTCGAACACGATGCAGGCGCCCTTGCCGCCGAGTTCGAGCAGGAGCCGCTTCATCGATCCGCCAGCAACGGCGCCGATTCGCTGACCCACGCCGGTCGAGCCGGTGAAGGAGATCATGTCGACCGCCGAGTTGGCGACCAGCTCTTCGGACTGGGGGATCTGGTCGGTGGTGACCACATTGACCACGCCTGGAGGGCAGCCGGCGTCGTGGAGCACACGGGCGAGTTCGATGACTCCGATCGGGTCCTGCGGAGCGGGCTTGATGACGACGGGGTTGCCCATCGCGAGCGCCGGACCGACCTTGCCTGCAGCGTTGACCGCAGGGAAGTTGTAGGAGGTGATGCAGGTGACGACACCCACGGGCTGGCGACGGGCGAGGCCACCGATCAGACCGCCGGGGGCGAGTGGGGTGGTGGGCATCTCGGCCGGAGGGGCGGGCAACAAGTTCGATTCGAGGGCGCCACGGGCGTAGCGACGGAGCCGATGGGCAACGCTCGGGACCTGCATCTGGGAGGCCACCCGGATGGTGGCGCCTGTCTCGGCTTGGACGGTCGGCACGATGGCCTCGGTCCGCTCGTCCCAGAGATCGGCGGCGGCGTCGAGAATCGCGGCGCGATGGGCGGGCGAGGTCCGTGACCACTCGTCGAAGGCGTCGGCAGCCGCAGCACAGGCAGCCGCCGAATCGGCCACGGAGGCCTGGGGTACCGGCGCGACGATCTGCTCGGTGGCCGGGTTGACGATGTCGTAGGTCCCGTCGCCACCGTCGACCCACTCACCCCCGATGAGCATCTGGGGTTGGGGCAGGGACTCTGACATCAGGGACCTCCGGAGGGCCATCGCAGCTCTTCAGTGAAGCTACCGACGGCCCCCCGGGCTTTCCAAGACTCCGGGTTCAGCCCCAGCAGTAGCGGGAGGGGTTCCAGGGGCGAGAACCGTTCAGTCCGTAGTGCACGACCGCTGCCGCATCCTGCACGAGGGGGCGGGCGGCGTCGGCCGACGGGGCGGCTGCGGCTTCGAGCCTCAGGTTCTCCCAGCCCAGCTCCTGCCAGCGGGCCACGTATTGGGATCCGGTGGCGTTGTAGTTCCAGGTCGAGTCGAGAAACTGGTACGCCCCCGATGCCGAGGATGTGGGGTTGTGGGCGCTGTAGCTGTGGCTACCGAATGCGCCGGTGCCGCTCTCACAGGCCGCGATTCGGAGGAGGGCGTCGGGCACCTGGACGACGGGGTCGGAGCTGGGCGCGCTGGTCGTCTCCGGTGGTTGGGGGACCTCGGGTGCCGCCTCTGGGTGGGTGGTCGGAGGTGGGCTCGGCACCGGCGCCGCCGTGGTGGGCGGGGCAGAGGTCGGTGCGGCGGTGGTGGGTGGGGCGGGCGGCACGGTGGTCGGGGCAGGGGTCACCGGGGCAGCAGTCGTGGGTGCGGCGGTGGCCGGGGGTGCAGTCGTCGGGGCTGCGGTGACGGGCACAGCAGTGGTGGGCACGGCGGTCGTCGGCATAGCGGTCGTAGCCGGAGCCGTGGTGGACGTACCCACCCTCACCAGGCCACAACCGAGCTCACTGGAGAGTTCCCCATCGGTGTCGAGGACCACGACGCAGACCTCGTTGCCGCCGGCGTCGAGGTCCATTTCCATGGAGAAGCCATGATCGGGTCCGACGCCCTCGAAGGCACGGGCCACGTCGCTTCGGGGCTCGTCTGCGGTTGATCGACCGAGGATCTCACCGTCGATGGTCATGATGACTTCGAGCGACGTTGAGAGATCGGGGTCGACTGCCCACCCCTCGACCGTGGCAACAGCACCATCGAGTTCGAGACTGTCGAGATCGCCGACCGGCGCCCGATCAGCTCGAGCGCGCTCCAGACCGCTGGCGGACCGGGCTTCGATCGCCACGATCGAGCGATTCGGGGCTCCCCCGGGGTCCTCGTCGGCGTCCACCGGAACGAGGGTCTCCACATCGTCCGCCCAGGGCAACGCAGACGACGGTGCCACCCCCACTGACAGCAGTCCAACCGTCACAATCAACGCTGAGTATCCGGGACCTGTCTTCAGCACCTTGAACATGGGGGGTTCCTTCGTGAGTCGGCGGTCGTCTCAGTTCGTCACGAAACGGTAATACGCGAGCATCCTGACACCACCGTGACCCGAGCCACAAACCCGCCACAGACCCCCCGAATGCCTGTTCTGACGGGGCCGGAACGGGTGAATTTTCCCCTTGCGCGCTCCCCGAACCCCCTGCTCGGGGTCGATGTCAAGGGATCGGTCGACCCTGTTCAGCCCATCTCACCGCTTCTACGGTCGGTTGTCTGCGCCGGACGCTCGGCCACGACCCCAGGGGGAACGAGATGCTCTCTAACGAACTCACCAGCGACGTGGTCATCGATGACTCCGATGTCGTCGACGGCCGGGAACGCTCGCGACAACACCGGATCGCCCGCCTGGCCGGCATCCTGTGGCTCGTCGTCCTCTACACGGGGTGGCGCCTCTGGTCGGGCAACCCGATGGGTATCGGCTTCCCGAACATCCCCCGAGAGCTCATTCCGCCACTGCTGATCGTCTGTCTGCTGGCCCCGATGCTGCTCGCCCCCCTGCTCGGCGCCGGGCGCTCCCCCCACGTGACCTACCGACCGGGCGACATCGACGTCGGCCTCGACGACATCCGTGGCGCCTCGATCGTCAAGGAAGAAGTCGTCCGCAGTCTCAACCTCTTCCGAGCGCATCAGACCTTCCGCGACGAGATGGGGGGCACCCCTCGCCGGGCGATCCTGTTCGAGGGACCTCCGGGAACTGGCAAGACCTACCTGGCCAAGGCAATGGCCGGCGAAGCGGGTGTCCCCTTCCTGTTCGTCTCCTCCTCTGCCTTCCAGTCGATGTACTACGGCCAGACCAACCGCAAGATCCGGTCGTACTTCAGGGCCCTGCGCAAGGCGGCCCGGGCAGAGGGCGGGGCCATCGGTTTCATCGAGGAGATCGACGCCATCGGCGGCGCTCGGTCGGGGATGGGTTCGGGTCGGTCCGAAGGTGTGAGCGGCGTGGTCAACGAGTTGCTCATCCAGCTTCAGTCGTTCGACGAGCCGCCACCGTTCCGCCGCTTCCTCAAGGCCCTGGCCGAGAAGGTCAACGCCTTGCTCCCCTCCGACCGTCAGATCAAGGTCTCCAACGGTCCGGCCGCCAACGTGTTGATCCTCGGCGCCACCAACCGAGCTGCAGATCTCGATCCCGCCCTCGTCCGACCGGGTCGGTTCGATCGAAGCATCCACTTCGACGCCCCGGGTCGCAACGACCGGCGGGAGATCATCGACTACTACCTCGATCGCAAGTCACACGCTGCCGACCTCGACCGGCCAGAGCGACGAGACGACCTCGCCTCGGCCACCTTCGGCTACACCCCGGTGATGCTCGAGCACCTCTTCGACGAGGCCCTCGTCTGGGCATTGCGTCGCGACGCCCACGAGCTCGACTGGTCCGACATCCAGCAGGCCAAGATGACCGAGGAGCTCGGCCTCCAGCACAAGGTCGAGTACGTGGAGCGTGAGCGACGCACCATCGCGACCCATGAGTCGGGGCACGCAACGGTCGCCTTCCTGGTGGGCCGCACCGCAGATCTCGCCATCGGGCCACACGGTCGCAAGCTCGAGGTGTTGTCCATCATCAAGCGTCGCCAGGCGCTCGGCCTCCTGGCCCACTCCGACACCGAAGAGCGCTTCTTGCGGACCCGCTCGGAATTGCTCGATCTGATCCAGATCGCCCTCGGCGGCATGGTGGCCGAGCAGCTCGAGCTCGGTGAGTCCGGGACCGGCCCCGGGGGCGACCTTCAGGCTGCGACCACCCTCGCGGTCGAGATGGTCGGCCGCTACGGGATGGCGGGGTCGCTCGTGTCGTTCGAAGCGGGCAACTCACTCGGTACCGATCTGGTGGGCCGGGTACTCAACGACGAGGCCGGTCGGCGGGCGGTCGAGGCGATCCTCGATGAGTGTAGAGCCGACGCCGAGCGCAAACTCAGGATGAACCGCCATGTGCTCTGCGCCCTGCGAGACGCACTCCTCGACCAGGACGAACTGGTGGGCGATCAGATCGAGTCGACGATCATGGCCGCCCTGAACGCCGGGACCAACGACCTCGCCGCCGCCGACACCAAACTGATCGATCTGACCCCGACCCCGTCGGCAACTACAGCGATCCCGGCGCCGACCCCGTCAACAGCTGCAGCACCCCCAGCCGCTCCCACCTCGACCGCTCTGGCAACGGGCCCAACCGCGACAGGCCCGGCAGCGCCGGTGACCACGGGGGACCGTCCGTCGACGCCAGCTCGAGCCGGGGGTCCCGGGGTGGCGCGACGGACCCCGATGATCGAGGCGCCCGCCCGGTTGTCGTCACTGGGAGCCGAACCAACGCCGACTCCCGAGGCCGACTGACCAGCTCGACCGTTGGGTCGGAGGTTGGCCCGGACCGTCGCCGAGCAGGGGCTCGCCAAGGTTGCTGTTCGGGCCACTCCGGCACAGCTCACTCGACAGCGGCGGTGGCCCGTCCCATCAGTTGGGTCCAATCAACTCATGAGACGTCGGGCTCCGCCGATTGATCCTGATGGCCGCTCTTGACGCAGTCTCTCGACGTGCGAGCTCTCGACGTCCGAGCTCTCGACGTCCGAGCCGAAATCGGCGTCAGCACGACGGCTCGCGGCGGGGCACCTTGTTGGTCGTGCTCCTCGTGGCCCTGCTGTTGAGTCCGATCGGGGGAACGACTCGATCGGCCGATGCGCTCAGCGAGCCGACCACGTCTGCCCAGTCGACGGCGGCCCCCGCAGGCTTCCTCCCGGCCCCGAATCCGCAGCCCTACTGCGAATCGCCCACCTA
>Ga0115029_1002183_pt1 | contig 11969 bp, 10 predicted proteins | sample SidtaG_3_FD_87297 | JGI IMG/M metagenome (GOLD analysis project Ga0115029, IMG submission 87297) | Marine algal microbial communities from Sidmouth, United Kingdom - Sidmouth_Asex1 metaG | ecosystem: Host-associated > Algae > Red algae > Unclassified | place: Sidmouth, United Kingdom | collected...
CTCGCTATGCCTCGTCAGAGAAACACCTCATCTTATCGCACCTGCGGCTCTCGCTACGAAGCCTAATGCACGAATTGGGTTTAACCCATTTCGTGCATTAGGATTTTTGGTAAAAGTTTTTCTGCGATGTAACTGGCTCTCAGTCAGGACTATAAGCGATATATCAAGAGTATCGTTGGTGTAAGTATTAGTTACGAGTGGCTCTCGCCCATTTGTCATGAAGTGAGTGGTGTGATATGACCATTGTGCTTTGCTTCTACTGCGAGACACATTTGCTTCAAGATCAGGCTCCTACCAGAGGTAGGCAGGCTTATCCTGCTCGCCTTACGAAGTGAAGACGAGCCTCCTCGCCATAGCTCGCTATGCGTCGTCAGAGAAGCACCTCACCTTATCGCACCTGCGGCTCTCGCTACGAAGCCTAATGCACGAATTGGGTACAAGAAACTTACGTCTGTAGAGAAATCCACTGCCCCTTATCGCCTATATAAAAAGATCTAATTTTGCACTTACCTGATGCTGTCATTCTCCCTACATAGTATCCTATCATTACTCAGCGGCTGCTCTCGAGAAGCGGATGCTTCAGGACAGCAATAATCTATATCCTATTGACTCAGCTATCAAGTGAGCCTGCTCACTTGATTACTCTATACTTATGACACAGATTCTCAATTTGTTTGACTTTACTCAGAAGGTCAATTACAAGACCGAAGTCCTCTCCGGACTTACGGTTGCTCTCGCTCTCGTTCCCGAAGCGGTGGCCTTTGCGATGATGGCACAGCTCTCTCCCCTTACAGGACTATACGCTGCCTTTATGATGGGGCTTGTGACTGCCATATTTGGTGGTAGGCCTGGTATGATCTCTGGTGCTACTGGAGCAGTCGCTGTGGTCATAGCTGCCCTTGCTATTTCTCATGGCCCAGAGTATGTCTTTGCGACGGTGGTACTCGCTGGTCTTCTGCAAGTGGCTGCCGGTGTGCTGAGACTAGGCAAATTGATGAGGCTCGTACCTCATCCTGTGATCTTTGGCTTTGTAAATGGCCTGGCTATTATCATCTTCATGGCTCAGCTAGGGGAATTTAAAGATGCTAGTGGTGCTTGGCTTACTGGCATGCCACTATTCACTATTCTAGGTCTCGTGCTGTTAACCATGTTGATCATCTGGGGCTTACCTAAACTTACCAAAGTGGTGCCCGCATCACTCGTGGCTATCTTGGCCATATTTGGCATAGTGATGGCTTTTAATATCGATACTCGCACGGTAGGCGACATCGCATCGATCAGTGGAGGATTTCCGCCCTTCCACATCCCACAGATTCCTGTGACGATGGAGACGCTCACCCTTATCTTTCCCTATGCTGCTATCATGGCAGGTGTAGGACTGATAGAGAGCCTACTCACTCTTAATATCATCGACGAGATCACAGAGACGCGTGGTCGAGGCAATAAGGAAGCCGTAGCTCAAGGCACCGCCAACATACTCTCAGGATTTTTCTCAGGGATGGGTGGTTGCGCTATGATTGGTCAGAGTCTGATCAATATCTCCTCAGGTGCTCGTGCGAGATTATCAGGAATCGTTGCTGCTATTGCACTGCTGATGTTTGTAATGTTTGGTAGTTCTGTCATCGAGTTGTTACCTATGGCTGCCCTGACAGGATTGATGATCATGGTGGCTATTGGGACTTTTGAGTGGGCGAGTCTTAGAACCTTTAATAAGATGCCCAAGTCAGATATATTTGTCATGATCGTGGTGACTCTTGTCACCGCCCTATTACACAATCTTGCTCTGGCAGTAATTGTAGGTGTAATTATTTCCGCACTCGTATTTGCGTGGGACAACGCTAAGCGCATCCGCGCCAGAAAACACATAGATGATCAAGGTGTGAAACACTATGAAATTTATGGTCCCCTATTCTTTGGATCTGTCACAGCCTTTAATGACAAATTTGATGTACTTAATGATCCAGACGAAGTTATCATAGACTTCGAGGAAAGTCGCGTCGTGGATATGTCAGCTATCGAGGCGCTCAATCGTATCACAGAGCGCTATCACAAAGTAGGTAAGCGTGTGCATCTAAGACACTTGAGCAAAGACTGTCAGCGACTGCTTACAGATGCAGACAAGATTATCGACGTCAATATCCTGGAGGATCCTACGTACAAGCTTGTAGTAGATAAGGTCAAATATGACTAAGAAGCCATTCGCTTGATCTGATACCTATCGCGATAGATGCTGTACGGCTGATTCAGCCCAGTTATCAGCCCTTGTACCAAAGCATTCTAAGATGGCATCAACTCCTATTACGGTACCCTTGGCCAGACGACCTAGCAGGGCAATTGGAACTACAGTATCTCCTTTGCTTACGAGATAGGCATTCTCCGTGGTCGTCACGCCGTATTCATCATGTACAGGCTTGATGATTTTATCATCGAGTAAATCTGTGACGAGATCAGTGCAAACGTTCTTAATCTGTGGACTATCTAGCACTGAGTCGACCATCATGGATACGATCTTTTGCTTGCCGCTAGACTGCAATTTCCAACCATGCGGGGACGTCTCTATGTCAGGATCATTGACATAATCATACGCTATTACATTTGCCCGCCACAGGGCTAGAAGCTGCTCCATGCTCTCTACAGGCGGACCATAGGAGTAGCGCTTACTTTTCTCATCGAGGCCAATAATCTCAGCAAATACATCATCAGCACACTCATTGTACGAGAGTGCCTCATAAATCGTCGGTTGGCAATGACGCCACACTTGGCCTATACAATAATCAAGAGAGATAGGTACTCGACCATACGACATATCTACTAGTTCCTGGATGAGCTCGTCTGTGCTTACGTCAGTCGATACTATGTGCGTCTCATCGGCTTTACCTTCTTTAATCCAAGACTTTGCAATTCTTGCAATTGCTTCTTGGTCCACTTCCTGATCACCACGTCTATCGGTATCTGCTGAGTAGACCGATACGATCAGAGGCACTATCGCATCGATAAGGAAGTCCGCACCCTGAGCCTTCTTTTGACGTGACGGATCAGCGAGCTTACGCTCAAATGCCTCTAAGACATCTTCACCCACGGCATATCTCGCATCCTGCTTTGCACTGACAGGTTTAGGCACCATAGGCAAACCATCCAGTGAAAAGGGTACAAGTAAAAATTCCTTGCCAGCTAGACATGTAAATGTCATGTCGCGACCATCGCCATGAAAGTGCCCTTGTGATTCTGCTATAGCACGTACTACATCTATGGTCGCTAGTCCAAATCCTCGGATGCCAACTACCTCATGATTACCATCCCTCATGCTATCAAGTATATTATCGATAGGATATGGAGACTCTATGAGTGTAACTCCTTCGACCTGCTCAGCATATTCTCTCCATGAGATAATCTGCTCATCGGCATGAGTATCTTGATGCCCTATAGTGAGCAGTACCTGATGGATCGACTTATAAACCGCCTTATCAGTAATTATATCCATACCACCATCAGCATGGAGATCGAGCTCAGTCACACGCTCCTCCACCTGAGTTAATAGTCCAGCCTCCAATAGGGGCTCGGCGATACTTTTAAATCTGTCTTTTAGATAAACTCCGATAGACCCGCGGTGTGGATAAGTATCTGGCTCCGTATCGGGTATACTGTTATAATCTTTATCAGCCCAATCATGATATCTAGGAAAAGCAGCAATACGCACATCCCCAAGATTAATTTCAAGTCGCTTAGGTAGATCCATATGCCGTTCAGAAATATTGATCCAGTTGGAAGTGGGTTGATCGAGTGCATAGACGTGACCATATCCCCACAGACCACTCGACTCAAAGGCCAAAATCTGTGGCAAATGATCAATCTGCTGATCGACTAGTGCCCTACAGAAGCACTCTAGAGCATGAGAGCCACGAGGGCCCATACCTACGATGGCGATAGTTTTTTGGTTATCTGGTGGCTTCAGTTGATCAGACATAAATACAGTGATGTAATAAGTACGATTGCGCTCACAGTACACGGTTAGATTAGCGAGTGTTCGCTTCTGCCCCACAGCTGATTAGGAAACCATCTCCACCCAAGCCCCGCGAGATAATCGCAAATAATATGGTGTAGCAGAGATGCCTGTGGTCGCCTTGTAAGACTCACAGATGCGTAGGATCACTTCTTCTTTATAGTCGCGGTGTATCAGATTAATCGTGCAGCCTCCGTGGCCAGCTCCCATCATGCGTGCCCCCGCTACATCAATTTCCTGCTGCGATAAGCTCACTAGTACATCCAGCTCAGGACAGCTCACCTCATAGAGCTCCTGCAATCCCCCGTGAGAGCGATACAGCAATTGGCCCAGCGCTCCATAATCTCGCTCAGCGATAGCTCGTCGCGCATCGCGCACGCGCTGATTTTCTTCGATGACATATTGCACACGATTTGCTAGGAGATCATGACCATGAGTTCTTAGCTCAGAGACCATATCTAAGCTGGCATCCCGCAGGCTCTTTACATGCGGATGTGAGACCTGGAGAAGTGAAAGTGCACTGGCACATTCTGCTGGTCGCTGATTGTATTGACCGCTAGCATTATCATGCTGCACATTGGTATTGATCACTACCATTTCATATGGCGCAAAATCTGCTTTTATATATTCGCTCTCCAGTGATCTGCAGTCCAGCAACAGCAAAGAATCCAACTGTCCCAAGAGGCTCGCTGTCTGATCCATGATTCCACCGTGGACGCCTAGAAACTCGTGATTAGATCGATGGAGCATATGTATCATCTTCCATGGATCGAGCTCGAGATGATTCACTGCATTGATTGCCAAGATCATCGCGCACTCCAGCGCGGAGCTGCTGCTCATACCGCTTCCCACGGGCACCGTGGACGATATGACAATATCGATTCCTCGGATATCATGGCCCTGCGCGACACACTGCGATATGATCCCCTTGAGGTGATTGACCCAGCCCTGCTCTGACTTATCTGCATCATGTAATTTCCACTCTGCCGATTCTTTCAGATCAGTAGCATGTACACGCAGTAGCGAGGAGTCATTCGCTGCTATATACATGGTGACATATCTATCGATTGCACCTGGCATTACGAGTCCATCATTATAGTCGGTATGCTCACCGATCAGATTGATACGACCCGGAGCGTGAGATACATGAGAGGGCTTTCGCCCAAATGTGTCTAGGAAATATTGATGAGCTGTAGGCATGGGGTAAAGGTCGTTGGTTAGATTGAGTGTACAAAGGTGACGCACCTCTGGGTCGTGGGTATGTTCGTACTGTGGCTTTCTGATCGTGTAGTAATAGAAAGTCATGATGAGCCTACAAATCTGCGGAGCTATATCAAGTCATTCGCTCGGCTGCACCGGGACAAACAGGCTCCTTAAAAATCCACCCCAATCGTCACATAAAAATTACGACCATCACTAGGAATTATCCCAGGCCCTGGATATCCCGTGGCACGCTGTGTGAAATACGTAGCATCGAGCAAATTATTCAGTCCGAGCTGAAGGGAAACAGGAGCATCCTCCCAGCGCACACTCATGTCGACTACTCCATAGCTCGGAATCTCGCCGATAATACCACTACGCTGGTCGCCCTCTTGTGCTATAGCAGAGTTTTGTGCATCCGTAAACTGAGGCGCCACATAGCTATACTGCCATCTCATGCTCCAGTGATCGCGGCGTAGCGATATGCTTGTCTTGATCGTAGCGCTCGGAACGAATTCCACAAAATTGCCAGTCACGGCTGCGGTCTCGGTGCGGAGATATTGAGAGTAGGTCAAGGCTGTATTGAGAAAAATCTTGCCTCGCAGAGCAGAGGCACTTGTCGCCCTAGCGCCTATGCGATAGACAATCAAAGACTCCAGTCCCATGAGGACGGCCGAGCCGACATTAGTCCGTACACGATTAGCTCGATCATCGAGAATGATGCCGAGACGGTTTCCATAATAGAGCGAATACAGCGTAGCCTCGTAGGACCATCGCTGTTGCCATGTGCCGCGCACGCCTACATCTACCGTAAATCCCCTCTCGTCCCTCAGATCTGGATCAACAATAAAACTGGGATTGACCGTACGGATATCACTGAAAGTAACTGAGCGATAATTCTGTGATATATTAGCTATCACCTCTAGACCGCTGTCGCCTCGATAGTGCAGGCCTACGCCTGCCAGAAGAAAGCCGCGTGCGAGCACGCGATCATCTCGTTGTTCGCGATTAGCGATGACGTTGCCAGCATTGTCCGTGACGACTTGTCTATACGTACCAGCAGTCTCCGTCTTGATATATTCTAAGCGTATGCCAGGAGTGATGGACAGATGATCTGATAGTGTAAATATGTTCTCGGCGAAGAGCGCTATGTTACGATTGGGAAACAGGAAGTTACTTTGATTCGCATAGTCGGAAAACTCTGAGATGCGCAGCCGAAAGTCGGCATCTACGCCAGTGCTTCCTGGACCTTGCTGTGACGAGTTATTAGCAGTATAGACTTTGGCGCCGGTGAGAAGTGTATGTTGACTTCCTTTCAGTTTGTATTGGGTCAGGAGACGCATCTCTGCGCTATAGTTAGCAAAGTCTCCGCGGATAATATCACGTGGAGAGATATAATTTCCTAAAGCATCTTGTTCGTCGAGCGCGGTGATAGGATTGGCATTGAGGTCGAGCGGATTACCACGATATCCTACGGCATCTCTGCTCGCGCGCAGTCGCGACAGGGCCAGAGAGAATTGAGTGGTAGGAGCAAGTTGCCGATGATAAGCAAGATGAAATAGACGCCATTTCACGGCAAACCAATTTCGCTCCCGCGTCGCCTGTCGTGAGTCATCACGCAGCTGAGCATCCGTCAGTCCACCTGCCTGCTGTGCTACATAGTCATAGACTGTCACCTCGGCCCGCAGCTCAGAGCGAGGATCCAGCGGATATCTCAGCGATATAAATTGACTGTACGAATCATAGTTACTTGCATTCCGATAGCCGTCACCATTCTTAGTATGTACATAAGTGTCAAGCAGTACTTTCCCTTCTCGCGCACCCACATACGCAAACAGCGATTGCCCATCCCACGAGCTGAGCGTAGATTGCAAGCTGACGCGCGCCTTCTCAAAGGGCAATATCTGCCGCGTCCTAAAGTCAATGAGGCCACCAAACTGTGTCCCGTATTGCAACGAGCTCGCGCCTCGGATGATGCGCACTTCTTCTAGCGCCTCGGGCGGAGGCGTATAGTAACTCTCTGGATAGCCCAGCACGTCTGCGCTTATGTCATAGCCATTTTGACGCGTCGCAAAATTGGCTGTGCGATTGGGATCTAAGCCACGTCCGCCCACGTGGAGTTGTAGACCTCCAGCGCTGCTCTCGTAGATATTGAGTCCAGAAATCTGTGAGTAAATCTGTCGAGCTGTGTTGCCTGCTTTATCTACTTGCAACTGATCCAAGAGAATGACCTCCGTTTTTTTACCAGCATAGATAGCTGTGCCCTCTATATCTCCCATTCGCTTGAGGGCAAAAAGTTCCTTTCTCCGAGCGACAACATCTATACTAGCTAGCTCGATAGCAAGCGGCTTGAGGTAGTAATCTTTCGTGAGAGTAGACGTAAAATCAACAGTATCCGTCAAGGTCTCATACTGTATTCCAAATAATAGTAATTGGCTCAGACCTTTAGCCTCTTCGCCAAATGAGAAGCTCCCGTCTGGTTGAGAAAATACCGACCTAGCGAGATCCGTATGAAATATCTCTATACCCTCTACGGGCAATCCTGTCTCCACGTCATACACCGTTCCGACAAACTGGGCCGACGATCCGGCGAAACAGCTGATGAGAACGGCTAGGATTATGTACCAGCGTACGATCATCTTTCCAGTGGAATGATATGATGATTGATTAACCGTACATAGTTGAGATCCATCAGATCAGCGTCCTTTCGGACAAATCTCTGACTCTTTCTCCCATTAAAAGCGACGAACGAATCGACGTAGACCTCCACATCCTGATGCCCATGACTTGCAAAGTGGTTACCTAGATACTGTCCATATTCGAGAATAAAATCAGGCTGCGTGGCCATATGTTTTTGCTGAAGTGGTGTAAGAAAGTCTTCATTTTGCACGAGAAACTGTTTACCAGATTGCCCATCTCTGATGGTGAACTGGGCATTTCCTGTTTTTTCCATAAGCATGACCCGCCATGAAAATCTGTAGCCCCGCTCGTGCCAGTAGACCGAGCCTCCATACAAATGTGAACGAAGCGGCAGGATCAACTGAAACAGTAAAAAAACTCCTACAAGGTAGGGCGAGAGACCTCGCATCACGCTACTCTTGGACACAGATAAAATCGGACTCGCCGTAGTGCCACCTCCCTCACGAGGAGATACGTAGCTGGACGCCCATGCGGAGAATCGCTCGAGCAGCCTCTCATGCCATGACACAGAAAAAAATATAAGAGCACTGCCAATCATCAAATACGGAAACATGCCTATGGGAAATAGCACCGCTGTCAACACATGGAAAATCACAACCATCAAAAAGGCAAACACTCGTGTACCCCGCATCAATAGCAACAATGGAATCAATAAATCATACACCGCCCCACCCCAGCTGAAGGCATAGTGCACCCACTTATGCTGAAGCAAGGATCCCAAGATTGGCATCTCTGTCTTAGCAGGGAGCCATAGCGTGAGCGGCATGGCTCTGACGAGCCAGTCATGATTGAGCTTCGCTAGACCCGCATGGAAATAGACAATGACAATCATCAGCTTAAGCGCATCCATACACCATCTCGGCACAGTATCGCTGGCGCGTTCCGCCCGGCGCCAAGCATCGATAGAGAAATAGCTACCCGCTGGCATACAGAGTAGCAAGAATGCCATACAAGACACATAGTAATAATGATTAAGATAAGTGGTCTTATCCATCAATTCGATGTACAGAAAGGAAATAAAGAATATCGTAATCGACAATCGATACGTATAGCCTACAGCCACAAAAAAAGCAGATAGTCCACAAATAAAAAAGAGTGCGTAAGTCCATGACCCAGGCACCTCGATAAAGGGAAATAAACTGTAGTGAAAGTGAAACTCCGGTAACAGATACAGCTCCTCAATCCAACCCTTGTACCAGAATCTTATCATGCTAAAACACATGAGTGCACCGAAAATCATCCTATACACTGCGAGCGGTGCAGCGCTTGTGCGAGCAGCCATATAGTCACTCAGTCTCACGCTACTTAGTCGCCGTCAGCATCTACAAAATCCACCTGTATATTGAGTGCTTGCATCATGTCGACTTTGAGCAGGACAACTGCTTTTTGCATCTCGTCAAATACCCTGAGCATCTGGAATGGATCCGTAGACAGCTGCCGCTGAAAATTATCATCCAGACTTTGCACTGCTGCATCTGCCACACGCCACTGATCCTGGATGGACTGCGATATATCCGATAGATCATTGCGATCCTGTACGTGAAGAAGGTAGTCATCTATCGATGTACCATCTATGCTACTGAGAACAGACGCGCCTATGAAAAAATCCTGTATCGCCGCGAATGACTCTTGTAGTAAAACTTTGGAAAATTCACCAGCATAAGGTGCTTCCACAGCACTAGGAATTTCATCTCCAGAAAACACACCTGCTGGTATCCCTACCTTGCCCGCGCGGAGAAACTTCTCATAGTGAAACAGGTAATCGTTAATCAGCTTATCTGTAGATGCCGTCGCTGAGCTTCCGTCCGCTGCCACGAATATGTCGCGATAGGAAGTCACCCAAGAATCATAAACCTCTGATGACATAGAAGCCAAACTGTTGACTACATCGGCGAGATATGCCGCGGTACGTGGCTCAGAAAGGTAGACAATGATGTCATTATCGCTGTCCGCACTTCCATAGAGCAAGAAATCCAGTGCAGGAAATCCCTGAGCATCATAGCTCGAGGGCAATTCGAGATTGTAATCTGTGGTGCTGATCAGGGATTTAATTTCGTCTGTATCCGCTGGATAGATATTCGTCCTATTTCGCAGACTTATTTCCTCGGCCTTACCTATATCAAAAAACGCCACATGCTGCCATAATCTGTAAGCCTCTAGCCACGCAGCCCGAAGTTCTTCCAAATGTTCCGTCGTGGGAGCATCCGCAAATGAGCGCTCACTAGATCTTAGCGATTGGCAACTCTGCTGATAGTGAGCATACGACGGAATGATGATCTCATCGGCCCAGTGCTTTAACATCGTGGCTCGCTGAAAACCATCACCATCATCAGTGCTTCCATCACCATCACACGAGACTAGGACTCCTAGCAGCGTGAGTAAAAGAAAGGTGTTACGCATTTTTTTCATCCTCGTAATTAATTTGCCGCTTGCTCTAGCGTGAAATCAAATCTATCTGCGATATCGGCTGAGATGCGATCGAGTGTCTCCGATGTCACATCCCAGAATCCGTTATTGGCAGTAAGGTCAGCCATATACTGGTCTATCTCCGCTCTATCCGCATAAGGCATATCTGCCTTACGTGTAAATCGAAGACTATAGATAAATCCGTAGGCCTCTGATAGATCGTGAAATGCACCTCCTGTGTCGCCACTTGCCAGAGCACGCTTAGCCTGCTGTAAGTAGTACACACAGCGCACTCCTATCACAGTGGATAATTCTTTTCGCAAAATTTCAGACTGCTTATCACGTAGCTCATAGTCGCGAGCAACGATCGCAGCTCTGCCAAGCTTAAACGCGTCATAAATTCGCTGTAAAATCCCCTGAAAATCTGTATCATCTTCGACTCTGCTGATATACTTAGAAAGAAATGGATCCCCAGATCCAAGTGTCATAAGAGGATCGTCAGGATTAGGAGATAGACCATAGACATAGCCATAGGCCTCGTCCCACTTGTGCTCCATCATCGTGTAGTTCTTACCCATCGCTGTAATTGCTTCATCATTTTCTCGGCGTTGGTCCCCAGCGTCCAAGACGGAAGCACTCAGATAATTATTAAGGATCTGATCTAGCATAAGTGCTCCTATGAGAGACTTTGCTACAGCTTGGTTGTACTCCAGACCTTGACCACTGACATAGCGCACAGAGGATCCATCCGCGATCTGACCAGCCATACCAGGTTCGGCCAATTGTCGTGCACGGGCATGGGTTTCTCTTACCTGAGCAGTGATCCATGTCTCAAATTCTGCTCGTATCTCAGCGGTCTCCACAGAGTTACTAGAAAAATAATCTTGCGACGCAGCTACCTTAGACGATATACTCTTAGTCGCTTGATTAAGCTCCGCACTCTGAAAGGGATCAACATCACCGCCATCCAGCGTCTGATTACGAAACATCTAGATAAGTAACTCACTCTCTACATCTAGATCGCCCATAGCTTCAATGAGCTCCGTCGCCATAGCTATACGTATAGACTGGCCTGAGAAGGAGACGGTAGATTGACCATCTCTTTGAAAACTGTAAGCCTCAGGGACATCAATCATCGGCTCGTCTTGCTCGCAAGACACTGTCATAAAAGCGCCTAAGACGATGAGCAGTAGGTGGTAGGCGTATCGCGTGTACTTCATTAGGTTAAGATTTAGACATCGAGCTCGTACATGGCACGAATGAGTTCAATGAATGATAGTCCAAATGTAGCTAATGGTATTTAGACTAAATCTAAGGAGTGGCGATATTTGTCCTAATTAATTCCACAGATAATAGTATCATATGCATAATACAACCTTGATATTCAACATATTGCTATCTCTCAATATAAGTCACGCTACAGCGCAAGAGCAATAAAAAATGAAAAGAATCTAGGGTGCTCTGTAGTCTGTCCACTGGTGCAATTTCTCAAACCCATTTCGTGCATTAGGCTTCGATGGATAGTGATTATATGCAAGAGCGTCAGGTGCTCCGCCGACGAGTCATAGCGTGCTATGGCGAGAAGGCTCGTCTTCACTTCGTAAGTCGAGCTAGTGAAGCTTGCCTACCTCTGGTAGGTGCCTGAGGCTCAAGCAGATAGGCA
>Ga0115029_1002186_pt1 | contig 11961 bp, 9 predicted proteins | sample SidtaG_3_FD_87297 | JGI IMG/M metagenome (GOLD analysis project Ga0115029, IMG submission 87297) | Marine algal microbial communities from Sidmouth, United Kingdom - Sidmouth_Asex1 metaG | ecosystem: Host-associated > Algae > Red algae > Unclassified | place: Sidmouth, United Kingdom | collected...
AGACCAAAGTTCGAAGTCAATGCTTTGATGGGCCTACTGGTCAATACGCTGAAGACTGAGATCGCCACGCTCAACAAAAACAACATCCGACTCCAAGCCATAGGAGACCTTGATGGCCTACCCACTCGCACACGCAAAGCACTCGAAAAAGGTATGCTCGATACAAAAGATAATACACTGATGACGCTCGTGCTAGCCTTGAATTATAGTTCACGATGGGATATCACACACGCCATGCAGCAAATTGCTAGTGATACAAGTGCGGGTAAAATCAAGTCAGATCAAATATCGGCAGAGACAATTTCTGCATACTTGAGCACGGCTTCCATTCCTGATCCAGAACTCATCATTCGTTCTTCAGGCGAGCAGCGGCTTAGTAATTTCCTTTTATGGGAAAGTGCTTATGCTGAATTTTATTTTTCCCCGGTGCTATGGCCGGATTTTCGAAAAGAACATTTACATGCGGCTATCGAAAGTTATCAATCACGCAACCGCAGATTTGGTAAAGTGTAGATTTATTTTTGTATTTTTTCGATGAAATAAAATATCAACCTATTTCAAATTCATACATGTATATTAAACGAGAAGACAGGTTATTTATCGAAAAAAAATTAGTTGACGATTACTTTTTTACAGGCAATATTGGCTTGAAATCCTACAAAATCTATTCGTTTCAATTAATTAAATTAAACTATGCCTCTTTCCAATCGCTTAATCCGGTCACATCACCAAAAGCTACAAAATGTGGATTTAATAAATTCTGTTTGTTGTAGCGCAACGGTTGTCGATTATCGTGTCGGATAACAAGTCCACCTGCTTCTTCTAAAATAATATGTGCCGCAGCTGTATCCCATTCCATAGTAGGTGCCAAACGAGGATAAATATCTGCCTGTTGTTCAGCTATAATTAAAAATTTTAAAGCGCTTCCACGGGATACGAATTCGACATTTTCGAACTGCGATGCGAACGTTTGTGTTGCTTCATTCAAGTGAGATCGGGAGGCCACTAATCGCAGGCCTTTTTGATCCATCGTTAACTTCGAAGCGTGTAATTGTTCGTGATTATTATTGACAACTTTATAAGCTCCTTCTCCCTTGCATGCATAACATGCAAAGTCCTGCGCTGGAACACCCATGACACCAAGGATAGGGGCTCCGTGATGGATTAAAGCGATATTGACAGTGAATTCGCCATTCTTTTTTATAAATTCTTTTGTCCCATCTAGCGGATCTATACACCAAACGTGCTCAAGATTTTTACGATCTGCATAATCAAGATTTTTGTGTTCTTCTGAAATTACTTGAATAGTTGGCGTGAGTTTTTTCAAACCCTCCATAATTATATTATGAGATTTTTGATCGGCCATAGTTAATGGCGAATCATCGGATTTAAGTTGTTCGTCGCCGGCATTAAATGTCGCGTAAACTTCCATGATCGCTTTCGAAGCTTTTTCATTGATATCTAATAATCCGGGGATAAGTGATTTTAAATTCATTATTTTTTTTCAGTTGTATTTTCAAGTTTCCATTCACGTTCTGACATGAGAACAATTTTATTGAGCATGCTCGGGAAAAAACGTTTGATTAATAGTCCCATTTTTTCTCGACCACCAAAAGCTATTTCTTGTTTACCTCTTTTTATACCGTCTATTATTCGACTTGCAGCTTCGTCGGATTGCATGCCGTTTTTGGTTGTTTTATCTAATTTTCCTTGTGGCACTCCTTTTCCAGTGAGACTATTTCGAGTCACATTTGTTTGAACAAAACCTGGGCATACGAGCATCACACTAATATTGTCTTTCGTATGCTCCATACGAAGTGTGTCAAAATATCCGTGTATCGCATGCTTGGATGCCGAGTAGGCGCCGCGGCCTGGTGAAGCAAATTTGCCACTCAAACTACTGATGACTACAAATTTTCCAGATTTACTTCTGATGAAATGTGGTAAAATCGCTTTCGATAAGGCGACATTGCCAAAAAAATTGACTTCCATGACACGTTCAAAGACATCGTAGTTGGTATCCTTTATGTAAGATCGATTGCTAATGCCTGCATTTAAAATTACGATATCAGGAACACCAAATCGATCCATCACACGCTTTGTTAACCCCTCCATGCCTGTTTTTTCAGCCATGTCCATTGGCAATACCATCACATTATCAGGATTTTGACAAGAAGTTTTGACACGTTCCAATTCCTCCGTACGACGAGCTGAAAGGATCAAACGATTGGTATCATTGCCAAGCATGACCGCCATAGCTTCACCAAGGCCTGAAGAGGCGCCAGTGATCCATATCGTTTTATTGTCAATCATGCTCAGTTCCTTGGGTTCTTAGAGTTGGCAAAGATATTTTTAAATTTCGTATCGAAAAATCGTTCTGCTATCTCGAATACAACGACGTCTGGTTGATATGCTTCGATGACTTCTTTCTTCAATTGTCCGTTATTATTGTGCATAAAGAGTATCTCGGAAAATGAGCATGAATAAAATGCCTTGTTATATGCCGAGAATGAATCACCAATCAATAACAATCTCGGTCCTGCACTTTCTGTCTTTACAAGGTGGGTGTTTCTCGAGTAGTTGTTATTGTTTATTTCATGCAGTAGCGTATCTGAACGAATAGGACATACCCAATTCGGTAGCTGGTCATCTTGAATGATTTTAGTGCCAGCCGCTTTAGGAAATAAAAAATTATCCCAATAGGTTACTCTTTTAATTTTCTCATGAGATAAGTTAAGAGGAGTTGTGTTTGGATGTTTTTCACCGATAACTGAAATAATATGTTGCGCAGCAAAATACCCACCATACGCATTCCAGTGAGATCCCGTTGGATAATAAATGGGTTCTGATATATCAGTTTTTTTATCGTTCAATACTTGATGTAAATTTATCGAAGATATATCAGCGACAATTTGTTCAAGGTTTTCAGGAAAACCATCAAATTTAAAATCTTCTGATACTAAACTCGGAAGCATTTCCGGATAAATACGATGTTTGTTTGGTGCGATGACTAAATAAAAATCTGCTCCTTCTGAACTGAAATATGTCTCCGCATCCTTCAAATATCGATTCCAAAAATCATGGTTGTATTCTTTTTCTCCACGTGCATGTCTCAAGATGTTAGCTCGATTGAGAAAGACCCAGTCCTCTTTCCCTCGCAATAGCTGACGATTAGGGTTTTCATGAATAGTATATCTGAAGCGAAACAATAAATTCAGCAAGGACTTACGACCGAAGAAGTCCTTGGAGAGGTACTTTTCGATAGGTTTGGATTCTTTAAAAAAAGATGATGCATTTTGTACTTTAGGAAAAACTGCTGGCGATTCATCAAATCGCTGAATGTTGAGATTGCCAAGTAAATTTGACAATGCCGGAAAACATATAAATACTGCGAAAATCCCGATGTATATACTATGTTTCATAATTAAAATCGAAAATATATAAATGATGAATACGAACCTTCTAAAATTAGCATAATTGTATAAACAAAGAATATCGTCGCCCCGGCATACAGAACCCATTGGTGTTTAATTTTAGAAAATACCTGAGGATTTGTAAACACTTCCATATTGCTCTTTATGCCAAATAATCTTGTAATAAATGGTGTGCTCAGGATGATTGCTACAATAGTAATAAAAATACCATAGCCGGTCCAATGTGTTAGTAGAAAGTGTTGGTCACCTGAACCGTGATTCAATCTGATTAGGGATAGAAAATAAGACCCAGCATATCCAATTGAGGGAGACCTAAACAACACCCAGCCAATATTGACGATAATAAAAGTGAGTAAAATTGAAATTATTCTTGGCGGTTTGATTATATCTGCAAGCTTCCCCCATCGTTCTATGACTAAGAAAAATCCATGATATATACCCCAGCAGATAAATGTCAAACCTGCGCCATGCCATAAACCACACAAAATAAAAACTACCCATAAATTAAAATAAAGTCTTCCATTTGAAACACGACTTCCACCTAATGGTATATACACGTAGTCACGAAGCCATTCTGACAAGGTGATGTGCCACCTCCGCCAGAAATTAGTCACCGAATGCGCGATATACGGATATTTAAAGTTAATCGGCAAAACAAACCCTAACATTAAGCCTAATCCTACGGCCATAACTGAGTATCCACAGAAATCGAAGTATATTTGAAAACCATAGCTCAGCAGCCCAGCCCATGCTTGCAAGGCGCCTACAGTTCCATCTATATGATTAAATGCCGCATTTGCCGGTACACGAAAAAAGTCAGCCAAAATTACTTTGTAAGCAAGACCTGTCATGAACAAGAAAATCCCGTGAGCCGTGCGTGTGACCGTAACACTTCTTTCGAATAACTGACTTCTAATACTTTTGTATCTGACAATCGGTCCCGCAATCAGTTGAGGGAACATGACGATATATGTACCAATATGAATAATGTTTTGCTCGGGCTTGACGTCTCCACGCCATACGTCTACGATGTATGATATGCCTTGAAAAGTAAAAAATGAAATGCCAAGTGGGAGATAGATATCCGAAATATTCAATCGATTACTATTCCCAATCAAGCTGATCGCAAAAATCAAATATTTAAAATAAAAAAGGATAAGTAAATTAAGCCCAACGCCAATGCCTAATAACCATTTTTTTTTCTTTTTACCTAAAAATAAACCTATAGCGTAATTAATTAGAATACTGACGATTAAAAGCCATGAATAGGAGTATTCCCCCATGGAATAAAAAAAAATACTTCCTATAATGACCCATAGGTTTTTAAGCGTCATATTTTTCGGTAATAAAAAATAGACCAGCAGAAAAACCGGAAGAAAATAGAAGATAAATGTAATCGAGTTAAATATCACGCCATTGTTGAATGCTTACGTGTCAAATATACGATAATCTAACTATGTGTTATTCCCTTAAAAGCAGGTATTTAGCGGTTTCAGATCGCTTGCTTTTTAATAGATCCTTCACGCTCCCTTCGAACATAAGTTTGCCGCCGTCAACACCACCGCCTGGACCTAAGTCTATCACCCAATCTGCGTTTTCAATGACATCCAGATTATGTTCGATGACGACTACAGTGTTACCTCTAGCGATCAGCATGTCTAGCGCCTGAAGCAATTTATTTACATCATGAAAGTGCAATCCAGTCGTGGGTTCATCAAATAAAAACAGAATATGCTCGTGATGTCGCTCTTTTGATAAAAAATATGCCAACTTCAACCGTTGGGCTTCGCCACCGGATAGGGTCGACGAAGGTTGACCGAGTTTCACGTATTCCAAACCAACATCCATGAGTGGTTGCAAAACACTCAATATCTCCGGAAAATCTTCGAAATAACCCATCGCCTCTTCGACACTCATCTCTAAAACTTCATAGATATTTTTACCATTTACGCGTACTTCAAGAATTTCATCTTTGAAACGTTTGCCCTTGCATACTTCACACGTCAAATGGATATCGGCCAAAAACTGCATTTCCACAGTTGTGACCCCTTCTCCCTTACAATTATCACATCGCCCGCCGTCTACATTAAAAGAAAAGTGCTTTGGCTTATATGCACGAACTTTTGCTAAGTGTTGTTTAATAAATAATTGTCGAATGACGTCGTATGCTTTGATATAGGTGATCGGATTCGATCGAGAAGATCGACCAATGGGCTTTTGGCTCACATATTCAACATCAGAAATCACGTTCAAATCTCCGGATAGCGAATCAAATTGACCAGCATAATGTTTAACGGCAAGTCCAAGACGCTTTCGAATTTCAGGATATAATATACCATGTAATAGAGTTGATTTCCCACTGCCCGAAACGCCCGTAATGACGGTCAACATGTCTAGAGGAATAGTAATATCAATATTTTTTAAATTATGATGTGATGCACCTTTTAATACTATTTTATTGCCAACAGGACGTGATGTGATCGTGCGTTCTACATTTAAGGTTCCGCTCAAATATTTCGCAGTAAGTGTTTTTTCTGTTTTTAAAAACTCTTTGTAAGGTCCATGAAATAGTATTTCTCCGCCGTGACGCCCGGCACCCGGACCCATGTCTAGTACGTGATCCGATTTTGTGATAATTTCTTCTTCGTGTTCGACGACAATAACCGTATTGCCTAGATCGCGTAATTCATACAAGACATCGACAAGTGCTTCGGTATCTTTTGGATGTAGACCAATACTTGGTTCGTCAAGTATGTATAGGCTGTCTGTCAAGTTACTACCCAAAAGTCGTGTGAGATTGATGCGCTGCGTTTCTCCACCTGACAACGTATTCGCCGTGCGGTTCAATGTCAAATAACCGAGTCCGATTCTATTCAGTGTGTGTAGTCGGGTATTAATTTCATACAATAGTCGTTTCGCTACTTCTTTATCATATTTTGATAGACGTAATTTTTTAAAGTGCGTCTGTAATTCATTAATCGGTAAGTCGATTAATTCACCAATATGTTTTTTTCCAATTTTCACGTAAGTCGATTCGACACGAAGTCGTTGACCCTTGCATGTGCGACATATTGTTCGACCTCTGAACCGCGCCAATAATACTCGATTTTGAATTTTATAGGATTGCGATTCTAAATCAGAAAAATATTGATAAATTCCGTCAAAGTTAGATGTGCCATTCCATATCTTGTCGATGGCGTCGCCGTTTAAATCTTTATAAGGTTTATGGACAGATATTTTATGTTTTTTAGCTGATAAGATCAGTTTTTTTAAATACTTACTCGATTTTTCTCCCCGCCAGCAAGCAACTACGCCATCGACCAGGCTTAGTTTTTCATCAGGGATAACCTTGCGTGCATCGATTCCGATCATCATTCCATAACCTTCACAGCTAGGACAAGCGCCATATGGATTGTTATAATTAAATAATTGTGGGCTCAGCTCAGGAAATGTGATTCCATCCAATTCTAAACGTGAACTAAATGACTTTGAAGCACCACCGAGTTTTTGAATAACACATCCGCCTTCACTCTCGGCCATGGCGGTTTGAATGGAGTCAGCAACACGTTTTTCATTTTCTTCGTCATCGTTTGCTGTAACAACGCGATCAATTAAGACAAATAATCGATCTTGCCAGGCTTCTATTTTTTTATTTAATTCTTTTTTGGAAAGACTGTTTACAGCATCTTCAATATCTTCCATTTCGCCATCGAGGTATACACGAGCATATCCTTTTTGAATCAGAATATCAAGTTGCTGCTGAAGCGACCGATCAGAGTAGTGTAAATTTAATGGAGAAAGAATTAAAATTTTGCTTCCTTCTTTTTGTTTTGACACATAATTTACGACATCGGTCACTGTATCACGTTTTACTTCATCGCCTGAAATTGGAGAATAAATCTTACCGATACGGGCATATAGCACACGCAAAAGATCAAATATTTCAGTCATAGAACCGACGGTACTTCGGGCGTTTCCACTCACCACTTTTTGCTCGATGGCAATAGCGGGACAAAGCCCTTTGATGAAATCGACATCCGGTTTTTTCATACGAGCCAAAAACTGCCGCGCATAGGCTGAGAGACTTTCAACATATCGACGTTGGCCCTCTGCGTACAATGTATCTATAATCAGCGATGACTTTCCGCTGCCAGACAACCCTGTGACCACGATAAGTTTATATTTCGGCAGCACGACCTCTACGTCCTTGAGGTTGTGCATGTTAGCGCCCTTAATCCAGATGGCGTCTTTCTCCTTAAAGCCTTTTGTGTTCTTTTTCTTGGTCACACGAACTCGATTTAGTCAAACCGCTAAAGATGAGGAGAAAGTTGGACGCGTCAAAGCGAAAGTGCATCGAAATTTCGGGGCGGTCGTGACTATTTTTGAAATGGTTGCTTCTATATATTCCAAAGTTAGCATTATTAAGCCTAGAGTTTGCGGATGGCTTAATAATCCCTTTGGTTATGATTATTTAATTCTTTATGGTCGACCATTGTAATTGATCAGCTTCTTTGATTAAATGGGGTTATATTACCGGATTCGATATACCTTTTTAAGCCTTGTAATAAAATGGCCCAGCAAAAAGATGTTTTCCTAAATTCATGATTTGTTGAAAGCCATTGATCGTGTTTGAATGATAGTTGGGTTGTATGTTCTAATTGTTGGAGCTGAAATCCAAATCGTGTATTTTTCCAATCTTGATAGTCACCGGTATCAGTCATCCGAATATAAAATGATTTTTCTCGTGTGACTTCGTCGACTTCACCATACCAATTATAGATGTCTGAAAAATAAAAATTATATTGTTCATCGAGTAGCGGTGTGCCAGTTGATCGAAGCGTCCACCAGTTATTCAAATGTTTAGGAAGTGTAAAGTGATCAAAAATCACTGAAGGCTTCGCGTCGATAAAAAAGTCGTGTAATATTGCATGCATAATCGATAATTTATAGCTTCTAAAATTACATAGAAATTTCGGGATTTATCGGTCAATAGAAGGCCAATTTGTCCTGTGTGATAAAGCGTTTTTTTGAATATTCCTATCAAAGACCTATATTGAGCGTCTTTTACGACAAGCCATGATGCAGATTGTGGCTTGTCGATTTTTATCCATCTCAACTCGAAGTTTTCATGAATGATCTAGACATTGCGCGTACTATCAACCTCAAACATATCGGCGAGATTGCTGAAAAGTTAGGCCTCTCAAAGGACGATATTGAAATGTATGGTAAGCACAAGGCGAAGATCCCCCTTGAACATATCGATCGGGAACGGGCGAAACAAAGTAATTTAATACTGGTGTCTGCTACCTCGCCGACTCCCGCTGGAGAAGGTAAAACGACTATGTCAATTGGACTGACAGAAGCATTAAATCGCATAGGAAAGAAAACAACGGTGGTTTTGAGAGAACCTTCCTTAGGTCCTGTTTTTGGAATTAAGGGTGGAGCTACTGGTGGCGGATATTCTCAAGTGCTGCCGATGGAAGACATTAATTTACATTTTACGGGCGACTTTTCAGCGATTGAGAAGGCAAATAATTTATTGGCTGCCGTCATTGATAATAATATTCAAAGTAAAACGCGCTCATTAAACATCGATCCGCGAACGATTGCGTGGAAGCGTGTGATGGATATGAATGATCGTGCATTGCGCGATATTGTCATTGGATTGGGCGGAACAGGAAATGGTATTCCGCGTGAATCAGGCTTTGATATTACGGCCGCTTCGGAAATTATGGCGATCCTTTGCTTGAGTGAGGGAATCGCTGATTTAAAAGAGCGATTGGGAAATATTTTTATTGGATTTACAATGGATAGAAATCCAGTATATGCAAAAGACTTAAATGTCCAAGGTGCTATGGCTGCCCTGTTGAAGGATGCCATTAAACCTAACTTGGTCCAAACCATAGAAGGTAATCCGGCAATCATTCACGGAGGGCCATTCGCCAATATTGCACAAGGCACCAATAGTATTATTGCGACAAGGATGGGTATGACATTTTCTGATTATACCGTTACAGAGGCAGGATTTGGATGCGATCTAGGAGCGGAAAAATTTCTCGACATTAAATGTCAAAGTGCAGGTTTTTCTCCGAAGGCTATTGTTTTGACGACTACTATTCGTGCATTAAAATATCATGGTGGTGCGGATTTAAAATTGCTTACTACACCAGATGTCGAAGCACTTAAAAAAGGCATGCCGAATCTGGAAAAACATTTAGAGAACGTTACGAAATTTAATATACAACCGGTGGTTTCGGTAAACCGCTTCACGTCGGATACTGATGAAGAAGTTAATGCCTTAGTTGAGGCCGTAGAAGCGTTGGGCCATAAAGTGGCTATTTCAGAAGTATGGGCGAAGGGAGGAGAAGGAGCAATCGATTTAGCCAAAAAAGTTGTTGAAATTGTCGAAAGCGACTCAGCAAACTTCACCCCGATGTATAAGTGGGACGAACCGGTCAAGACTAAAATTGAACGATTGGCGATAGATTATTACGGTGCCGACGGCGTTGACTATGCTGCTCAAGCTAATCGTGATCTCCGGAGGATTACTAAATTAGGACTAGATAATTTGCCGGTATGTATGGCAAAAACTCAAAAGTCTTTGTCAGATAATGCCAAATTACTAGGTCGTCCGACGGGCTTCACCATTGTAGTCCGGGAGATAGAAGTAGCAGCGGGAGCTGGATTTTTAATACCTATTTTGGGTAATATGATGCGTATGCCAGGCCTGCCAACCATGCCAGCTTCTGAGCAAATCGATATTGATGACAATGGGCAAATTTCTGGGTTGGTTTAGTCATATACTTGCACTGAATTTTCCGATAATTAAATGGTGATTCATTAATTCGGATTTACATTATGACATGCTGAAGCTTGATGAAACTTACTCGAGTGAAAACTTATGTATTGATAATATAAAATAACAATGTCAACTACTATTCGTAAAATAATAAAATCCGATACCCCAGCAATAAAACATGTCCTCAATTCCATCGAATTATTTCCACCAGAGATGTTGGAAGATATGATGGCTGACTACTTGTCTAATACCAATACAACTGACATTTGGTTTACAGCTACTGAGGACGACGAGCCTGTGTCTGTCGGGTATTGTGCGCATGAGCAATTAACTGAAGGAACGTACAACTTGTATGCGATTGGTGTTCGACAAGATATGCATGGCAAAGGTATCGGTCAACAGATGATGCATTTTATCGAAGACGAGTTGAAACAAGCCGGTCATCACGTCTTGATTGTCGAAACGTCAAGTGACGCTACCTTTGAACGAACTCGGAATTTTTACCTACAACTTGGCTACAGACAAGAAGCTGTGCTACATGACTTTTGGAAACTTGGAGAACATAAAGTGATCTATTGGAAAAAATTAAATTAAACCTTAATTTTATCCGAAATAACCTCAAATCATGTCTTATTCACCTTCTTTATTTTCTCGAATAGTATTTGTTATTCTAACGGCCATATGTTTGATGGGCGGAGCGATGATGCTGTCTCGATTTTTAATACCAAAGTCCGCCGGATTAGCAGGCGGACCAATGGTGTTGGCGTATGGATTAGGTGGTTTTATTATAGGTCTGATATTGGCAATATTTATTAGTAGTAGACTTTCGCGAAGTGTTTATAATTTAATTTTTGCTGTCATCTCGGTGTTGGCGGTCGCATTTGCAAGTTTTATCGCGTTCAAGCTCATAGAAACAAAAAAGCAAACTGCTATCGATATAGCGGAAATTAAAAAGTTCAATGAATCACATCAAGTAACTGCTCAGACTGAGCCAATTCCAGTGCCCACACAGGAAACGACTAGTTTAAGACAATTTGGTCTTGGTATGTTCAAGCCGATATTGTCAGTATCAGAACCGCTGTATTTTTATCCTAATATTGATGCGACTTTGATGACTCCACCTATTGATAGCATCACGTATAAAAAACTTGCTCATGGTGATCTTGATATTGCCACAGCTCCACCATATCTAGTTCCGGCGCATCTAAAGCTCGATTATCAGATATTTTATTTAAAGGTTAAATCAAAAACAAAAAACTTCCTAGAAGTCGTTGTAAATAAAAAAACTGGACTAACAAAATTTGTTCGACGTGATGCGGGAGAATTATTGTTGTGGTCAGATTTTTTATTAAATGTTTTCTCTGTAGAATCGAAAAATCCTACCGCAAATCCACTTCGAATCAAACCGCTCGAAAATGCATCAACTGTGAGTGGAATTAAAGATGATTATATACTACAACCGCTACGAATTGAAGAAGCGTGGATTCAGGTCAAGGTTTTAAATAAAAATTACGAACAGGTGTCAACCGGATGGCTGCGCTGGCATTCTGATGACGACTTGTTAATAAATTATAGTTTACTTAGCTAAACCGATGCAGAAGAAAAATCACTATTTCGATGATGTGTTTGATGTTGTGCGAGCGATCCCGCGTGGGCGTGTGTCCACCTATGGTACCATTGCAGACTTCCTCTGTTTAGGTTCCGCACGTATGGCCGGTTGGGCATTAA
>Ga0115029_1002187_pt1 | contig 11952 bp, 3 predicted proteins | sample SidtaG_3_FD_87297 | JGI IMG/M metagenome (GOLD analysis project Ga0115029, IMG submission 87297) | Marine algal microbial communities from Sidmouth, United Kingdom - Sidmouth_Asex1 metaG | ecosystem: Host-associated > Algae > Red algae > Unclassified | place: Sidmouth, United Kingdom | collected...
CGAGGTAAGTGACAACTACATCGCTTGCTATGCGCGTGGCAAATGTAAGCTGGCCATCACTCGACATGCTCACCGTGGAGGGGCCGTCAAGTAGCGTGTAGGTGAGTTCACCCGTTGAACTGTCGTTGGTGGCAACATCAATTGTCGTGTCTTGAAGAATACGATCAAAGCGGAAACTCTCACCGGCGGCTAAGACGGGTTTTGCAGGAAACTGCACGCGCATAGTATCTACTCGATACGCTGGGCAGTCAGGCGCGCTTAGGGTGTAAGTCACAAGTGCGCTTTCGCCAAAACCAGCCATGATCCGAGCGATAGTCCCATCTGTGGTGTCAAGTTGGCCTGTGCTAACAGACCACTCACCACTCACCTCGTCTCCATGCATAGCAAAAAGCTCAGCGGTTGGGGAGCAATCTTCCACTTCAAAACTGAGCGCGGCAGTGTCCAAATCGGCACCTGCTCGTAGGCTTATGTCTAGCGAGTCGGCACATCCAGTTGATCGACTTACTACCGTTAGGCGATAGTCGCCCGGCGTTGCAGTCACTGCGAGTTGGTCGCCCGGACCAACGATGCTACCAGTTAGGGCCGTCCACTCGTATACGTACGAACTGGACGCAGGGAACACTTCTGCCTCGAGGGCGGCCTCGTTGGCGCCGCAGTCCAAGCTCTGGCTCATCTCTCCGACTATATCAAACGATGCTTGGCCAGCAGTTACCTCCACACGAGCATCGGTAAAGCAATTTGTCGCGGGGTCGATCACTTGAAAAACGTACACGCCTTCTTCCGCCACTCGCAGTATTAACTCGTTAGACAGCGCACTATCGGTCCGTGCATCGATCCATGAAAACTCCAGGTCGTTGCGGGAGGTAAACACAGCCGGTTCGAGATCGACCGACTCCTGCGTGCATCCTATAATCGCCTCCGAGGTGAGCGAAACTTGTACGTCGTCTAATGCGGCTCGTTTTACCGTAAGGGTATCACTTCCCATGCACTGCGTAGCTGGGTCAGTGAAGGTGAGTTCATACCTCCCGCTTTCGCCAAAACTCGTCTGCAACATCTCCGGGTTGGCAACGGTATCGCCGTCCAGACTTCGCCAGCGAATAGTGTAATTCGGGTCGTCTGGTGCTTGAGCCTGTGCAGTAACGGAATCTTGCCCACATCCTAGCACGAGATCAACGCCGGCGTCAGTCGCTAACTCGCTTTGAAAATCTTGAATGGTAACGCTCGCTGACTCTGCGCTACAAGTGCCCGACGCATCGGAGACCTGAGCTGTATAGGTACCAGCTGAGCTAGCATAAAACAGCAGTGGATCTGTCTCATGGGCATCGGGTTGATCCCCGATCCAGGTGATAGTTCCACCTGCTGGCACCGTACTGCCTTCGAGGCTGAGGACTGCTCGTGGATCACCACAGGTGAGAATAGCGCTCTCGGCTGTGAGGGTACTCACAGGATCATTGCCCGGAGGAATGACCTGTACCGTGTCGACACTAAAACAGCCAGTCGCAAGGTGTTCTGCTCTGAATATATAGGTCGCTGCAGTGCTTGCGAAATAGGTTGCCGTCGTACTCAGCTCGGCCCCATCACTAGCGGTCCATCTAAATGCGTGACTAGTACTGTCAGCGCTAAACGCGTCGTCGAGCAAGGGTATGCCTGCCCCCTTACATCCAAGGGCGCTGGGTTCGTCGCCAATAGTTAAGAATGGGGCCTCAGTTTGCTGGTCTATCGTCACCGAATTTGAGGCCGCACAACCAGATGAGGTGTTCGTCACCGTAAGCATGTAGGTGCCAACGATATCGACTGTAGGGTTGAGGCTGGAGGCCTGCTCAGGAGTGAGCGAGCCATCGGTGGTGGTCCATTCGAAAGTGTACTCGTCGCCAGCAGGAATCGTCCCGCTTAGCTGTACGCTCGTTGTCGAGCAGGTGATGGTTTGATCTTCACCCGCATCCACGCTTGGTATATCGTTGTCGCCGTCTACGGATACTGAGTCTCTTTCCATGCAGCCTGTAGAGACCTGCATCACTTCGAGAAAATACTTGCCAGGCTGGGTTGCCACGACTTCAGGAGCAGTAGTGGGCCCTACCAGAGCACCGTCGAGTGTACTCCAGGCGTGGGTATAATCTGGACCAATGCTCGTGCTTGGATCGCCGAGTCGTGCATCTTGGTTATCACAACTTAGGGTTTTGTCTTCACCGGCGTTAGCGGTAACATCACCCTCGATTTGGACCACGTCGATTGCAAGTGAATCGCTGCAGCCATTAAGTCGGTCTTCAACAAGGACAACGTACGTGCCCGCCGAGTCGACGAGGGCACTATTGCCAGTCGGTGCGGGCCCTGAGAAGTGCCCGTCGAGTGTGCTCCAAGAGTAGTCCACTGGATTCGCTGCTTCGAGACTGACGTCTATAACAGCTTCGCCACCCGTGCAGGGCACATCACCAACACGTGCTAAGCTTAGCGTGGGTGCAACCGGGCGAAGCACAACGAGGGTGTCTCTGCTCGTACAGCCTTCAGGCGAAGTGGCTAACAGCTCAAACTGGCCTTGGCCAGTAATTGTAGGCTGCTCGGTAGAACCGCCGTTTACAACTTCTCCGTCGGTAAGGGCTGACCATCTGAGCGATTGTGCCCCCGTCAATTGAGCAGCCGCAAGGGTTGTACTTGCAGAAGCACGACATTGCAACGTTGTATCGCGAAGCTCGGCGATAGCTGGAGCTGTACCGTCTGCTTCTACCGTTAGGGTTAGTGTGACGCTGTTGCCTGGGTCCGTCTGATCGCGAACCACCACGGTGTACTCGCCTGCTGGAAGATTAGTGAGTGTTGGGCCGCTACCAAACGTGGCGGGCATCCACTCATAGCTGTAAGCACCTTGGGCTCCAGACACATCCAAAGTGATTCCTCCATCAGCGGAAGTGGGGCCAGCATCGCAGCTAGCGTTGCTCACAGACGGAACCACCACGAGTGGCTCTACATAACAAAGTTCTCCCTCGAGCACTTCCACACGCATGAAAAGCCGATCCACTTCCTCGGCAAAATTGGGGATCGGTCCAGGTGCTGAAACGATTGGGCTGCAGGAAGCTGTAGTTACCAGCGGCGTGAAACACAACTCGCCAATGGAGGTACCATCTGGCAGCGCGTGTGGGCCTGGGCCAGCAAAAGAAAACCCTGCTTGCCCAGTTGTGGCATCGGTTAAATCGACGACGAATAAGCTGAGTGGATTGAGATCTGCTCGCTCGAATTGCCAGGCGCCGATATCCCATCCCACGCTGAATCCGGCTCGATCGAGATTGTCGAGGCCACTAGTGAGAAGTGGTACGCAAACTTCTTCGCCCTCCGAGGATTGTTCGCCGATGTCAACGCTAAAGCTCCTATCGTCAGACATGCAGACTTCTCCGCCAGGAAATTCGCTTTGCAGATCATAGCCCTGTTGCTGGTACGATTCAAAGAGTACAGAGCCGACGCCCTCATTGGTAACCTCTACATCCGTACAAGTCAACGTAGGACCTCGCGCCGTGAAGCACATCAAAAGGATGGTATCGCCGTCGGGGATGTTGTGGCCCGAGTCGATGTTCCAGCCGTTGATGGTGATATAGCCCGCGTCGGCATTGCTGATGTCGAGCACCGAGGGGTTGTCGGAGACAACAGAGAAATTTTCTAGGCGATCAAACTCTAGGAAGGTAGGATCCCATTGGAAGGCCCAGCGGGCAGTCTGGATATTGACCCAGTTTTCAGCTGTTGCTGCAACGCAGATTTCATAGCCCCAATCCGCTATCGTATCAGGCAGATGAATTTTGATCGGCAAATCAGGCAATGGGACGACTTTGCCACGGGTGTAGCTGACCTCTAGCAGGCCGTCACCGGTACTGCTTGTCGCGTTCACATTAGTAGCTGTGATATCCCCATTGTCTCCAAGCCCACCAACGACTTCATAGCAGATGGTGAAGAGTACTGTTTCGTCGGGGAGTGTCGTTCCGGGCCCACTCCAAGCTAGCGAAATACTCCCGCCTGCTGCACCGCTCACGTCAAAGGAGCTTTCGCTAAAACCCGTCAGTACGCCAGGTGGTACAGTGATGCTGGTGTAGTCAATAACTGTAGCATCCCAACCTAAGTCTAGGCTTAGTGATTTGACATCTTCAAAGTTGGCAACCGTCCAGTCGACGCAACGCTCTGTACCTGTAATTCCAGACACGGTACTTCCATTTACTTCGATCGTGCGGGTACAATTATTTATGGTCAAAGACCCGTCTTCAGAAATGACCGGCATAGGCTCGGTACTCCCGTCGCTACCCGCGGTGCTCTCCTGCGTACTCGACATACCAATAGCTGAAACGCCACCACAGGCGCGAGAAAGGCGGAAGCAAAGCTCAAAGAGAACCTCGCCTGGTGCTATCGTGCGCGGATCAGGATTGTCGGGATTGTACCCGATACGTATCCCATTTTGACCATCTTGAAAAATGGCTGCAGCGAAGTTGTCGAGGCGAGGATGGACCTTCTGAGCATATTGAAAAGACGCTATGCTACCGTTGAACTCAAAGAATAGGTTGAGCGAGGTGATATCTTCGAAACCCTCAACGACCGATACCGGCAAGCATACCACGGATTCCTTTTCTCCCGAGATATCGCCGAACTCAATTACGAGTGGCAGCTCTCCGATCTGCACATACCCCTCATCATCAGGGGAGTGTAGTAGCGAAATTTCACTTACCCCAGCGGCACCAATTCTGCGCTCAACAAGAGGAGCAGGAGCATCCGCTATGCGTATGGATGTCGACGAACCATTTTGCCCAATAGCATCGAAGCATATCTGAATAATAGATTCGTCATCATTAATGTCTACTCCAGGGTTGGTCGATTTATTTCTGGCTTGCCAGTCGAATTCTAGTCGGCCAGCACCAACGCTGGCTTCCTCAACATCATTAGTACCCAATCCATTGAGCCGGACATTTTGAGCCCTATTGAATGCTACGACGGTGGGATCATATTCAATCTCAAACTGGGTAGACAGCAGACTCGTAAAATCCTGAACTACGAGGTCATAACACACCTCATCGCCGGTATCACCAAAGTATTGCCCGTCTGCTTGTCCATCTACACGCAGCGAAAATGTGGGTTGAGCCCACATGATGCTAGCGAGGCATAGCAAACCAAGCGTAAGGACACTCTTTATATTGGCTAGTAGCATATTCATTTACCGATCGAAAGCGTAGGTAAGATTAATCTCATGGGTACCTCCGGCATAAGGACCATATCTGCGAAATGCATAATCAAATCCGTATCCGATTCGGAAATACCGGCCACCGTATGAGCGATCGCCTAGCACTACCCCACCCTCTGCATGTATAGTCCGTGAGCTCGATCCGCCGAGTCCAACGTAGAGTGCAGTAGAGCTTTGGTAGCGGAGAGACGCCGTGATATTCGTAGGTAGGTTTGGCACATGTTTCACCCAGGCGGTGGGCTCGAGAAAAGCTTCGTCTCGCAACCTTAAAATTGCTCCCGCTTGTGCATAGTAGTGCGCATAGCGTTGAGTTTCTACCCGGCCGTCTGCACCTCGAAAGCTGAAATTTAGCCCGAGCACTTGTGGTGCGCTTAAGCCGGCGTAGAAGACGTTATCGCCAACTGTCTCGTATGCGAATATTCCTAAGCCGACGTCAGGAAAAATTCGACCATCATCGCCACTGGCCAAAACAGCCTCTGGGTCACGCAGTTGTAGCTCATCAAAGCGAAGGCGATACTGATTGACGCCTGCCTGCAAAGCGATAGAGACACCACGGGTAGCCGGGTCATCAGATAAAATCCCACCCACCTTTGCGTACAGTCCGCTAAAGCCTGTGGGCCCAGTTTGGTCGGTAATTAAATAGGCACCAGCTAAAGGCGTTATTGGTGAGTAGTCCTCGAACACCGTCTCAACGACGAGCTGAGAGGTTCGCGGTCCACCTTCAATCTGCGTCCATTGACCATGGTAGGTCGCACCTATTCGAAAGTCATTCCCAAAGTATAGATAAGAGGAAGACAGCGCAGCTGGGTTGAGTACTCCAACGCTCTCCTGCAACTGACTTAACAGCGGCAGTTGCTGAGCAACGGCAGGGCACGCCATGGCGAGCCACACTAAGGTGTAGAATAGGTGTTTATTCATAGGAGTTGCCGCATGGGCTACTCCTCAAATTTAGGCGCTGTACATACGCTGGCCCACCGACAGACGGTGTAAACCCCCCTACTTATACTTAATTACCTAATCATAGGTAAAAAAAACAGCAGCTGGAGTTACCCAGCCACTGCCTCTAAACCAATCAATATTCTTCAAGATTCGCGTCAGCACTGGGCTGAGGGAAGTCGTTGTTGCCTGTGATCTAATACAGTGCAATTCAAATGCCAAACTCGCCCGAGCTACTCCAATTAAAACATTGTAGGTAGTTCAATATGGCTGTTGCGCCTTTACTAGCTGCGTTTGCGGCTAGCGCTTGATGTAGACATAGCCCGTAAACTCGCGGCCACGCCCATCGTCGAAGATGTAGAAGTATGTTCCTTCTGGTAATTCCTCACCATCGAAGTAGGTGCCCTCCCAGCTGTTGTCGTACCCATCGGCCTCAAAGACGAGGTTGCCCCAGCGGTTATAGACTTCCATACGGTTGTCTGGGAATTGCTCGATCCCTAGAACGGTAAAGGTCTCGTTGACGTCGTCGAAGTTCGGCGAGAAGCCAGAGTAGATGATTAGCTCATCGCATTCTACCGTGATTCTCACTGTTGCTTGGTCACAACCATTAGCGTTGCAAAGCTCGTAGGTCAAGCTGTCGAGCCCACAAAACTGGGCATCTGGGGTATACAGCACTGCGCCAGCTTCGATGCGGGCATCTCCATTGCTAGGATACTGAAGCACCTCCAGCGATGTGATTGTGCCTCTTGGATCGTCGTTGTCTAGGACGGCAACCGCGATCACTCCATTCATAGACACGGAGTCCACATCGTCCACAGCTATAGGGAAGAGCACATCTCTTGGATCGCGCACATTCACTACCACAATGGTTGTGTCGCAGACGCCGTCTATATCGCACGCTCTCACGCAAAGAGTATCATTCCCGATCTCGAAGCCTTCCAGGCGGAAGCACGTTGAGTCGAGTTGAGTGACCCCTGCAAACTCGCCATGTCGTTCAGGGCAGAGTTCTGTGACGATGTCCAAGCGGCCTGGCAACTGCTCTGTCGATAGGCATAGCGTATCTACAAAGCCTACGCCTACTGCATAGAATATGGTATCGAGCGTCGGTATGTCGTCCGTGCTACACCGTAAGCGTACAGCGAAGTCACGAGCACAGCCGTTGCTCGCTGTGAATTCTGCGTTGTACTGCCCTGGTGCGAGCGTAATAAGCGTACCGTCAATGAGGGTCTGCTCAGGATTGATCGTAAGCGTTCCAGCTCCGGTGCGAAGTGTCAGTGTGCCATAGTCTCGCGACGGGTTTCCACCACGTACTCGATTCAAGAACGGATCGTAAACCCAAGACTCTGTATCAAATGCACCCATACGAGCGGCGAGCTCTTCGGGGCTACTTACACGGGCTCGCTCAAAACGGCCATCGACAGTCCAGTCGTCTAGGAAGATTACACCGGATAGGTCAACGCCAGCAAGGTTGTAGTAGACGATATCTTCAACTCGGCAAGGCTCGGCTGGGCCTACGTAACTGACTCCGTCAATCCTAAGTCCTCCTTCTGCGTAGAGTTCAAATGGGATATCTAGACAGATGCTACCCTGTTGATCGCAGTATGGGGTCGAGGCTTGTACGTCCATAGGATCAAACACACCGTCACAGATATCGGGCTCAACGAGTTGTACATAGATGCTGTCGGCACATCCCGTGGCTTGATCGATCGTGCTGATGGTATATCCTCCTGGACTAGTAAGGCCTACTTGACCGCTTAGCTGGTTATTGAGTACTTCCGGTGTGAGGAAGACACGCTGTCCTGAGCGAACGTGGGTCACTTCAATTTCACCATAAGGTTCACCGGGTTGACCTCCACGCACAGTGTTCTGATTAGCATCGTAAATCCATCGGCCCCAACCGTCGGCGGCATCCAATTGAGTTGCAAAAGCCATAGCATCGGCAACTGTTTCGGCGAGAACGAGATCGTCGCCTCCAAACCAGAACTCAATAATGTACGGTCCATCTTGCCCGTCACCAGGGAGGGCATTCAAGTCGTAGAATATTAGGCCCGATCGGACGCAGTTGTCAGGAGAAATGTTCGCTCCGTCAAGGGCGAAGGTTCGGTCGGTGGTGACGTCGAAGTTGGCAAAGCACCAGTCGAAGTCGCCTTCCGTAGTGATGAGCAGTGTATCAGCCGTGAAGTATGGCCCACAAACCAGTGGCTCGCAGAGGTCGAGCACGGTAATCGTCTCTTGCCACACACAGCTATTTGCGTCGGTAACCGTGGCCGTATAGTCTCCTGGGCCTAGGTCACGCCGATCGGCTGAGGTTGTAGGATCATCATCCCAACTAATCTCATACGGCTCTTCGCCTCCACTAATCGCGAGGTTGATAAAGCCGTTTGAGGCATCACAGTCGCTGCCCCGCGACGAGACCTCTACCAAGAGTTCGTCAGGCTGTGAAATAGTAATCGTCTCAGTTTGCGTGCATCCACCTTCGGCCCGCGACACTATCCAGTAGTTGCCTGCAAGAAGATTGTTTTGCGGAAGTGTACCGATCAATTGGCCATCAAAGTCCCGGAGTTCATAAGCATCACCGGTGGTACTTCGTACCTCTCCGGTGGCCTCTCCAAAGCACAGCACGTCTGTAACCTCGATTGTGGCCAGATCGATTGGCTCTAGGCCATCGCTAAGACGGAACATGAATGTTTGCACGCACTCATTTTCATCCGTTAGCTCGATGATTTTGTCTCCCGCAGCTTGGTTGGTGATCTGTACCACCGAGTCTGTCCCGTTGTTTGTTATGATCAACCCGTTGACGGTGAGTGTATAACGACCGCTCCATCCGGCAAGCTGCACCTCGAAGCTTCCGTCGGTAGCTCCTCCGCAACCAGCTTCGACTACGTTCAATGTATCAATGGAGAGCAAGAGTTCATTCTCTCCAACTTCAATTGTAGATAGCTGTACGCAACCCTCGTTGTCCGTTACGCTAACGTTGAATTCGCCACCATGCAGGTCTCGAATGGTGAACGGCATCGAAGCTGCTGTAGCCGTACCATTATCCGGCCCGGTATAGCTGATGTCAAATGGCGCCGTACCACCGTCGGTAAAGAGGGTAATCGAACCACCTTTCCCGAGTGGGCAAGCTGCCGGCGAAGAACTCGTAGATAGCAAGAAGCTCGTCGAGCCTGGTACAACCAGTGATTCGGTGTACTCGCACTCACTTAACGAGTCGACGACCGTAATCTCGTACGATCCAGCCGCCAAGCCTGTCGCAGAATTGCTGGTACTCACGTTTGGTAGCCAGGAGTACGAGAGTGCGCCTACCGCTCCTGATACCTCGAAGCTGAGGGATCCGGCAGCAGCCCCGCATTCCGCAGGAGTGGTCATCACATTGATGTAGGCCAGCTGGCAATCAGCTTCATACCCCGCGCCTAGCAGGTGTATGGTTTGATCGAATGTGGTTGGAAAGATATCTGATTGGCCTACGGCATCGACATCCGAGTCGAGAAACTCATCGGCTCCTTGATTTTGTGGCGAGAACACGAAGCCGGGCTGAGGCTGAAACTCTACATAGTAGTCGCCTACGGCAAGGTCGGTGAACTCGTAGAAGCCGGTCGCGTCAGTAATCGCAGTTAGACCAGTAGCTGTGCCGTCTGAGAAGAAGAGCTCGGTTTGAACGCCTTCAAAGGGTTGTTCGAAGTTTTGGCGTAAGCCGTCTCCATTTCTATCTCGCCAGGCATAACCTCCCAGTCGAGGTTGAGCACAGCTGTCCTGAACGGTAACCAACGCTTCTGACTGATAGCTACAGGCCACAGTCCCATCTGGTGCTGTTCGGGTCGCGCTTACGCGAAAACGGTAGGTACCAGGGTCTAGCGGATTAGTCTCGACACTAGCACCGGTGGTGGCGAGCAAATTAGCGCCCGCATTTAGGTTGCTCGGATCTTCATCCCAAACGTATTGGATGCTATCTGCTGGCAATGCAGGGGTCGTAGTGGCGGCAAGGTTAGCAGCTTCCTGCTGGCAAATCTCCTGAGGCGCTCCGGCAAAGAGTTCGAAGTCTGGCAGCGTAGTTATCGTGAAACTGCCAACGCGTACACATCCGTCAACTCCCGTAGCGGTTACAACAAAGGTTTCCGCAACCGCTGTGGTGGTAGCGCGGGGTCGGTACTCCCGGGTAGCACCGTCGGCTGAGATGAGGTTGGGTCCTGTAATAGACACAGACTGCGTGGGCAAGTCAGTGGTGACTACGAGACTGTATGTCTCGGTAGCGCACGCATACTGCGGAGCGGTAAAGGTTATGATGGGCGCTTGATCGACCTGAAGCGTCAGCGTTGCATTCGCGGAGCAAACGACGTTGCCTCCAGAATCAGTGGTTTCCACTGAAACTGTGTACCGAATGCTGTCATTGAGGTATGGCCCGTCAATGTTGATGCTTGGCTCTGGACAATCCGTACAACTTAAGAAATCGAGCGCTGGGTCGTCTGGTGACGACCACTGGTAAGACTGTGAGAAATTGACACTGTCGACCGGCGGCAACGAAACGAAAACGCTATCAAAGCCTCCGGTGCACACCGATGGCTGAGAGACCGCTACCGAAATGCTGTCGAACGTAACAACCGCAGGGCAGCAACTTCCAAGCGGACACGTTGAAGTGAGTGCACCAACCTGGTAGTTGTAGGTGCCACTCTCTGCCACATTTAGCTCAGCATTCGTCTCTCCAGGAATTGGGTTACCATCTTGGTACCACTGGTAGCCCGTGTATCCAGCGGGAGCTTGGAGGTTTACAGACTGTCCGCATTCTGCGCGTATAGGGACAGATACACATGCCGACACAAAATCGTCTTCTGTTAGCTCCCCATTGTTAGGCGTCGAGTCGATGTCGGTGCCGTCCATAGCACTTACCTCGGCATTGGCCGCAAGTACCCCCTCGCCAACTACTCTAGCATCGATCGTAATGACGCGCTGGGGCTGGAAATAAGCAATGTCACCAACCGACCATACCCCGGTGACAGGATCGAAGGTCTGGGATGCGCTATGTTGTAAGTATGTAAGACCTGCCGGCAAATCGATACGGACAGCTACGCCGGTAACATCAGTGCCTAGGTCGTTAGTGACAACGAAAGTGAATGAAACTATGTCACCCTGCTCAACGAACACATCGCTGCTCAGCCGAAATACGCTGAGATCGTGCTGTGCCTGCATGCCCACCACGCTCAAGAGGAGCATGGCAAATAAGGCGAAGCGCCTTGCCGGGAGGGTAAAATGCTGGTAGCGGTTCAAGCGGGGGAGTTATCTCCTTCAGGGAAGGAGTTTACACATGACGAAAAGTCATCAAGCAAACTCTACGCCAAACCGCTACCAGCGTTTCAATACTGTGGATTTAAGGACGATCTTCAAATCGAATTTCTACAGGAAGACAAGCCTCCGTTGGACAAGGTGCATCGTAGCTCGTCTCAGCGATACAGCCAGGAACACCTTCAAACTGTGCGGTCACGATGAGGCCTTGATCACCTGTGCAGCTCAAATTCGGTAGGATGAAGTCTCGCTGTCCATGAGCACCTTCTAACTCGAAGGTCTTACCGTTGATGTTCAGCTTGCCGACAGCATTGCTGTAGAGCACCGTCACAATCAGATCGTACTGACCGTCTTCGCATTCAGTAGCTCGCACCTCGGCTATCGCAACATCGCACACGTCAGAACAGTAGCCTGGGCTAGCAATCCGCTGGTCCACCAACTTGCAGTCAGGGTCTGATAGGCTCGTGAACGTGTAGGTAGCAGCCGATTTGCTCGACGTGTATGTACCAAGCGTGACTTCACGGTTGCCGTAAACG
>Ga0115029_1002190_pt1 | contig 11948 bp, 6 predicted proteins | sample SidtaG_3_FD_87297 | JGI IMG/M metagenome (GOLD analysis project Ga0115029, IMG submission 87297) | Marine algal microbial communities from Sidmouth, United Kingdom - Sidmouth_Asex1 metaG | ecosystem: Host-associated > Algae > Red algae > Unclassified | place: Sidmouth, United Kingdom | collected...
AGTTCAAGTCCAAGGCGGGGGGGCGGTTTGAGCTGGACGTTGTGTGGGAGGTGTCCACCGTGCGTGACCCGCTGTGCTGGTGGGTGACGTGGGGCAAGCACGTGCCGAGCCTCCAGGCCGTGGCCGTGCGCATCATGAAGGTACCGGTCGGGTTTGCGGCCGGGGAGCGGTCGTTTTCCAACGCGTCGCATATCCAGAGCCCCGTGCGCACGCGGCTCTCCCACGCGCGGCTGCACAAGCTGCTCTACATCTACTACAACTCGAGGGCATTGCCCCATGTGGACGTGACGGCCGGGCTGCCTGTGACGGCTTGCACCGCCGGGAGCTCTGGCGCAGGCGGGAGGACGGACCCGTGTGGGGATGTGGATGACGGGTCGGAGCTGGAGGGCGACGTAGGGGAGCCGTCTTTGGGTGAGGCGGGGCTTCTTTTTGCGGAACGGATGGAGGACGAGGAAGGGCCGATGGTGGGGGACGATGTTAATTCTGGTACTTAGATACAACTTTACATGAGTAAATGGAAAGCAACTACCTACACGTGGTGCACACGTTGCATAATTATAGTCTGCCGATCCATGGTTTGCATTAATACAGTGAAAATTTCAGGTGTATTAATCCGACTATAATTATCCCCTCTCAACCCTGTCTGCACGGCAGTGCCGCGCTGTGCCGCGCTAGATTCGTACGGCGTAGCTACGGAATCGTCTCGTTCGTTGCATGGCAAGCACCTGAGCAGACGTGATCACTTTCGAGCCCGACCCCCACTCACTGCGATCAAGCAGAGTCGGTTGTACGGGTGGGCGACATTCAGGCTCCGATCGGCTCGGCGGCTCGCGCTTTGGACTGTCGTGTCGGCTGGCGATACGAGCCGGGTCGAAGCTTGGTGAGTGGTCGCATGCTACGCAAAACCCAGTCCAGCTCATGCCGGTCGATAGTCCCCAGGACACAGGTCCCGCCGCCAAGCTTGTGCAGGCGCCGACCGTCAGCCCAGTAGCGCTGTTCACGACAGCCTCTCGGGACGCGGGGCTCCTTGATGTGTCAATTGAGCCATTGGGAGGGCCGACCACATCAGGCGAGCGCCCTCGCGGGCCCCCATTTGCGATGCGGCGGCGGCGGTGTGGCGCATATTGTGGTGCAAAATGGTTCGGTCCGTGTGGCCACTTCAGGCCGGCGGCTGGACGGGAGTGGGCGGGCTCGTCGAACAACCACCGCCTCGGCGACGACAAGAGGTCCGCGGAGCGGTCCGCTTGCGTCTCGCACCCGTCATCATCACGCCGCCTCGCACTAGAGTCTAGTAGCTGGCAGCCCGCGCGGGCTGCCTTCAATGGACTGCCATCCCGGCGGGCGGCGCGTGGTGCTTATTTTCGTCTGAGACGACCCTATCGGCGACTTGCTGCCCGGTGTCGTTCGTGGGCCTGTGGCCCGCCTTTGCCGCCCCGGTTGCTAGTGGCTGCGTGACTGCTCGTTTTCTCTCGTTCTCCGGCCGGGCGTCATGGCATCGGCGCAATACCGCCCCCCGGCGTCGCCTAAGTCGGTCTTGATGCTCGACAGCAGCAACGAGTTTTCCGACAGCGAGGATGCGTCGCATTCGGCCCGTGCCCACCCATGTATCGTGTGGCTTTTCACAATGGCGGACGTATACAATGACGGAAACCTGCGCAAGACTATCCGAGCGCTTCTTGAGTACGCGCCCGCACAGTGGGACATGGCGGTGGTGCTGACGCGGACGACGAGTTTGGCGTCGACACCCGCAACGAATGAACACCTTGCGACTTTTGACGGCGTCATCAGCAAGAACCACGGCGACTGGCTGTCCCGCATGGCCGTGCGCTACGGATTGGCTTCAGGCGCCGAAGCGCTTCTGCGCCTGCTCGCGTACGGGGCCAAGTGCGAGGAGCGGGCAGACGACATTTTTGGGGTGACATGGGTGCGTACAACGACGCTGACAATCATGTTGGACGTTGGAATGTACTCTGGGCTGCTGACGGCGGAGCCGCTGAGCTTCCGCCTCTCTCCCAAGGCGCTTTACTGCCACGTGGAGCGGCCTCGCGGGCAGGGGCGGGTCAATGAAGTCATCTGGGGCATCCGCTGGACCATCTACACTGCTGGGGAGGCATGGGTGGCGGGCCGGGCGGTGCTAGTGGCCGGTATGTCGTGGCTCCAAGAGTGGCTGGCCAACGGCGGCAGCCGGGGCTTCTACGTGGACCTGCTGTTCAAACGGGCGGACCGGTACACGTATTGAGGGGGAGCGGCGGCCGATCGACTCGGGAGCAGACTGGACTCCCCCGACACTCAGCGGACGTGACGCGCCAGCGGCGTGGCTACGCCCCTGGCAACGGTCGGCGGACCTTGTCGACGAGTGGTGGCGACGAGCACCTGTTCAAGTACTCACAGGTGCAGTACCCATGGGCAGCTGGTTGTGTTCGCCCTTTCAGCCGGCTAGGGTGGCATTCTTCCTGACTGCGGAAGGCAAGGGCAGCAGCAGCAACCAACCGCCCCAGGTGGCGTGGGCGCCCGGTGGACGCAGCTCGGCCGCGACCCAGGCGGGGTCGCCCGCCAGCCAGCTTGAGAGACTGGCCGATCTGAAGTGTCAGGGAGATGCGATGGCGCCCTGCTCGTGACCAGTGGGGTCTCGTGGAGGACCTGTAAATTGGTTCTTTCGCAGTCATCGCAGGAGAGGAAGAGAAACAAGAGCAGTAGCAGAAAAAAAAATGAGAACGATCCCTAAACCCACACAACCCTCGCCACACGCGGGCAGAAAAGGTGGAAAGCGTATGCAAGATTGGGTGGCCAGTCCACAGCCGCACCCCCGGTGGCGCATCAAGACACCGACAGTAGATTGTTGGTGAAAGCGCCCTCCCCCCTTGTCGGCAGGTCCTTTGCCAGCACCCACTTGCCGTCAACCTTGAACTTGAACTCATAATCCCCAGGCGGGAGCCGGAGCCGCACCATGTGCTTCTCCACGTCTGCCGCCTCCTCCAAATCCCCATCGATCGGAGCGGGCCCGTCCGTCAAAGGCCACTCGCGCGCCCAGCCGTCCCAGGAGCCCTTGACAACCACGTCCTCGCCCACCGCCGTCCATCGCACGACATGCACGGTGGCGCAGGAATCGAGCGCCTCCGAATCCTCCTCCACCACTGAGTCGAGGTCCTCCCGGAAGATTGGCCGCCGCACGTAAATGCTGTTGCGTAGCCGGTGGAACTCAGAGCTCCACGCCCAGGCCGCATCGCGCACGTCAATGGCCGTCGTGCGGGTGGCGCGACGGAGCTCGGTAAACTCCTCGGTCTTCGAGAAGACTCGCAGCGCCCGCTTGACCGCCGCAAGAAAGCTGTGGTGGTTGTACTCGTGGAAGAGGAAGCCGTTACCGCTACCCGTCTCCAGGTCCCACTCAAAGATTGTATCGACAAGGCCACCCACCGCGTGCGCAATTACCGGCGTGCCGTCGCCAGCACCGACAAACGACTCGATTTGGCGGAGACCGGCAGGCTCAAAGAGGGAAGGCACAAAACCGAAGTCGGCGCCGGCGTCGACTAGCAAGCCGTCGGTAAAGAACTCCTCCGGCGCCGCCCAGAAGCACCACTTATGGCGGCGGGACAGGTCGCGCATGTGCCGCGCGCAGGCGGCGGCATACGGGTCCGCCTCGTTGGCGGGGCCACCAACCAATATCTGGATCTTGCCACCCGTATGCGCAATGAGCTCGTCCACCGCGTTGAGGATGAGGTGCACGCCCTTTTGGGACGTGACACGCCCGACAAAGGCAAACAGGGGAATGCTGTGGTCCGCCGTGTTGAAGCCGAAGTACTTCTTCTGAACCATCTCCTTGGCCTGTGCGTGCGTCGTGATGTTGAGAGACGCTAGCGACTCTTCCCGCTCCTTGATGCGGATCCCGTTGGGGTACGCAAACGGTGATTTGGCCATCGCCAGCAGGTTCTTGAGCGGATGGCCCGCCAGCAGCTCCTTGAGGTAGTTGGGCGACACTGTGCCCCACGTGTCCGATGTCATGAACGCACAGCGCGACGGGTTGACGACCACGCGGGACCACCAGGGGTCGACCAGCAGGTTCCTCGGTAGGCGGTGAATGACGCCGAAGTCGCCCTCGTGAGGGTTAGGGTACACGCGCCCCTCATACGCCGCGTCACCGAGGTTGTGCACCAGATGGAAGAAGCTGGTGTTGTCAAAGTAGGGGCCAAAGAACCCGTTCTTGGCGTACCCTGCCGCCATACTCGGTAACCAATCGTTGGAGATGACCACTGACGGTACCAAGCCAGTCGCGCAACAGGCTTCGAGCGCGCCGACCGAAAAGAGCACAACCGTCTGTAGGTGCTTAGCAGCTCCACCCGGGTCGGCGTAGACTTTTGGCAAGAGGTCGCCCCGCTCCAAAAATAACAGGTTGACACCCGCCTCCTTACCCTGGAAAATGCCAACTTCCACCACATGGGTGCCGAGGTCCACCTTGATGTTCCGGGTCCACCGGATGCCGTCACCCAGGTAGCCGGTCTTGTTCTTCCGGTTGAGCGTGTAGTAGGGAGTGATAACGTGCACCTCGAGACCGAGCGCCGCCAGCTCCTTGGCGAGATCATCGACCATGACGCCTAGTCCGCCGGCGGTGGAGAAGCGTCCCAGCTCGGGGGTGAGCAACACAATCGGGCCAATGGCCGTGGCGTTGGCCAACAGCGCCCGTGCCAGCGCCTTGGTGTCCGCGTTAGCCCCCGACAGCGAGAGCATGGCGAGGTAGGAGACCAGACGCTCGCCGACGGAGGGCACAAAATCCTTAGGCGCCACAGTCCCCTCATACAGCACCGAGAAGAGCAATGAGGAGGCGCGCTGCAGGCCGAGTTGCAACACGCGCCGGATCTCTGACGTATCGAGACCCTCCGAGGCGAGACCGCACCGCGCCTTCTCCAGCGCAGTCGCAAAGGATGTCAGTGAGGTAGCCGCGCCGCGCGCCAGCTCTGCCAAGACGGTGTTCTCGCGCGGGTCCTTGATGTCCCCAGCGTCTTCCAGCGTCAACCGCGTGACCGACTGCGCGTAGTGGTCCTCCGCGGTCCCGTTGGGCTCAGCCCGCAACTCGAGAACAGACGAGGACATTGGCGTCAGGTGGAGAGACAGTCGACGGAACATCAACTCCTCAAGGGTCAGAAGGCCCTCAGTGACAAAGGGCTCTTCGGCGCCGGCGACCACGTCGAAGGCGTTGAACAATTCCGCACGGCGGCTCGTGAACTCTTCGGGCAGCGCCGCCCACACCGGACGCAGGTCCAGGTCGACGTTGACGCCAGCGCCAAACGCCTCCCCGTCGCGGCCGTCCTTGAGGTTGAGCGCCACCACCACTATTTGTTCAGTGGTGAAGCGCGCAAATGCAAACACCTGCTCTTTGACCGACGGGTCAACGGGCACGACGACCATCCTGCCGAGGCGCAGCGCCGGCAACTGCTGCCGCATCAACGAGCGGTGGGTGTAGTGGCCTCGAATCTGGGACAGGTCAAAGCCGAGTTGCGGGCCAATCTCGGCGCGAAGCCGCGCCTCCTGGTCCGCAATGGCCTCCAAGTCGCCCGCGCCGACACCGCGCACGGCCAGGCGCTTGCCCTCGTCCGTAGTTTGGCTCCGAACCAACGAAGATGAGGAGGCCGTGCGGCGGACGCCCGACGTCATGGCCTTAGCCTTAACGGACGAGCCACCCTTCGATCTGGATGCCAGCTCCTGGTTGACCACAGGCGCCGGCGCATTGCCAGCCGTGGCGAGGTTGCCAAAGCTCGGCTTGCGGCCGCCCATCGACATGGACCGCAGGTTGAGGCTCGAGTTGGAGCGTTTGCGCATACCGCCGATGCCGCCCAGCCCCCGGCCGCCAGAAGCGGAGACTTCTACAGGCTGCGTGGGCGCTGCACCACCACTCAACCCGTCCATGGGGCTGACCGACGCCGACTGAGAGGATGAGTACGGCGGCGCCCGCAGACCGCTGGCACTACCACTCAACGACGCGCTCATTACCGAGTTGCCCAGGGTCAGCTCGGAAAACTCCTGGCTCGCGTGGGCCAGTCCGGCCGACGGCGACACGGGCTGCGACCCCGCGTGTCGCAGGCGCGGGCTCTTGGGTAGCACCGCGTCGTAATTGACGTCGTACACCGAGTCCTCCTCGACCTCCACCACCGGCGCCATATCCACCCGCAGTGCCCGGCCTGAGTTCTCCCCCCACAGCAGCACGGGCACGTGGGGCAGAAAGAAGAGCAGGTCGACGGCAATCCACGACCGGCGGCGGTAGAGGGCACCCGGGTAGGGCGACGCATGCGTGCACGTGCAAGACGCGAGGATGGCATCACGAGGCAGGTCGGCCTGGTCGGCTCGGTACAGCCGCGCGAGCGTGTTGGCGGTCGAGCGCTTGTGCGGCGGCAGCACTGCCACCGACCCGTCCCGGCGGAGTGACATGCCCGAGATGGACGCGAGGATCTGGGAAATCCGCATGCTATGCGGCACCACCCCCGAAGCCACCAGCTGTGGCTCACGGTGGAAGTGGCTCTCGCCGAGAACCATGAACGTTGGGTACTCGTTCCACAACTCGCGGGTCAGCTTGACCAGGAAGGGGTTGGCGTACCCACAATCCGAGCCCGCCTCGCTGGCCCAGTACCCGCTCTCCTCATTACGCATCACAACGGTGCCGTACAAGATGTCCGAGAGGGAGTAATGCGGCACGCCGTCCGGGTCCAAACGGAACAGCTCCTCCGCGTCGACAGCCATGATGGGCGGGCACGACTGGGCATTGTCTAGGCGGATGCCTCGCACGCCATAATCCCGCGCCAAGCGTTTGACCTCTGAGATGAGGAGCGACCATGTCTCCACCTTGCGGTAGTTGAGCAGCGCCGACTCTTCCCACGTGATCACCCGACCGTCGGTGCCCGGGTGGGACACGAGCACCCCACGCTCGTCGCGCGTCATGACCCCCAACGACGTGTACTTGCGGTGCGCGCGCCGACGGGAGACACGCTCAATGGCGTCGACAACCGGGACCATGCCCAGTCGCCGGATCTCCGCCGTCAGCTGCGCAAAGTCGTCGCCGCCGCCGAGGACCGAGGCGAGCACCCCACGGTCCGCCGCCGCCATCGGCGGCGCGTCGGGCTCGTCAATCGGGCGCTCGAGGGCACCCATCAGGTACACCGCCGTCGCGCCCGACATCTTCAAGTCCGAGAGCACCTGTAGGACCGCCCCAAAAGAGCCCCGCGTCTCGAGCTGGCCCGTCCCGGCATCCCACGAGGCGCCGACCTGGTCCACTGGCACTTCGGCCACCAGCGACTCGCGGGAGCCCGCTGGTTGCACCACAAAGCGACCACACAGACGTCGCCGATCCATGTGGCCCAGCGGGTCCACCCCATCGTTGGGGCCGTCGACATCGACATCGGCGTCAAGGTCCTCCCCATTGGCCCCAGTCCCGACGGCCGCCCCAGTGCTGGCTGTCGACGGGTCTGGTGGCGCGTGGCGCTTCACGTCCGGCACAAAGTCCCCATCCTCTGCCCGCGCTACCAGCCAATCATAGTAGCCTGGCCGGGGGAAGGGCGGCAACTTCACGCGGAGACCCCCGCCCGCCGTCGATGTGACCGCGTGCGTCGTCCAGCGGGGCGGCCGGCCAGCGTCCGACGGCCCAAACAGCCGCAGCGTCAAGGACCCTGGCGCCAAGACCGTCGGCTGGGTGGGATCCGTTTGTGGGAGGCTGACGCTGACCACTGGCGCCTCCCCGACAGACGAAACTGCTGGCATCAGCGAGTTCTCCAGCTGCAGCGAGTGTCCGTCGTAGAGCACGTTGAGCAGCACCACCGCCGCCTCCCGCACAGGCGCGTGCATGTTGCCGAGAGCGGCAATGAGCGTCGCCTCAATGACCGTCACAATGTCGGGGCACCGGGCGTACGAGGTGACCTGCGCGTCGAGCAGGGCCGCCTGGACGTCCCCCATCGTCTCGGTGGCAACCGCCACATCGCGGGTGGTCAAGCCCTTGGCCCACTTCTCCGCCCGCTTCCGCGTTGCCGGCGTTGCCTTTCCCTGCGCAGCGGCCGCACTGGCGCCGGCGGCCGCACTAAGGCGAGACACTGCAGCCAGCGCGTCCAAAAGACGAACACAAAGGATGGCCACAATCGAGAGGAACGACGAGTTCCACCAGAGTCAGCAAGTGCATGCGCCGGGTCGTGCACAGGGAAACAATCACCGCGTCAGCAGGGTACCGTGCCACCAAATCGGCCCGCGAGCAAGCAAACCGTCGACAAGACGCAGGGCATGGCACATTGAGTGGGCGGTCGCCGAAAGCCGGACAGCTGCCCACCCATCGACGCCACCAACGTACCGAGCGCACTCATCATTCCGGTCGCGGATGCCCGCCGTGTGCCGTGCTCTCGCCCGCTCAGCGGCGGGGCAACGGCCACAACGTCGACGGCGCTTCGCCTCCCTACCCCCCGTCAAACGACGCACTACCGGAGGCGCGTCGTGACGCCCGTGCACGATCCTCCCCGCCCGCGCGTCAAGCCCACAAATGCCCTCACGCGTGGCGGGCCAACGCGGCCCCTGACCGCCAACTGGCCACGCTCCTCAACGCGGCCGCGTCGCCGCCGCCGCGCCCTGTTGTGCGTGGCGCCCGCGGGCCACGAGCTGCTGCCCCTCATCCGGATGCATATCCCCGCCGTCCCCACCGTCTGGGGTGCTGTGGGGCGGGCCCCCCGACTGCGGCCGGATCCAAGCTGTGGCTCTCAGACTGCAGCTGCGGGGCCATCCGTCAGCACAATCTGCATCGGCGATGAAAAGAAGCACGCTGACTGTCACATGCAACAATTGAATCATATGATTGGACCAATTGCCTTCGCCACGCAAGGACCCTGATCTCGCAGGGACCACAAGCCCGTGACACGAATTAATCTGAGCCCCAGGAGCGAAGACACGTGGACCTCCGCGCGCCACACACGGCTCCCCGTGCGAGCCGCGCTGCGGAGTCGTCGGCGGCCTCAACACGTCACCCACTGCCGCGCCCGTGGCGTCACAAGAGCCCGAAGATGACCCCCTCTGCGTTATGACCCGTCGTTGGGGACAAGTTCGGGTTGCTCCACAGAGCTTGGAAGAGCGTCAAAAACGGTGAAGAGTCAAGACCAGAATCCAGTACAGGCGAGAAAACCCTGCACTTGCTTTCACGGGCTGTCGGCGGCATGCTACACAAAACTGGTGAAGTCACCCGCGCATGCACACCGAGAAAAGAAACAAGCCAAGCATCCCCCCCGCCACCCCCCAACCCCCGCCTCCACAGTCCCCGCCCCTGTTCACAAGAAGGTGTCCTCAAAGACGCCCAGCTCCTCCAGCCGCCGCACCCGGTGCAGGGCGAGCGCCCCCGCCCGCTTGGCACTCCGCTGAGTCCGCACCCAGAAGAGGAGCCCCTCGTCGAGGCAGTTGGCGCGCGCGTGCCACCGCCCGCCGCTGGTGCTGACCGCCGCGGCCAGGCGCGCAAAGCCCCGCTCCCACTCGAGGTCGAACCAGTCAAAGTCAAAGCGAGCGCCGAGCAGGAGCGTAAACCGCTCTGGCCGCAGCGCGCCCGTGCGAAGCAGCCGCCGCTGTGTCAGCATCCACAGTTGGAGCTTGCGCAGGCTGAGGGGGAGCTTGGTCGGAACCACCGACGCGGTCGTCTCGGGGGCTTGCGTCCAGCTGGTCGCAACGCCGGCGGAGGCGGGGAAGGGCAACGGCGACGGCACCGCCCGCGGCGGCACCCGAGGCGACGGGCGGGCCCCCGAGCGGGCCGTGGCAGCCCCATTGGGGGCCACATCGGCGACCGCCCGGCCGGCAAGCCCGTCGCCAGCCACCCCGCCAGCAACGCCATTGCCGGCCGCCAAGCCGCCGACGACGCCATTGCCACTGGCAACGCCATTGCGACCCGCCGAACCGGCGGCCACGCCATTGTCGACCGCCACAACCGCGTCTCCGACCAGCGGCGGCAAGTCACACTTGGTCGGCGCGGGCCCGCTGGCGCCGCCGGCGCGCTTGCGCGCTTGCCGCAACGACGCGGCCGAGGCGCGGCCCTTGGCAGTTTGCGCCGCCGCCAGCCGCTGGAGGCACAGCTCCCGCGCCGCCCGCTCCAAGTTAACTTCCCCCTCCTCGTCGACCGCGTCGCCGGCTTCGGCGGCGCTGACCAACTCTGCGACGCTCATCGAGCCGTCGGCAATGCGGGCAGTGACGCGGAGCATCTCCTCCCGTAGCCGCACATACTCGGCGAGGCGCGCCTCCCACGCAGCCTGCTGCGCGTCCCACACAAAACCGATCGACTCGAGGCGCGCCGCGCGCTCCAGGGGCATGAGGCCCTTGCGCCACTGGGTGCGCTGGGAGGACACCCAGTTGTGGAGGCTGACGCTCACCGACAGAGGCACGTCCGCAATGCCCCCATTGGCCGCCGCATAGGCGACCAAGTCGGCAAAGCGGGACTCCCACGGCGGCAACCGGTGGTGCGCCCACTCCATGCCGAGGGCGTCGAGCTTGCGCAGCCGCTCGGGCGCCAACCGCCCGAGCCGCTGGGACGTGCGTTGGTTTTGCACCCACGCGCCGAGCGGCGCCAGCGACCCGCTGGTCGGCACACGCACGTGGCCGCGGGCTGCCTTGAACTGCCGCAGCTGGTGAAGGCGCGCCTCCCACTGGGAGCTGTGCCGGTTCCACACCATCCCAATCGCGTCGAGGCGGGCGACGCGATCGGGCAGAAGCTGGTTTTGTCGCCGCAGCGCACGCTGCAGCTGCGTCCACCGCACCAGCCGCTCGTCCGACCCGAGCGCCGTGTGGCAGTGGCCATTGACGCGGCGGAACTCGACCAGCGCCTCGTACTGCACATCCCAGGCGCTGGCGGAGGGGGACTTGGGGGAAGCACTGGTAGAGGGTTTGGTGCGGGCATGGGAGGGGAGATTGGTGGCGCGAGACGGGGTGGCACACGTCGCAGGCGCCGGCGAGGCCGTCGGCACCATGCGCAAGCTCACCCCGGTCGGCAGCGACACGCTGACATCCGACACGAGCGATGGCCCCGCGTTTGGCCGCGCGGGGGCAGACGCACTGCGCGCACGACTGGGGTCGCCGCTGGTTGGCCGACTCCTGGCGCTCTTGGCTCGGCTGCTGCTGCTGCCGCTGCTGCTGCTGCTGCGGCCGCCGCCGCTGCTGCTACTGCTGCCGCTGCTGCCGCCGCCGCCGACGCCATCGCCAGCAGAGGGTGTCACAGCATCCGTCCCGGCGACCGCCCGCTTGCCGGGCGGCCGCCCTCGCCTTGCCCGCGCCCGCGGTTCAGGCGGCGGCGGACCGGCAGCCTTCGTCGCCTGCGCCGGCCGCCCTGGCCCGCGTACCGCCGCGACCGCCAGTACGGTCTCGGCACCAGCCGCCACGGCGTCTGCGCGGCGACGCAATGGCGGTGGCGGCGGCAGCGGCAGCACCGCCACCCCACCCGCCCTCACAGCGTCAACGGGCAGCGCCGGCCGCGATTTCCTCGCCACTCCTGCGGGCGCAACAACCACCGACGTGGCGGTGGTGGTGGTGGCGGCGGCAGCCGCGGCGGCGGCGGAGGCGGCGGCGGCGGAGGCGGCGGCGGCGGAGGCGGCGGCGGCGGCAGTAGCGGCGGCGGCGGCAGCGGCGGCGGTGGAGGTGGCAGCTACGCGCGGGGGCGCTGTTGGAAGAGTCACAGCACCGCGGCAGCGGCCGCCGTCGCGACCACCGCCGCTGCTGCGGCCAGCCGACGCGCCCGCCGCCGCGGCTGGCGAGCCCGGCGTTGACGGCGGTGGTTGCACGACTACGCGCAGCGCGCGGTGGCGCTGCGCGCTCGTCGACGCCGTCCGACATACAATGGCCAGGCGGCGGGGGCGCCGCGGCGCCGCCACTGCGGACGGCCCCGCCCGCCGCGCGGCTGCGCCGAGCAGCCCGGGGGGGCCGAGAAAGGCCGCCCCGACTGCGGTGCCAAAGGGCGGCACCGCCCC
>Ga0115029_1002193_pt1 | contig 11940 bp, 13 predicted proteins | sample SidtaG_3_FD_87297 | JGI IMG/M metagenome (GOLD analysis project Ga0115029, IMG submission 87297) | Marine algal microbial communities from Sidmouth, United Kingdom - Sidmouth_Asex1 metaG | ecosystem: Host-associated > Algae > Red algae > Unclassified | place: Sidmouth, United Kingdom | collected...
CGTCCCGGATCATCTTGGCGCGCGACGCAAACTTGATGATGTTTTCGTCGTCGCCCTTCTTCAGGCTGCTCAGCTCGTCCATGAGCCGCAGCAGCTGCGCGTTGTCACGTGCCTCAAACATGACCATGAGCGCGTCCCACTCCTCCTTGGCCGTGTCAACCGACGTGACCGTGTTGAGATGCACGGGCTTGACCGACATCTGGATGGTCGCCAACGCCGCCTCGTTCATGGCGTCCCACGCTTCGACCACTGGGTCGAACTTCTTGTCGTCCAAACCAGAAGCAGGGCGGTCCGTCACGACGGCCGTCCTCAGCTTCTCTTTCTTGAGCTGCGGACGCTGGTACGCCGCCCACACCTTGTAATCGTCGTCCAGCTGCGCGAACCGCGGGCCGCTAAGGCGGCCGTAGTCAGACATGTTGACGACAGCGGCGCGACCAAGCACCGCACTGACGACGTCGACGGCGGTATCCGCCCGCGAGACGCCGGAACACAGCGCAACCCGAGCAACGTCGTCCTACCAGCGACCTCAGGAAAGACGACGATGACCACCAGCGACAGCTGGGACCAAAACCTGAGAAGCGGGAGGCACATAGGTGGATGCGTTGGTTTACTTGGATGGCGGTCTTGGGCCCTCTAGGACCGCCTGATATACCCTAGGCGACCCCTCTGCCAGTCCCAGAGAAGACGCCCTCTCAGTGCTCCCCCAGGCACTTTCACTCTCCGCGCGTGCAGGGCCTGCGGCGCACCTCTCAAAGCGACGCATGCGCCTCCCCGGTGCTAAGCAGCCCACCGCAGCACAATCCAGTCACCACGCCACGCACAATCTCCCCGAGCTCACCACAAGAAGAAGGAAGCTCACCAATAGATACACAAATCAAGTACAAACAAGTACAAATCATACGAAATGGAATGCCAACGAGTACATGAGCTTGAGTCAGCAAGAGCCCGCGTGTAAGTATAGCTCCAATGGACTCTCCAAGCGGAGCTCAACACCGCCTTGGCAAACTTCCGGGAGGACCGCAACACGGCGTGCGCCCCACCCGCGTCCTGGGGATAGGCGGGCTGCAAGACGTCACTGACGAGCGGCCAGTCGTCCGTGGCGACGGACGGCCACAGCGGAGCAAGCCACGCCCGGACGGCGGGTGGCGCCGGCCGTGGCGGGATCGCAGGGGCAGCCTGCCCCAGGAGCGTCGGATGCTTCTCCGCCACGATCGCGGGCCCCCCGCCGGGGTCGAGGACAGGGCCCCCCTCTATGACGGGCGCCGGGGAGGTCGCTGCCTCGGCCCCGGGGCCGGCCACCGGAACGGCGCCCGCCGGACGGGGCGAGTTTCGCCAATCCCGGCCGTTCGGGTCGTACGAGAGCCGCATGCCCGGCGGCACCGGCGGACTAGCGGGGACGATTGGGCGGCGCCCGGGCGGTCCCGACGTGGTCGAGGCGACGGACGCCGACGCCGGTCCCGGAGCGGCGGACGCCGTGGACAGGCACGACGCGGGAGCGGGAGACGGAGCCCCGACGGGGCCGGCGGGGGGCGTCGCCGGGGACGGCTCCATCTCGGCTGAAGGGGATTTAGTACTACGGGGCCCCCTATGCGCCGTGGGGCCACCGCGGGGACGTCGACGGCGCCAGGGCACGCGGTGCCCGACGGGAGGTGGCGACGCCAGCGGCGGTGGTGGCCGACGGTGCGGCGACGCCGGGGCCGGGGCGAGGGGGCGGCCGCGCTGCCCGGCTTGGGCCCCCAGGGGAGCGTACCCGACCCGCCGCGCCCGGCACGCGGGCCCCGCGGGAGGCCGATTGGCGCGCCCGAGATGGCGCTGGCGCGCCTGAGAGGGCGCGGCAGGCGACGGCCGACCGAACGCCACGCGGCGGGTGCAGCGCGTTGCGCGCGGGACGGTTTCTCCCCCTCGTCTGTAATGATCGCCTCGGGGGACTTAACATGCATTGAGGGAATTATCTGCATTGGTCGGTGACGGCCCGGGTCAATTCCCATTTGGGGAATTTGGGCCCGGGCGACGGTTTCCGCCCTTTTAGGACGAAGGGCGACGACGGTGGGAGGCACCGTCGTCGCCAGCAAGTACACCGTGTCTCGATGTCCTGGCGTTTCGATCGGCCCGACTTCCCGGACCTCGAGTCCCATTGCGGGTGTCGCGCGAGCGGCTGAGACGGCCGTTTCTTCCCTCCTTCTGAGGTAACCCCCTAGATTGTGGTACGACAGACGGCCTTCCTGAACGGCGACCTTGACGAGGAGGTCTACATGGAGCAGCCGGAGGGATATGTCGATCCCACGTATCCGGACAAGGTGTGCCGTTTGCTCCAAGCGCTGTATGGGCTTAAGCAAGCCCCCAAAATGTGGTATGCCAAGCTCGACGCCTTCCTCGAGTCGCAAGGGTTCGACAACATCGACCCGGATGCCTTCCTTTACCTCCAGATGGATGACGGTGAGATCATCATCGTCCTGGTGTACGTCGACGATCTTCTTCTGGTCGGGTCAAGCATGGAGGCGATTAACAAGATCAAGAAGACGCTTCGCAAGCGCTTCGAGATGATGGACCTGGGCGAGGCCAAGGTCATCCTCGGGCTAGAGATTAGTCGTGACAAGACGTTGGGCACCCTCAAGCTATCGCAGGGCAAGTACGCGACAAAAGTTCTCGAGAAGTTCGGTATGGCAGAGTGCAACCCGATCGCGACTCCTTTGGAGGTCGGGCTGCAGCTGGCTAGTTCGGAGAAGAGCAACGAGTCTCTTTCTTATCGCGAGGCCGTCGGAAGCCTGATGTACCTCATGCTCGGGACGCGTCCTGATCTCGTCTTCGCGGTCGGCAAGCTAAGCCGTTTCATGTCAGGCCACGGGAAGGAGCACTTGGCGGCTGTGAAGCGCGTCCCTCGATATGTCCAGGGGTCTGTCGACAAGGGCCTGGTCTACAACAAGTCCGCGTCGGGCATCCTCCAAGGATTCAGCGATATCGACTGGGCAGATGCCTACGAGACGCGGCGGTCTACGACGGGCTTCATGTTCATCTTCGGCGGGGCGGCCGTCAGCTGGGCTTCGAAGTTGTAGAAGACGGTGGCGCTATCAACCATGGAGGCGGAGTACATGGCTCTTTGCGAGGCCAGCAAGGAAGCTGTCTGGCTCGACAAGCTCATCCAACGCGTCACCATGCTCGTGACGCAGTCGGACAATTTGGTTGGGCCGGTTAACATCAAGATCGACAACAGCGGCTGCATCGACTTCGCCAAGAATCCCGTCGAGCACAAGCGCACCAAGCACATCGACATTCGCTACCACTTTGTGCGGGCTGTCAGTGCATTGCTGCTCCAAGGCGGCCATGACGGGCGACGTCCGATTCGGGACGTCAAGATTCTAGGCGGACATACTTCTCGACAAGTACCTCACGGGCAGTCAGCTGTCAGGCGCCGTCAAGCCACGGGGCGTGTTGGACTTAGGAAACTCCGCTTTATCCGGTGAGAATATTGTTGGAACGTCATGCTCAACGCCGCTGTCAGCCCTGTTGCTGTAAAATGCAAAATTCAAGTAACCAGGTTTTGACAAGGTTCGAACACCCGACTCCCGAACGCGACCCGAAGGTCACGGCTAATTACAGTGGGAGCCCCATTTCCCACTAGGCTACCCATGCGACTTCCTGGCGGTTTGGTGACCGCTGGTGCATTCGACATTTGTACCCGTGCGATTTTGAGTGAAGTTTTTGTGATTTCACATTTTCTGTTCTTGCGCTTCTGATGCTTTGATTTGCGTGGGCTTTGCTTTAAAGCTTTCATGTGCGTGGGCTTTGCTTTGATCCTTGATGCTTTGATTTGTTGAGCGCTTTGATTTAGAGTGTGGTCAGGCGCGTGCGCGGGCGAGCTGCTTGAGCGGCGTGGTAGGCTTGAGTGCTCCGACTTGGACTACTTGAGGAGTGCCCTTGATGGGAAGAGGGGCTCTTTGGAGAGACAACCAACAAAGCACGTTCGCACACATACACACAGGCTCAAGCCGCTCAACCACGTCACCGTGGTCCCCCATCCCGTATCCCCACTACGTTTTCAACAAATATCGGTGAAAACGATAGCAACACACAAGCTCAAGCCACTGAACCACTTCACCGTGGTACCCCATCCTTTATCCCCACTGCGTTTCAACACCCTTGGGAGCTGCGCCTTCTTGGCTGACGTGTGGAGCTCCGTCTTTGGCAACAGGGCAGTCATCCTCAAGACGAACTGGCGGCAGATCCGCGACCCACAGATGCTGGGGCTGCTGCTGCGGCTGCGGAAGGGGCAACACACGGACGGGGACATGGCGTTGCTAGCCACACGCCGCACGGCGGTCTTTCCCCCCAACGTCATTTGTCTTTTTTGCCACGAACTGGACGCGACTGACAAGAATGAGGAGGAGCTGCAGCTGCTGCCAGGGCCCTCTGTGGTGCTTAACGCGGTGGATGAGGTCCAAGATGCGGCTTACCTCACCCTCGCGCGGGCTTCGGCTCTGCTGGACGGGGAGCTCAAGCTCGCGCGCGTCGTCTCCCTCCGGGTCGGCGCCGTGGTGGCTGTGCCGACGGCCTGCCTCGCATCACAAGGTGTGCCCTGCGGGACGCGCGGTATCGTCGTTCGCTGCCGGGCTCTCGGGCGTCGGCGCAACCCTCGTGTTCGGTTTGCTATACCCACGGGGACCAGCTAGGTGATTGACGTGACGCCGACGGTGGGCCATGTCTTCGCCCTGGACGGTGTCAAGCGGGCGGCTACGAGGATGCAGGTGCTGCTTGTTCTGGCATGGGCATCGACTGTTCACTCCGCTCAAGGGTGGACGCTGGACGAGGCGGCGGCTGACCTGACTAACGCGTTTGCTGCTGGGCAGGCCCTCTCTGGCCTTTCTCGAACATCCACCCTGGGCGGGCTCTACCTGATGGGTTTTGATGAGGATAGTATCATCGTCGACGATGCGGCGTTTTCTTTCCATGAGGCCGTTGTTTCTATGTTTTACACGAAGCATGGGGTTGCTTTTGTACCTTCTCGTCTCAAGCGCCGTGCAAGACTCAAAGGGCGTGCTCGAGCCCGGCTGGCGGCAGCGGACAACCAGGCTGCGAGTCGTGCTTCCAGATCAGCTATTGGGACAATGACCCAGGTCCTTCCGCTTCCATTGTTTTTCTTAGTCATGCAATGCGAAATCTGCATCATCTAATCGCAAACATCCGGCGTTTCCGAGAATCACATGAAAGAAATCGACGATTGCTGATTTTTGGATTTCTGAAAATCGTTAAAGGATCAACCGAGATTGCAGCCCTTGCTGCCCCTGCTTCGCGAGCGTGAAGCCCGCGCTTCACATTATCACGCGCCCCCACCGCTCGCGCAATACCAAAACCCGCTGTAACCGTTGCTGCTCGCCGCGCACGCACCAGCCCCGACCGCTGCTCTGCGCGTTCGACTCGGCCTGCCGCATACCGTTTCTCCGCGCGTACGCCGGTCCACTGCCCAGGGCAGCTGAGTCCTGGTGCCCCTCCTTTTGTGTCCCTCTTCTCTTGCATTCCTTCCTTTCGATACCCCCCCGTTGTCGGGCACCTGGTGCCTGTGGCGCCCGCCTCGTTGAGGGCCCCGGTGAGGGGATTCCGGGAGGCGGCAGCGCGGGCTCCACCGCCATCGAGACGATCAACAGGTCCGTTGATTCGTCCGGGTCGGCTCCCATCCCGATGCCTTTCAAGAAGGCTAGCGCGGTCATGGCGGATGTGTGGTCGATGCCTGACGCCAAGGTGGAGCCAACGCCGCCTCTCTCGCCCGCTCCCACAGCCCAAGCATCATTGCACGGGAACGCCGACAACGCCGTGAAGCCTGTGGCGACGCCGTCCCAGCGGATCAAGATGGCGGCGGTCGAGGCGACCGTGGCGGCTGCAGCGCCGCCGGTGCCACCGGCGACGAATAACGGCTTCTCCGACGACTTCTACACGGCCTGCAACAAGAACGTGGCAGAGGCGAGAGACATGGCCATCAAGGCCGCCAAGCAGGCCGGATACTTCACGGCGCAGGCGGCCGCCTACCAGGCGGGAAATCTGGGGAATGTTGACGGTGCGTGTGAGCACGACGCTCACGTTGCTGATGCCACTGCCGAAATTTGTGCAGACCTTGAGGCGACCGCCGCTATTTCCGCCTGTGTGACACGCACCGCTGCCTCCGCCGGCGCCTACACCTCCACCATATCGTACCAGTACGACGACGTAGCTGGCCAGGTCAAGCGTGATATCTAAGCTGAGTACCAGGAGGCGTCTGACATGCGCGCAGAGTTCCTGTCTGACTTTCCGTTTTCTCCTATGTTCTGATACCTTTTTCTAGTTGCGGTGAATGCGTTGCTTTGCGTGTCAATAACGAAGATGTGCTGGCCAGTGCCATGCACAATAAAGACCTTGTAAACAAGCAGCAAAGACTGCTTCGGCGCTTTTTCCACCTGCGACTCCACGGAAGAAACATTTTATGGTCGAGACAGAGCTAGGAGAACTGAAAGAGCCATTAGAGAACCACTGCCAGGCATGAATCACTCTCGCCTAGCCCAGTGCCAAACCCATTCTCTCTCCCATTCCCCACCCATAAGGCACACACCCCAGCTACAGATATTCTTGCCTACACACACCAAGCTGCACACACCTAGTCCGTCCCCTCCACTTCGACGAATCTCCGCACTTGGTCTTGTGCACGTTGGCTGTGGCGCGTACAGACAGCGCCGCCGCCGTCATTAATGCACTCATCTTTATCTTGGCGGCGGCGACAATGCCCACACCGAGTACCGCCGCTGCCCCTTGACGCCGATCGTCGAGTCAGTCGTGTACACGCCAACAAGGAGCACACGCTTGATGAATTCAACCGGGATTGGCAACCGCTTGCGGTCCTGCCCGTCCACCCGCACGGCGTGGGCCGCCTTGTGGCCCGCGACCGCAAGGGAGACCACCTTCGCGGCGGTCGGGTCCGGGTGGCAGGCCATGGCAGGGACGGTGCGGATAGTCGACAGATACTTGGCCAACGACTTGGGAGCCAAGGCGCCCCGAGAGTGCTCGAACGCAACATACCCGACGATAGTAGCCGCGTCGGCAGGCAGAGCGCGGAGGTTCCGGTCGCGACAGTAGGTCGCAAAGGCGCGCCAGCGCGACATATAGCTGCGGCGGGTGAGCGGCCGGAACGACAGGTGGAGTAGCGCCCGGGAATCGGCGCCCATGGCGCCGGGCAGCAGCTTCGGACCCATCAGCCCTGCAGCGAGGTGACGGAAGCGGTGGTCGTCTGTGACGCCACGCGTCCGTTGAAACGGAACACCACCGTCCGCCACCACGGGCGGGGGGAATGGGGGTCCGCTGCGCCGTGGTTGTACACCCCCTCCTCCAGCGGCAGCGGGAGGAACGTGGTGCACTCTTCCATCGCCGTCCTCCGACACGGCTGGGCATCCCACTGGGGGGCCACCAGGGTGACGCGGGCGCCCGTCGCGACGATGCGGCGGACCAGCGGGCAAATATGGTTGAAGGGGGGGTTGGCCCAGCAGTTGTACTCGGACCAATCCTGAGCGAACGCGTCGATGCCCGACGAGTTGGGGGTCGCGCCCCGAGAGAAGAAGCGCCCGCAGCGTGTCTTCAGGTCGTTGGCGAAGTTGTCGAGCGTGTGGGGGCCGTACGACACCTCCAGCCTCGAGAAGCCCGCAAAGGACAGCGTCCAGGACGTGCTGTCGCGCTCCCGCGACAGGCGGTCGGCCCAGATGTTGAGCGCCGACCGGAGGTGCTCGGGGCGCAGGTCGATCCCCATGGCCGACGTGACGGATTGTAGCGGTCGCAACTCGTCCATCATGGCCGGCGACGACGACGTGCCGCTGTTTATGGCGCCAATGGCCACCGTCGAGTCCATCTTCAGGCGGATGACCGTCTCGCGGTCGGCGAGGAGGTGGCGGAAGGACTGCAGTGCCTGCCGCACGGCGCCCAGCTCGAGCGGGTTGATGTGCATGGAGCGCCGGTGGAGGCCGTGGAAGCCACGCGCCAGCGTAACGCCATCGAAGACCGCCCCCCACCCGACCGTGCTTGCGTCCGTCTCCATTGTCACGGTGGGTGGGGCGGGCTAGATGGCCCGTCCCGTCGACGAGTGGCGCCGCAATGCGGACCACTAGGTCAGGTCCCGCAAGCCCTTGTGGGTCAGGAGGACGTCGCCCGTCCGCCTCGCGTTGAGCGCTGCGTAGAGGGCGGCTAGGTGGAAGCGGGCGGTAGGCATACTCAGGTGCGTGCTCACCGCCCTTCCCAAGAACGAGCGGAGCGGGGAAAACTAGAAGTACCGGCGGTGGGCGGTGGCCAAGCGGTAGAGGGCGGCCGCCATCTGCTCCGAGGGGAGGGCGCGGTCGGGGGGCAGGAGGAACAGTCGACGCTCCTTGTCGACGGTGTGCCCAAGGAGGCGGACGGCCGTCGGGCCGGTCCGCACGCCCTTGTTCGGGGGCACCCGCAGCCCGATCCGCGTGAAAAGGCGATGGACCGTGTCGAAAGCCGCGATCACCTCTGTCTGCGTCACTGGTTGGCCACGTCCCGCCGGCGGGGCCCCGCCGAAGTCGTCCACGTCGGCGATTATGCCAACACCCTTGCCACGTAGCGCCTGGACGACGGGTCGGCAGACTTCGGTCCACGTGTACGGTGCCACGCGCAGCCCAAAGGGCATCGTCAAAGGGATGAAGACGCGGCCGTCCAGCTCGAACGCCAGTCAAAGGGCGTCTTCCGGGCGTAGGAGCAGGTGATGGTAGGCGTCGGCGACGTCCCACACGAGCAAGGCGTCCTCCGGCCGGAGGACCTGGGCCAGGTCCGCCAGCGTCTCGTACCGGCAGGCCCGCTAAGCCATGTAGCCTTTGGGGTAGCGGTAATCGATCACCGTCCGTGCGGCACCGCTGCTCGAGCGCACGACGAAGGCCGGAGACACGACCTTGATACGGGCCAGCTCCGTCTGGTCCGTCACCTCCCTGACGTATTCGAGGTCGAGCTGCCGCCGGATCTCGCCCATCATAAACGCCGCGTCGGCCGGAGAAGCGGGGTATGGGCGGGCGCGCCGTGGGGGCGGGCGGCTCGTTCACGGGATCTTCACCCCGTGGGCCATGGATTCCAGCACCCAGCTGCTCGCCCCAAGCTTGCGCCACTCGGGCAGCGCCCGCCGCACTCGGTGAGCCTGGCGGTGCCCAAAGGGCATTTTGACCGCCCTGGGGGCCGAAGCGCACGTGGCACTCGGCGACAGTGGTCACGATTGTGGCGGCGGCTCGACCGGGGGGACCACGGGGGGCATCGGCGTGGGCGGCGGCGCCCGCGACGACGACCCGCGGTCGGGAAAGGCGGCCGCGGACGGGCCATTCGGCCCCTTGCCCTTGCCGCGCGCCATTGGGGACGGGGCTACTGCCGCGGCGCCCCGCGCGCGGCGCGTTTAGGCGCCGCAGCCCCGGCGTCGCGGGCGTCACCGCCACCGCCGCCGGAACTGCGAGGAAGCCGTCGTCCTTCGGCGTCGCCGCCACCGCCGCTGCTGCCACCACAGCCGACGCCACAGCTCTCGCCGCGGCGCGCGCCGCCACCACCGGTGACGGCGTCTCGGGGGGGCACGCGGAAGCCGCGAGAAGCCGCGCCGATCTTCGCAGAGGCATGAACCTCAGCGCGAGCGACGCGGGCGAGGAACTCGCGGGCACTGGAGCCGCGGAGGGTGTTTCGAGTGACGGCCGTGGCATGCGCGAACGCGTCAGCGATGCCGGACTCCGACTGGCGGAGGGCCAGGAAGTCGTAGCGGGCAGCACCAAGCGAGAAGATACGACGCGCGGAGAGCAGGAGCGCGACGAGCTCGGTGTCTTCGACTTCTTTGTCGCTGTAGAGGAGGGTCTGGAGAACGCTGGCGTGCTGTTTGAGCCACGCGAGCGACTGATACCGGGCACGCGCCTCGTGCTCGTCCCTGCTGCCGCTGGGGAAGGAAGAAGAGTGGCGCGTATCCTCGGGGGCAAACGGGACCGGGAGGCCGTCGCGCCGCTGGACGCACGGCGGGATGGAAAATCCGTTGAGGACGTCGTCGGGCCCGTCTGGGATCTCGACGCGGTCAAAGCCGTCGTCGTAGCGGTCGCGCGCTTCACGGTCGCTGCTGTCGTCGCCGCGGTCTGGGCGGGCGGGACGCCCGCCAGGCGGGCCGATTGGCGAACGGGCACCAGCGAGGGGGGGACCATTGATCGCCTCCCCGTCCGTGTCGAGCCGTTCGTCCACGTTCTTATTGCCAAGGGCCTCGAGGCGCACGTTGGCAGCAGCCAGGTCGCGCGCGAGCGCGGCGATGACCTGGGCGTCGGTGTGGCCGCAGAAATTGTTAAGGTCGCGCCGGGCCTGGTCGACCTCGGCGGCGGCAGCGTCGGCGGCGGCGGAGATGCGGGCGGCCTCGCTGTCCGTCGGCTCCTCCTCGTCGGACCCGTCGCGGGGCGGCGGGTCGCGGCCGGCCGCGGCCGTCAGCGCCGGCGTCGAAGCCCCGGTCGCGGTGGAGGCGAGCGTGCCTGCGGCGGCAGCGGTGGCGGCGGCGGCGGCGTTAGCCGCCGCGTCGACGGTGATACCGTCGGCGCGGGAGCCAGTGCTCATGGTGAGGCAAGCTACGTCAAAACCGTGGGAATAAGCCCAGAAGAGTTTGCTTCGAGCTGTGTTTTACAACAAGCGAAAAGCAAAGGACGTTGGGGAGCGAGGGGGGAAAGAGAGAAAGAAAAATAGCGCAACCTTCTTGTACTCAATCGCCGCCGCCAACCGTCGTTCGTGCCGCCCCGCCCGTCCGCTCGCCGTCTCGCTCCGCGTCGTGGGCGCGTTGCGCCGTGCACGCGCTTGGCCGCGGGCGCGCGCGCCGCCCCGCCGGTTGTCGCCGCGTCGTCGTGGCGCACCGCGGGCGAGGGGGGCGCCGTGTGGCGCCCCGTCGCGTCTGCGGCCGCGTGACGGGCGCTCGGTCTGGGAGAGGTGACTGCTCGAGTCATGAAGTTTGGCGTCGGGGGGGGGGTGCGACGTGGCGGCGGCACGCCGTCACAGCCGCTGCGCGTCGTACGTCGCGCCCGCTGCGGTCGTGCACCGCGGAGGGGCCACCCGCGTGGAGGCGTCGTTGCGTCACGGCAGCCGCCAGCGTGGCGTTGCCGAGCCGTTAAGAGCGCCCGCGCGGAGGTCCAATGCGGTGCGTCGCCGTCGCTGGGCGCAACCGCCGTGTCGCCGCCCCCCCCCCCACGCGGATAACATTCCCGTGCGGTTCCGAGGGCAAATCCTTGACAGCCATGAAGAACTCGACTAAAACATCACATTTTTTTAAAGACTCGTTTCTGAACCTTTGAAGGGCCCTGGGAACGGTAGTGTGACTGGCTAAGCGTACAAAGGCCTCCTTCATGCTCTTTCCACCCCCCGAAGGTCACAACCCCTACCACCGAACCTGGAAGCTGCCACCACCTCCCCACTGTGCTCAGCCTGTGGGCTAGCCAACATTTGGTGTGTGTGCTCACCGCACACCCTATACTATGTGTAGAGCCCGAAGCACCACATCAGCACCCCCACTAGAACCACATCAGCACCCCCACTGGACGCCCGCAGTACGTACGTTGTGCTTTCGATCAACCTAGCAGTCCGCACATGGTGGGCGTGGGTCCCTTGCACACCAGGCATCCGGTGAACTCTTTTCAGACTCGTTTATAGCTCGGGAGTATCCCCCTCTCCCACAACAGCGGCGCATAATGCTGTTTTAGATCCTGGGATCCTACATTGTTGCTTTGGGTCGCCTTGTCTGAGTGGTGTGCGGCTGGGGCCGCGCTGTTGCATGTAGGATCCCAGGATCTAAAAAGACATGAAAACGTTTGCATCTCAAAACAGCTCAGAAGCTCTGAGAGCGCTCGCTGCGCGTTGCTGCGGCCGTTCGTCCCGCATGTGTCCCAGGCACCAGAAGGGAATGCCTCGGCCAGTGCATTTACTGCTTCGCTATTTCAA
>Ga0115029_1002199_pt1 | contig 11924 bp, 8 predicted proteins | sample SidtaG_3_FD_87297 | JGI IMG/M metagenome (GOLD analysis project Ga0115029, IMG submission 87297) | Marine algal microbial communities from Sidmouth, United Kingdom - Sidmouth_Asex1 metaG | ecosystem: Host-associated > Algae > Red algae > Unclassified | place: Sidmouth, United Kingdom | collected...
CGCGCATAGCTGAGCTACGTAAGGAAGATTTAGTGAAACATATAAGAAAAAGAACAATTCAGACGGGTAGATTATTTTTTTCGTCTTCCCTTACGTTCAAACAACACCTACTATCCCTTACGCGAGAAACGAGCAACCACTGAATTTGTCAAGGAGCCAATATCTTCTAACGCGAACAATCGTAGAAATTACCAAAGCACCAACATTCCTAAAACTTAAATAACAACCTTGCAGCGATTGTATTTGCATTCGTATTGGCATTATATTCGAGTTGTGGGGTGATTTGGAGGTCGTATTTGCTCAAATTATTTTTACTTTTCTTTGCGCACCTTGCCCACAAATACGCACCAACACCTGCCGTCAGAACGGCACCAGCACCGAGTATGTGTGCCATACGATTAGACTTTCTGGCTTTATCAAGTTCAGGGCGTGCGTTGGGTTCACCTACTATTGGTTTATAATCCTCATCATAGATTTTTAGGGCTTTACTGCGGAGATAAAAGCCCGCACCACCAATCAAACCACCGGCTACAACAAGCACCTTACCCGGCGTTTTATTACATACTTTACCTGTTGCTACTTTTGAGATTTTAGGTGTTTTTTCCTCTTTTTCCTTCTTGGGCTTCTTCGGTTTCGGCGTTTTTTCTTTCTTAGGCTTTTCCGATTCTACTTTTGGAATAGTGGCAGGTTTGGGCTTAGATTCTACCACAACCGTTGGTTCTTTTGGTGCTGGGGCTACTTCGACTATCGGTGCTTTTGGTCTATCGGGAAACAAACCGTCTATAATTTTGCTTACGGCATCATTAATTTCTTCGGAGTCATTAAATTCATTCATTTTTCGACTGAAAATGTTTGCCGTGAGTGGTTCATGCGAGGTACGAATGCCGTTTTCAGCACCATATAAATAGGTATTGAGCGTAATGTAATTATTTGCTATCAATAACTTACCAAAAATAATCCTATCTGCTTCCCGGTCATAATCAAGTCGAATATCTTGAATACCAACCCGTTCCAATTTGATTTTTGATTTGCGTGGCAAAATAATATCGTAACCCAATACCTGCAAATCCGCAACAAGTTTTTCCTTGAGTTGCTTGCCTATATTTTGCAGTCGGTCATATTCCGAATCGCTCAGGTCAAGGTCGTCAGGAATGTGAAATTCGTCAATGTCAAACTTTTGTGCGTGCATGCCCGTACACATCAGTACGAAAAACAAGGCATAAAAGATAGATAATTTTTGTGTGTGCTTCATGGTAATAGTGTTGTCGTGTTGTCGTGTAGTGGTATTGTAGTTACTGTACGACGACACCACAACACCACAACACTAATTCACCTATTATAAATCAAATCGCCGGGCGATTTGGATAGCATAGTTCGTATCGTGTAGAGCGAAACGAATATGGTTACTACTATTAAAATAATAAGTGTAATGAGTGTATTTGGATGAATTAAATTAAAATAAGAGGTTTCGGCTTCGCCTACTATTCTATCTGCCAACATTAAGTCGGCAGCATAACCCGACAATGCAGCAATGAGCAAAGAAAGTACGATACTAAAGACCAAAAACTGCAAAATAATACGAAAATAAATACCTTGAGCCTCGCCGTTGCCAAGTCCAAAGGCTTTTAGTGTACCGATTTTCATTTTCACTTTTGAAAGGTGCATTTTTAGCAAATTGAACAGAAATAAACTGATACTCGTTGCGCCAAAACCGACCAAGAGCCACGCAATGATTTTCGTTATTTTACTTAAAAAATTAAAATTTTCTTTTTCTTTTATCTGAGCAATATCTACCTCAATAGGGTTGCGCGCACCCATGCGTTCGGGATTGCGGTAGAGCGTATCTGCGAAAGAACGTATTTTTGATAAGTTGTTGAAATACAAAGAAATACGGTCGTAACTAATATCGTCTCGTACCCGTGCAGCATCGTAACGATAGATACGTTTGATGTCTTTCGGAGCATCGGCGAATAGGGGAGAGGCTTGTATTTTTGCCCATATTTTATCGGTTTTCGCACTGCGTAAAATAGTGTAAAAAGTAATTTCTATATCGTGACCTTCGGCATGCGACATATCGTGTTTGCCTGTGATACGATAATTGGGTTCTTCAGATTTATATTGGACATTTTCCTTAAAGAATTGCTTGATGGCATCAAGTGTTTTTTCTGCATTTTCGAGCTTGCCTGGCACGAAGAGGTGAATATCTCGATGTTGGCGAATATCGAATGCGCCTTCGATTTTTTCGCCATGCGTTTCGTAAAAATTAAGGGTGTAGGTGAGCAAATTTCGACCCGGAATTTCTTCGACAACCGCACGTATAGGTATAGGCACACGTAGATTGATAGGTTCGGCGGAAGCAATATCATTTACGGTATATTCCATGTCTACAAAAGTAGCGTCTGGTGGCATATCAAGCCGATTGAGAAAACGCTTGGTGACGATGAGGCTGAGGTCAGTATTGCCCAACATCGCGGTATCGCCGTACAGTAAATTTTTGCCGCGAAGTAGTTCGCTGACGAGTGGATTTTTGTTTTGGGTATCAAATTTTACGCTGCGTCCTTTGACCCGTTCTGTATTGGTATCGTCGGTTTTTTTCCAAAACCTCAATGGATATTGTACATAAGCAGAGACGTTTTCGTATTCAAATTCACCAGCAAGTTCGGGGTCAGAAAGCCTTAAGCGGATGTTTTCGGCATTATCGCTCTCGCGCCACGGAACGGTGATGCTCATCCATTTGACAAAGGCATTGTTCATTTTTTTATTGAGGTAATCCAAACTCCCATTGGCAAAACCGATTGCCATAAAAGTCAGCGTAAGCATGGTAGTCAGTATCCAAAAATTGATACGTCGTTTGCCTGTGAGTGCTTTGCCTTCTTTTTCAAAAAATAAAGAAGTATAAGTTGGATTGGCAGTCGTGACGGGAGCGGTATTTTGAGGCGGTGGGTTTGTTGTGGGTGATTTGTAGAGGTCGGCGAGTTGTTGGCGGAAAGTGTCGGGGGTATCGCGCCATGCTTGGGCAACATAGATGTTTTGGGGTAATATTTCGCCATGACCTTCGGGCGATTTGGTGATGACGATGATGCGGTCGGCATGCCGTACTGCGAGGTCTATATCATGAGAAACCACAACGGCAGAAGATGTATTGTGCAAATTTTGTTTGAGGATGTGAAGGAGTTCGTTGGCATTGGCTTCATCGAGGTTGCCCGTTGGTTCATCGCCGAAAATGACGGTAAACTTATTATTAATAGCTCTGATGAAGGCAAGCCGTTGACGCTGTCCGCCAGAAAGATTGACGGCGAGGGTATTGGTATTGAGTTCGGTTTCGGTGAGTCCGACTTGGTTGGCGAGTTGTCGGGCGTCGGTCATGGCTTCGTCTTGACGGACGTTTTGTTTTATCATTTGTGCCAAACAAATGTTTTCATAAGCCGTGAAATTTTCCATCAGGTTGGTGTCCTGAAAGATGAAGCTGAAGTGTTTTTTTCGTACTTGGGAAATAGCTTCGGGCTTATTTTTTCGCCATAATTCACTGAATTTGAATGAATTATTATCATTACCATCAAAATGCACTTCACCGGATGCGATGGTATTATTCATTAGGGCGAGGGTTTCGAGGAGGGTGCTTTTTCCGGAACCTGATACACCCAACAAGAAGACGAGTTCGCCCTGCGGAATATCCAATTCGGGGATATGTAGTACGGTTTTACCTGTATTATAGGCACAGGAAAGGTCGCGAATTTGAAAGATGGTCTTCATAGTGTTTTTTATGTTATAATGCTACAATGATGAAATGCTTAAATAAATGAGTGAATGTAATCATCGTGAAAAGTTCGCTCATTCATTCACTCACTCACTCACTCACTCACTCACTCACTCACTCACTCATTCATTCACTCACTCACTCACTCATTCATTCATTCATTCATTCATTCATTCATTCATTCCCATTGTAGCATTTCATCATTATCGCATTATCGCATTGTTTATTAGGGTACCATTTCCTGCGGCACCCAGTAATAAGTATTGTCGCGAGAGCGGAAAAAATAGTCGGGATTGCCAATTATTTTTCTCATGGATAATAATTTATCTTCTATGTAATAATAAATTTCGCGCAATTCGTCCCCGTTTACTTTTCTTTTGTCTTCGAGTTCTTTTAGGGTATATTTGTTGAGAATATCGCTTTTGGATTCGAGCCCTACGACAGATTCCATAATTTTACCGAGTGGCATATTGGCAACTGCGGAAACATCGGAGCCATAGTGTCTGATAATCACTTCTTTATAAGATAAGATGATGCCTTCACGAAGTTCGCTCCCCGAAGGGTCGGGTGGCAAGAGTTGTTCTATTGTTCGTTCTAAGTCATATAATTCTCTATCGGTGAGAAAAAGAACGTGTTTGAATAGCGGATATTCGAGTTTGTCTACTTGTAATGGTGCGTAGGCTTCGACGAAAAGCTGATAGTCCATATCGCGTAGTTTTCTGAGGTCAATACCTGGTATTTCTTTCAATATGTGTTCGAGTACGGCGTCATTGATACCGGGATTGCAGTCGATATATATTCTACAATCGAGGTCACGGAGGAGTTTTTCATGTTGGTCTTCAAAGGACTTGAGCATTTGTCTAATTTCCTCTTCGAGTTGGGCTTGCGACATGCTACCGCCTTTATCGGAATAGGTAAGTGAGCCGGGTAGAGAAGTCTCTATGGGGTATCTCAAGCGGTAGGTATTGCCTTCGTCTTCGTAGAGTTTGGGGCGGAGGTTGTTTCTTTTGGAAGACTCTATAATGAAGTTTTTGGTTTGGTTGATAAACTCATTATAGATACGTCCGAGCTGTCCTTTTACGTTGCGAGTTTGGAAGGAAATAATGCCACATTCCTTTTCTTTCATTTTTTGGATGAGGTCTAAATTGCTGACATTGAGCGCATTACCTGCGTCACCTATCAGTACCATAATATTGGTTTCTTTAGGGTCGAGGGTGCGCAAGGCGATGTTGATGCCTTCGTACATATCTGTGGGGGCATCATTGTCTTCGGCGATGTCTTGTTTGTCTCTATACTTTTCCAGCGTCTGAATGACGGCAGAATGGTTGGAGGTCAGGGCTTGTCGAGCGACCACACCTTCGCCACTTTTGCCATAGATAAATGTAGCAATTTCGTATTTTTTGTTGGGGTTTTCGAGTAGATTGAGACTGTTTTTGACCGAATTGATGATGGGGACAAAGAAGGGGTGGTTGCCCTTTGTTCCATCGATCACAAAAATCATGTTAATATTTTGTTTTTTGTCTCTGATGGTATTGTATTGGGCATCGAGTTGAGCATGTTCGGAGGCACTATATACTTGTTTATTATTTTTGCTAAATACTTCTGTAATAACACCTGTTTTGTATATTTTTCCTTCGCTTTCGGATAGCACGGGCATACGTTTTTCCTCTGGCGGCATGCGTTTTTCGTACTTATCATCACCCCATAATACTTTGCTGAATCGCGCGGGTTTGCCTGTTTTAAGTTCGTAGGCAGCATCGTAATTGGAAAACAGCGTGGCTTTCACGCCTTTGGCTCGTCGCTCTGCGGCGGCTTCTGCGTCGCTATTGGGTTCTATGCAAAGCCTTTGTGACCAGAGTCTGATATTTTTTTCCGAAATCCAGCCTTTTATGATTTTTTTGGAAGCGGCATCTGAACGTTGCAATTTCGGTGCATTTCCCAACAAAAAACTCTCGCCTTTTCTGTCGTAAATGTATAAAAACTCAAATAATCTGATGTCATTTTCGTTTTGTGCCGTTTTTTCGAGGGTAGGAGAGTTGTAGAGTGTAAGTTGCTGCTCGCCTCCGACACCTCTGGTGTATCGCTCAACACTGTGTATCACAAGCCCTTTGATAGTGAAATCAGTATTGGGGTTGACCAGCGAATTGCGCCACAATAACAGGTTCTCTTTTGGTGCCCAACCGTAATATTCGGCTCTTTTCATATTCACCTTTCGGGTAGAATTGTTGGAAGTCACCGTAGGGTCGTATTTTATCAATTGTACATGCGTATCGGACTCGCCTATGACGTAAAAATTATCCATGAAACTCATGGTTTTACCATTTGGCTCGGTGCTGTTTGGACTATCGTAAATAAAGTTATTGTCTCTGTCGGAACTGACAACCCAGTCGTTTGTAGCACCAGAGGGCGACATTTTGTCTTTAGTATCGTTGGAGAGGTTTTCATTCGGCTTAAAGTAATCTCTGGAGGTTTGTAAAATTTTTGCCCTTTTGGGTTTTTGCGCCTCCAATGTGCCGACGATAGCTATTAAAAATATGAACGTAAATGTGGATAATTTCAGAATCGAATGCTTCATAACTTGTTGTTTTTACTGAATAATTGGGGTGAAAATTAGTTCATAGGTTAGGCAGTCTATAGTCCATAGTTATTACAATCGGTTGAATTACAATGAATTGATTTTTTGTTAAACTGTCTGACGTTAAAGAGCTAATTGTATAAATTTAATATATGAATTTGCGATAAAATGTGTGTGGAATATTTTTTTACAAATTCAAGTGTACTTTTTATTTTATAATTTCAAATCAATAATTTTGTAAGTGATACCAAGTCCCACTGGTTCGAAAGGATTATTGTACTCTATTGTTTTTTGGATTGCATTGGTGTTTAGTTTTCGTGTTTGTCTATTGTTGATATAAACATTAGCAATTGCATTTCCTTTAAAATCAAGTGTTTGTACAAATTCATTGACCAACATGGCTATCATGCTACTGGGTTGGTTTTGGAGCGAAGAAGCGTACTGATCGGTGATGAAGAAATGAAAATTGACCTGACGGTTTACTTCAAAAAGACTGCTGTATAGTGCTTCGCGTACTTGCTTCTTTTCGGCAAATTTATCGCCTGGAAAAGGGGCGTCATTTTGCAAAATATTATTGAGCCAAGTGCTGATATTTTTGGCATCTGTTGTGATTCTTGGGTTATTGTCATTGCTGGCATAGATGACGAGCAATTGCCCCTTGTTTTCGGCAATTTCTGCGGCGCGTGTTTCGATGAGGTCGATTTGCTTTTGAGATATACCGTCATCTGCCCTTGTCTGACTATTATCAATGTATATAAAATCAAATGTCTCATAAGACGCTGTTTGAGCATTCGAATTATAGCTTACTATAAATAAAAATAATGCCAATATAGTGTATTTCATGGTGTATAAGTAATTTTGAATGAATAGGTATTGAATGTTGAACGATTTAATGTGCTGACTAATAGTTTTTTACGAAAAAGAATAAAAAATTAATTTTCGTAAATTGTAATGTGTGTAATTATATTATTATCCTCTGTAATTTCTACTCTACTGATATTTTTCTGCAATTCACGTATTGCAATGTCTTGACAATATTTGTAGAGTTCAGATGATTCTTTTGATTCTTTCGAGCCATTATTTTTTAGGATACTGACAGGTGTTTCGTCACGGGCTATGCGAATGATTTTATCATAATCATCCCCTAGGTTTTTATTTCTAATGATAGCTTTTAGCGAGGCGGCGATAGTGTTTTCTTTGTTGCGTTTTTCGGTGGCGCGTTTGCTTATTGCTGCTGCTGCTGCGCGTTTTTCTTCTAGTGCTATTTGTGCAGCTTTAGCTTTTTCTGCAGCAATTCTTTCTTGTTCGATTCTCTCCGATTCTACTTTTTCGCGAGCTATTCGTGCTGCTTCAAGTTCTTCGGGTGTCGGTGTTGGTGGCGTATACGCAGGCGGACTATAAGGAGCAGGCGCAGGTTGTACAGGCACTGGTTTGTGAGTACTTGTAGGTGACACGTAGGGCGTGACGGGTTCGATAGATTTGGGCGGACTCACGACGGGAGGTGTGTAGGGTATAACTCGACTCGTAGTACTTGACGGCGTCGTGTAAGTCCGTTTTTGTGGGGTATTAGTGGCTTTGGGTTGCTTTTCAGGCGCGATAGGTTTGGGCTTTGCGATAGGTTTTTTGGGGGCAGGAATGGGCGTATTTTTAGGAGGATTAACTTCTTTTTCTACAGGTTTTTCAATGGGAGCTTGTGGCTTGGGAGTCGGTTCTATTGGTTGAGGAATAGGCTCGGAATTATTGACGAGTTCCATCGTTTCTGCGGTTTCGCCCTCTTTCACAAAAGTTCCATACAATACCGCTGTCAGGGCGATAATTCCCACAATTCCCATTAATAAAAATATATCTCGCATTTAATTTTAACTTTTTATTGTTCAATAATACGTAAGGCAGTTGCTTTGCCTTCGGCATCTGTGTTTAGTACTTCCACGCGACTGATTTGTTGTCCGCCTTGTATATTGAGACTGTTGTAATAATCATAAAATTTATCATCCGTTTGCTGTCCGTTTCGGGAGATTTTTATGAGCATGTTTTCATCTGCTACATTGGGTAATAAGTCATTATAGTAGATATTTGTTTTTAATTCATCGTTGTCACTACGGGCGATTTCCTGAAATTTAGTTTTTAATTTAGTCGCTAAATCCATTTCTACGACGGGTGGCGGTGTGGGCGTCGGCTCTGGCGGAGCAATCGACGGATTGACGATGATAGTTTGCGTGCTCACATTTTTGCCTGTACCATTGACGGAGAGCATGACGATGTAGTTTCCAGCAAAATTATAGACATGGGTTGGGTTGCGCTCTTGGGAAGTGTAGCCATCGCCGAAGTTCCACAACCAGCTTTTTGCATTGGGGGTTTTATCTGTAAATGGAATGATTTCTCCGGCACGAGGGTTGGTATTGCCAATGTCAAATGCTGCGGTGATATTTGGGTGATAGGGGGCGGGAGTATTGCGTTTTTTTACGGTGATTTTGAGGGTAGCAACCATATTTTCATCACCATTGAGCATACGCGATACCGTATATGTGCCGGCTTGGGCGTAGCTGTGTGCCGGATTTTGGAGCGGAGAAGAATTGGCATTACCAAAATTCCACCAATATGCAGACGCACCTCCGCTATTGTCTTCAAATTGAATGGACTCGCCTACAAAAGCGATTTCTTTTGAGGCAGATATTTCGCCTTGCGTGACAACGATTTCTTCTGCGTCGGGGTTGATAATATCTACGATTTCAAAGACATGACGGTATTCGCAACCTTCGTTTATTTTGACGACAACTTCTTGCGTACTTTTTTTGTCAAAAACAAAAAGAGGGGAGGGTTGGTCGGAAGTTTGCCCGTCTTCCATCGTCCATTGATAGGTAGAAATACGAGGGAGACTGCCCGCCGACTTTAGGGAAAGATGGACTTCTTCACCGACCTCGTAAGACTTTTTTTCTGTATAAATTCGGATATCTGCCGGACAGTCGGCTGGCTTTCGGAGGATTGCCACGCCAATAAAGACCGCTGCAATCAACGCTACCGCCGCTATTGCCATGATTATATTTCTATCCATTATGCTTCGTTGTGTTTGTTGCTTGTTTAATATTCTGCTCTGCAGAATAGAGTCTAATGCCTATATCTTTTTTTACAAGAAAAAGTAAACCTACATCTGTTCAAAAAAATATATTTATATCCTATAATTTCTTTCACTATATATTATTTTTTTTAAATAAAAGTGTCAACTATATTTCTAACTGGACTTTGGGCATTGGGGAATTAGAAAACCGGATAATTAGGTAAAATGCTCATTGTCAATGATTTACATTAATTTGTGTTTTATTAAAAATTATTTATATTTAAATATTTATTAACCTGATAAATAGTGAACTATACTTGCGTCAGCCTAATTCCCCAGTTCCCTAATATTGCACAAAATATGAGTCCAGTAAACATGCCTACATTTCGTTAAAAGCGAATTAATTATTAAAACCCTGTTCCTTAACTACCTCCTACCGCCCAATCGTATAGAAAGTCCTGCTGTAATTCCTATTGCCGAATAGCCTAAACCACCTTCGATTAGTGAAGTATACTCGCCGTGTTTATCGGTGCCTTCACCTATGATTTTATCGCTGATTTGGTAATTATTATTTGCTTTCAATGTACCCGAAATATATTGCCCGCCGATTTGGAGGGCTATACTTTGGGAGATATTATAGACTGCTCCAACGCGTGCCAAAAGATTGATATGTGGGGCAAGGTTGCTCGAATTGTTGCCATCTCCAAGCGGAATATTGATACCTATATTATGACCATCATCATAAAGTTCGTTAAAATGTTCTTCTACGTTTACGCCGTCTGCGGCATAGCTATCAGCGGTCTGAAACCAAGTAAACTTACCATCTTCGCCCATATTATCGTATGTGGGTTCGGCATTGCCATTGGCACTGTATCTGATGGCTTCGTAATTTGCCATAGCTCCCGTATTGAGTGTACTTTTGGAAGATGAACTAAGATTATACTGAATACCTGCGTGAGCAAATATTCCGATTTTTTTCTCCGGATGCGTCCTAAATTTCAGCAATAGCGGCACGCCGATATTCGTCATCGTGTATTCTTCTGTGATGCCTGTCATGGTCAGGATGCGTTCGTAGCTGCGGTTTTCAGCCGTATTATAATGATTGGAGGCATATTGAGCATTAAAATCATTCAACTCAAAACCACCACTTATGCTTTGATATTGCAAGCCTGTACCGATGCCCAGATTGTCGGAAAAATAATAATCTACCTCAACTCCGAGATTAAGACTCGTCCCAGAATTTGTGCTAAGTTTAGCCGCCAAATCGTTGCGTACCGTCTCGTATCCCCATACAATATTGTCATTATTGGAGGAAACACCGAAGGCAATAGATGGGTTGATATAAAAGCCACTCCGATTTTGTTGCGGAATTACTACGGGTATTATTTCAACTTTGACAAATGCTTTGTCGCATTGGTTTTTGTTATCACAAACTTCGTATTCGAATTGGTCATTTCGATTGGTCGAAGAACTTCTTGGGGTGTAAGTGGCAATGCCTTCCTTACTTAGAGCAACTGTACCGCGTTCGGGTTGCCTTGTAATTTTATAAATAGCATTTTTTATGTTTTTATCATTTCGGGCGAGGTCGAATGTCACTTTTTTATTGCCTTTTTTAAGGTTGAGTGTCATCGCATCGTCTTGTGCGGTAAGTTTTTTCTCTGCGGATTTTATTGGCGATGATGACGACGGTGGTTCTGTATTGAGTTTATTAATTTTCACAAAATCCAACTCGCGGTCAATCGTCAAGTGAAATATCATGTCGGCGGTATCCAATACATATTTCCCGGCTTCATCTCTGGCTCTAAATTGACGTTCTATCGCTACGCGGGCTTTTCTTTGGTCGAGTTGGCTATAATCTGCCTGTAGCTTGGCAATTTTGACCGTCATGCCTTGCGGAAAACGTGCCATGAGTGCTTGCGTGTATGCTTCGACAGATTGTTCGCTCACTTCTGTACCGCCGTCTTCTGCTGTTTGTGAACTCAGGCGGTCTGTTACTTTTGCATTCGTCACAAATAAAGCTTTGAAGGCTTCTGCCTGCTCCGTAGAATATTCGGACTTGCCCAAATCGGAAAGTTCGCAAGTATTGATATATTTTTCAATCAATAAATCTATCTCATCAGCAGCTTTACGGCGTTCTTGCCAATCGAGCTTTTGTGCCGTGATACTTCCCGATAATATGATTGATATAAATAAAAATAATATTTTTCTCATGTTCTTGCTTTGAAATTGCCTAATTGATACTTAAATCAAATAAATTGAGTGTGTCACAACTCGGTGGTAACGAAAATCCAAAACTCCAAATCAAAACGTCTTTCTGAATTTATTTCAGAATCTCCTATGCGACAGGGCGCGATTTTGATATGAGTTTCAGTTTTTTATTTTATTAGACTTTATTTAGGAATATTTTGTATGCGTGGAATTTTGTATTTTTTCGATAATCGAGCCTCATTTTGAGCTGCATACCCTACGGTACGGAGCGAAAAATAGGAGAAGAGTATCGGAAAAAGACAATGTTAGCTGCATACAAAATATTTCTA
>Ga0115029_1002211_pt1 | contig 11864 bp, 9 predicted proteins | sample SidtaG_3_FD_87297 | JGI IMG/M metagenome (GOLD analysis project Ga0115029, IMG submission 87297) | Marine algal microbial communities from Sidmouth, United Kingdom - Sidmouth_Asex1 metaG | ecosystem: Host-associated > Algae > Red algae > Unclassified | place: Sidmouth, United Kingdom | collected...
GATGGCGGTGGCGGAGATGCCTGTACAAGTACGACTGAACCAACTGCGACACTTGAAGTTTGCGGTGGTTTAGTACCGGATTTGAGTAGTGCCGAATCGACCATTTTGGCAGGTATTGGCGATGTTTCACTGATTACAGGCGATGTGATTTGGTACACAGATACAGGGCTTACAATGCAATACAACGGCGAAGCTATTGACCACGATGACAGTACCGCAGCAGGTACTTGCGAAGCGGGTATCGTTACTTTATACGCACAAGTGATTTGCGACGATGGAGAGCGTTTCTTTGCGGGAATAGTCAATATTACGGTCTATCCGTTTGCACCAAATCTCGCACCTGCCGGACCTGGCTGTATGCTGGTAGTGACGCCGGCTTGTCCGGGTGACATCATCGGTATAGCATCCAACGCTACAGGCGGTGCAAGCCTTGCGAATTGGGATCCGAATACAGGCGTTTACACTGCATTTGAAGGTGATTTTGCAGGTTCGATAGACTTAGAAATCACTAGTGCGAATACGCCATGCGGTACGATGATTTATACACTCGAAATTCCGCGCTGTGGTAATCCTGACGAAGTACCAACAGTCGGAGAATGGGGATTGATTATACTTGGATTGATGATGTCGATTGTTGCCATAGTAGGCATCAGACAAAGACGTGAAGACGAATATTACGCAAACTAATAAACGAAGTTTATAGACGATAAAAGCCCTCTCATTCGCAAGAATGAGAGGGCTTTCTTGTTGGGTAGTCCTTTGATGTAAGGCTGAAAGTCAGAGGACTTGCCTTACATTTTCAAGGTGCAAGGCAAGTCTGAGCATTACATTTATGGTGCTACCTCTTGTCGTAGTATGGTGCTTTCAATTCATATTATAAATTCGCAAAAAAAACGGAAGATAAACTATTGTTTATCTTCCGTTTCTGGCTACCCGTCTAACGTTGGACGCTTTGACAGTCAGCGAGTTATAAAGGTATTGAAATTCAAGCGATTGTAAGAACTGCGGACTGCCGACTGTCCAACTGCGGACTGATAGCTCCGTTTCTCTTTAATTTGACGTGATTAAAAATCGTTAATTAGAACTATTTTCCTGTGAAATCATCTGCCTGGCGAGTTCAATAATTTGAGGATTATCAATTTCGATAATACCGCCATTCGGTCCCGGTTGTACGTGCAAATCAACTACCTTACCTCCTTCTGCATATTTCTTAGCTCCAAAATAATTACGAACGGTTTGTTCGGGCATATTGAGTTCATCGGCAATTTTAGAAACGCTCCCGGTAGGTAGATTGTGCTTGATTTTTCTTAGTTCTTCAAATGTTATCAGCATAATAGAAAATATTAGAAGTGAAGGGGCTGTTGTGATTTATAAACTCGTAGAATGAAGTGTTATATTTCGTATATAGTGATAAATTTAAAACAAAATAAAATTTAAACAAAATATTTTGTAATAAAATTTTACTATTTGTTGTTTGTACCTAATAATCGCATAAAATATATAGTTTTTTTTACTACTTTGGAACAAAAACACTCTCCGTATTTCGTTGTTGTACAGTAAAATTACTGAGTAGTTGATTCTTCTTTATATAAAAAGATGTATGCAAACAACGAATAACGGACACACGAATCACGACTAAAATATGCCATATAAAAGCCTACGCCATTGCGTCAATGACTTAGAACGTACCGGACAATTGGTACGTATCAAAGCTGAACTTGACCCCAATTTGGAAATTGCCGAAGTACACCGTCGCGTATATGATGCGGGCGGACCTGCGCTGCTATTTGAGCGTGTCAAGGGAAGTCCGTTTCAGGCGGTATCGAACCTTTACGGCACGATTGAACGCACAGAATACATCTTTCGCGATACGATAAAACGGGTGCAGAAAGTTATCGAATTGAAAGCCGACCCCACCAATTTTTTTAAAAAACCGACGAGGTATTTGGGTGCGCCATTCACGGCATTGAAGGCACTGCCTATGCGAAGACGTATGCGTGTGCCTGTCGCTTATGGCGAGACGACTATCGACCAATTGCCACAGATTAAATCTTGGCCCATGGACGGCGGAGCTTTTGTGACTTTGCCCCAAGTGTATACCGAAGACCCCGAAAAATCGGGTGTCATGGGGGCATCTAACCTCGGTATGTACCGCATCCAACTTTCCGGTAATGACTATATACAAAATGAAGAAATTGGTTTGCATTATCAAATTCACAGAGGCATCGGCGTACACCACGAAAAGTATAATCGTATGGATAAACCTTTCAAAGCCAGTGTGTTTGTAGGTGGATTACCTTCTCATGCCTTTTCTGCGATAATGCCTTTGCCGGAGGGCTTGACGGAGTTGACTTTCGCTGGAATGTTGGCAGGGAAACGTTTTGGATATGCTCGCCGGGATGGTCATGTGCTGTCTGCGGATGCTGATTTTTGTATTACGGGAGAAATTATAAAAGATAAGAAAAAACTTGAAGGACCGTTTGGCGACCATTTGGGATATTACAGCCTCGCACATGATTTTCCGGTGATGAAAGTCGATAAAGTTTATCATAGAAAAGATGCGATTTGGCATTTTACGGTAGTAGGTAGACCGCCGCAGGAAGATTCGAGTTTTGGTTGGATGATACACCAACTTGTGAAGCCGCTCGCGCCACAAGAATTTCCCGGATTGGTGGGCATCAATGCCGTAGATGCAGCGGGTGTGCATCCGCTACTTCTCGCGGTAGGGCAGGAGCGTTATATGCCTTTTCGGGAGCGCAAGCCGGAGGAAATTTTGACGATTGCCAACCGGATTTTAGGGTCGGGGCAGACTTCGCTGGCGAAGTTTTTGTTTATAGCAGCGGCAGGCGACGGGTCTATAGATACGCACGATATTCCGCACTTTTTTCAACATTTTTTGGAGCGTGTAGATTGGCGTAGAGACCTTCATTTTCAGACAAATACGACGATAGATACGCTTGATTATTCGGGCGATGGCTGGAATGCCGGCTCGAAGGTGGTCATTGCCTGTTGTGGAGATAAAAAACGGAAATTGACGGCAGATTTGCCGCATGATTTTCATTTGCCGAATGGCTATAATAAAACTGCGTTTTGCATGCCGGGGATTCTTGCCCTCGAAGCACCAAAATTTATGAGTTATGATACGGCACAGAAGGAACTCGCTGACCTCACCGCCCAGCTTGCAACTCGTACAGATATGGGGAATATTCCGCTTATCGTATTGTGTGATGATGCGAAATTTGCTGCGGCTACGTTGAATAATTTTGTGTGGGTGACGTTCACGCGCGCCAATCCTTCGCATGATATTTATGGGGTGAAAAGTTCGACGACATTCAAACATTGGGGGTGTGAGGGTTCGTTGATTATTGATGCTCGAATAAAGCCGCATCATGCGCCGCCGCTGGTGACTGACCCGGAGGTGAGTAGCAGAGTGGATGCCTTGTTTGCTAAAGGTGGAGGTTTGGAGGGGATTTTATAAGAACATGGTTGAATTTTTCCTGCCTGAAAACCAATATCTTATAAACTTGACTTTACATCAAATCAGTTGTTTATCCCGGTAAACGCCTTCTTTGATGCCTCGCCAAAACCATCCCGATAGTTATCAGGATTGATTATCAGTTTGAAAAAATTTAAGCATTAGGGGGAACGAAGAGTCATTTATGTAATATGATTTTTAAATTGAAGGATAAACCTGAGTCGTTGGACATTTTTAAAATGTCAGACGACAGTGTCTTGAATAATAAGTTATTACAAATTAAAATATTTTTTATTGTTGACTGCTTTTTCAAATAAAAATAAAATACTTCTCGTCTGACATTTTAAAAATCTATTGATACCCGATCTCTTTTTCGGTTGCGCAAGTTGTCTGGCATTTTGCAAATGGCAGACAACAGCATTTTGTATTTTATTGACAATTACAGATTTTATTTATTATGATAAATGGTTCTTTGACAAGTTCCGTGATTGTTCGTCCCTTGCGTAAGGGATAGTAGGTGTTGTTTGAACGTAATGTAGCGATAGCGGAATGGAGAGAGTGCCGGATAGCCCGACCCCCGACTGATAAGGAGGGGGATACGCCCAAATTATTATTCACTTCGTGTTCCCTTAGCAAACGAGATACTTAGAGGTGTGGGGTATCAATAGATTTTAAAAATGTCCATTGAGCAGGCTTCTCGAAATGATGTGAGGTATCGTTAGATAGCTCGCCCCTCGACTGAAGGAGGGGCGAACCCAAGTTGAAGTTGAGAATTGAAAAAATAGAACACCTACCTCGGATATAGGGATACCAAAGCAGGTGTGTAACAAGCGATTGAATTTATAATGAGTAGGATGTATTTACTCCTATCATCATGCTTTTTTTATCTTCACGGGTACAGTAATAAAAATAATTAAAGATTATTGTAGTTTTCACTTCGATAACATAATAATAAATACCAGTCTCTAAGTTTTTGGGGGTAAACTGATAAGTAGTGTTACCGGGCGGAATTTCTACATCGAGGATTCGCTTGTCAGTATGGTTATGTATATGTAATTTTGTGCGTTTTTTGAGGGGAATATTGAATTGGAACAGAATTGTCCCGATACACACGTCGTTTTCAAGGGGGGTGATGAGCTGCAATGAGTGGTTGCATGTCGTAGCCTGTTTGGTACGCAGTATAGAGGTGTTTGCGTCGATACCGGCGCGAATAGCTTTATTCGTGAGTTGCTCTTTTTCATGTTCTAATAGAAAAGAGACTCTGGAACGACAACTGGAGGATTGTTCTAAATGATTGATCATCCATTGAGGAAGTTCATTTATTTTTCTATCCAACATTTTCTCCACGCAAACAGCTACTCCTTGTGAGGTGAGTTCACCCCACGAATTAAGCATTGTTCGGTTTACCATCTAAGAGGGCTTTAAGTGTAAGTTTTGAGTGTTAGTGTAATTGAATAAAAGTACTAATTTTAGGGAGTGGTGAAAATCAGTATAGCTTTTATTCATACTAAAGCTCGTAGTTTACGAAGTTTAACAACAAAAATAAACGGACGATTTTAGAGGGTCTTTGCTTCATATCCTAGCTTAAGAGAGTAGTTGGTAGAGTAATTTTTTTTGATTTATTATTCCATATATTGATTTTTGTGAAAGTAGAATGGAGTATGTATGTAAGTGGATGTACGAGTACATCCACTTACTTGAAATGTAGAATATCGGCTGGTGATTGCCTGTTCTACATTTTACATAGTCTCATATTATTTAAAATTACATTTAGCGATGGCTTGTGCTTTATTTGAGTAATCTTCAAAATAGTGTTGGACAAGCTCTGTAAAGTAGGCAATGTTTTGGTTGCCGCGTCTGCTAAAATTGATGTTATGCCTCGTGAGGAGGACATCCCATATTTTGTCTTCTTTTCTTTCGTAATTCTTTCTAAAAGAATCACTTTTTTGTGTTTGTGTATGCTCTATACGCGATAAAATACCGTTCATAAACTCGAAGAAATCTTGACGGTTCTGCTCTTGCCCGGCAAATTGTATAATCTCGTCAATGGTTTCCCGCTTGCAGTCGGAATATAGTGATTTGATATGCCGGGGATTGATTCCTTCAGCGTTGTACATCATTGCCAGAATGAGTTTGAATTGTCGGGCGGTTTCTTCATTTTTGCAAACGATAGTGAGGGCTGCGTCTAGCGTTTGTGCGTGCATGTGAAGGTAGTAACTCAACTCGTCGTCGCCTTCAAAGCGACTAATCCCGCTATCGGTGGATGCCGGATGATATGAGTTGGAAACGGATATAGTGTCTATTTTAGAGTGATGCTGCTTCAATACTGTCAGTATATCCCGTTGGATAATGGTATTGAGGTAGGGATAGACCATTCCGTCGTTTTTGTAGTTTTTTTTCAAACTACTTTTCCGTATTTTTTCTAACAACATTAAAGTAGTACCGCTTTCGATATCTTCTTTTAATGTTGTTGTGCCGTCTATCATACGTTGGGTTTTGATATGAATGACAGGTCGGTACTTTTCTGCGAGCCTGTTGTCGCAGCTTTGTAGTAGCTCAATGTCTTCCTCATTGCTCAGTCTTCTGAGCATATTGGGCGAAACAGTGGCTTTGAGTGTCAGTCCGATGGAGGCATACAGAGGTTCTTTTTGGTGGCGTAATGCCATCAATTCTGTATGCAGTGCATCGTAGACACGTTGGCGCAAATTGTCACTTGACGTAATGAATTTGGCGCGGCAGTAGCGTTCTGTCAATTTCAGAATATCCGCTTCGTACTTAGCCATAAGTAGCGGTATGCTGTTTTTGAGCAAAAACGCATCGTTGTTTAGCAACTTTTCAAATTCCCTTTGTACGATTTCATGTGTACTTGGCGAACATTCTTTTTTAAGGTACGTTTTGAGTGTACCTTTTAAGCTTTTTATCACTTGCGCCATTGTATCGTCTGTATGTTGGATTAGACTGATATTCAATAAGCGGCATTTGATTTGAGCTTCAATGTTCCCTTTGTACGTGCTAAAAAACCGTTTGGGGTTGTTGCTCAACAAATGAAGATCAATTGCTCTGTCTTCGTAGTGGTCCATGTTGCGTTCCCTGTTTTGTCATCGAATAAATTAAGTGCCCATTTTTAGTAGTAAAGTAAAAACGACAGGACAATTATTGACATCCTAACAACTTGCAGATATCAGGGACTTACGAACATATAGACTATAGAGAGGTATGGCTTCGGACATTTTTTATGAAAAAATATTTTTTTTATTTTTTTTCTTAAAAATTGTCCAAAACGAAAAGAAGCGTTTGTCTATATAGCGAATCGACAAACGAGTGGATGTGGAGAGTTTGAAAGAGTTAAATAAAATCGGTGCTTTAGGAAAATGATTTTATCGACTCATTCAATGTACAATATATCAACTTTTATTCATTAAGTCAATAGGAATATCTTTTGATGAATAAAAAACTGAATTTTGAAAAAATGAATATTTATTCTAAAGCAAGTTTATTTTTTTGATTATCAGTTTTAAGCGTCGATTTTTTATATAAATCCAATTTTTTATTTTAAAGCACTTTTTATCATAATTATATCCCTCTAATTTACGTTCGGCATTTTGTCGAGAGAAAAATAGCGTAAAGTGGTGAAATATCAGGTCAATATCTGTAGTTCCGGAGCTACGGAAAGTATCCATGGTTTGATGTTTTGCTCGATATTACACAGTCAATTAATGATCCAACAATTACAGTGCCTTCACGGCAGAAGGCAGGCAATGATTTTTAATTTTAAATGGCAATTTTTTTAATAATCACAAAAACAAATAAAATAATCATGAGACATTTACTTATTAACTTAACTTTTATTTTGGCCCTTATTATTTGTTCTTCAACAGATGCTTTTTCGCAGAGAGGAGGTATTGTAGATATTTTTGGACTCGTTTATAATGCGGAAACAGCAGTAGAAACGGGGATAGTTGGGATTAGCAATCTTACTTACAGTAAGATAAGGGTAGAAATTAGTGAAGACAAAGAGAGTGACGTATTAGCGGAATATGAACTTATTTACAATACTGTTAATAATGACAGCGGTATCCAGCTGCCAGAAGATATCAATAATGCACTGGATGGAAAATACTATGTAAAGGTTTGGATGAATGGAGCGTTTTTGGGAGGTCAATATAAAGAAGATTTTTAGACACTGTTCCGTCATTCGACATAGCGTCACCATCTTAAAGATGGTGACGCTTTTTTTATATTTCACCTATTTTTTCATCCAACCAATTTTTTAATTCAATCTTATTCATTGTTTCCATTTTTGCTTTAATATCTCCGCTATCGACTTTGAACTTTCCCCATGTGTTGAATAGCAGTTCTACAATTTTGATAAAATTGTTATAACCTTCATGTCTATCAGCACTAATGAATCGGGCTTTATTTTTTCGATGCAGATATACCTTAAAGGCTCTACATTTATCTTCGACCTGACTTTTTTTGAGTTCGTACAAAGACCTGATTAGTAGAGTATAATGCCTTATTCCATAAGAGACATCTTCAAATTCCATTGTATATAATAGCCCCTCGACGTCATCATATCTTTTTCTTAAAAAATTTAGGTGGGCGGTGTATAGTTTTGCGATATTATCTTTACCGTCTTTTTGTAGAGGTAAAAAGGTGTAGTATTGATTGATGAAGTCCTGAGTCCATTTATATTCACCAATGCCACTTGCTATGCTGACAATATTGTTGAAATGTTCTATCATAAAATAATCACCATCCATAAAAAGTTCGTGGTGTAGTCCGGTTTTGTATAGATTAAAGCCTTCTTTGAATATTTCTTCATCGGAGAGAATCGTCCGCAAAGAATTAATTAGTAGTGTAAATAAGTCAGTTGCTTCTTTTTTGCTAAATAATGTTACATTTTTAAGGATAACGCTTTTCATTTCATGATAAAAAACGGGTTTTTTAAGTTTAAAAAGTTTATTAGACAACTGATAAATATAAATTAATAAGTTGTCTGACAGGATATTTTCCGGAATATTCTCTATAACATCTTTACTAATAAAACCCTCTATATGTTCTCCACGTATACGTTCCCAAGCCGAGATCTCCTGACTATAACGCAACTTTGCGAGGCTATAAAACATATCAGTATTATACATTATGTCAGTTAGTAGCTCTCTACTGCCTTTATCCGTAAATTTAGAAGTAGCACGATGATAATATAGCATGTGTTGGAGTTCTAACTTAGATAGATAATGTGCCATATTTTTTACTTTTAAGTCGTCAATTTTTTCATTAAATCGTTCAGCATTTTTGAAAAAATAATCATCGATCTGCCTCTTTTCAAAAGACTTGATGAGTAACATTTCCCGTTCGAGTTGGTTGTTTTGTGCTTCTTTGACAATAAAATACTCTTCAATTAGTTTGGAAAGGTCTGACATTAGCTCGCGCATCTTCCAGTCTGCATATTTTTCTCCTTTTGGAAATAATCTTTTAAAGGCGTATTCTTTTTCGAATTTAGTGTCGTCCAGATTATTTTTATGTTTTTTTAAATACTCATACAAGGCTATAACTCTTCGATTTCTATTATAGAAGGGACTTTTCAGAAATTGAGTGAATTCTCGCAACTCTGCCTCCTTTATAGCCTTAAATAGTTGTAAAGTTTTTGTGTTTTTCATACTGAGTGAATTAAAGTAGACTACAATGTTGATTTGTAAATTTGCGACGTAAGAATTTGATTTACAGTGATTTGTATGATTTTATTCGTGAAATGTACGTAAGGTTTTTAGAGTTAAAAACACTACAACAATCAACTTTTGTAATTTACTCGCATAATTATTTTCTGTACTTTTGCATATATAAAGTCAGTCACAAGGATTGCAAAAGCAAGCGCAAGTTAAAGGAAAAAATACAGTTTAAGCAATTTTACAGAGTGTATTGTTTTATACTAAAAAATAACTATAAAAATTGCGTAATTAAAATATTGACTATCAAAAAGTTATATAATTTTTTTAGATGAAAAAAAAGATAAAAAATGCTATAGTTTACTTTAATTGAAATTCTTAAACCCAAAAAATAGCTGTAAAATTGTAGTATTAAAAGAACAGATAGTGAAGCGAAGTGAACGATTAAAACAACATTTTGATTCAAAGGAATTAAAAAAATCACTTCGATTATCATGATTCTTGTCACATTTTAGGTTAGGGGAAGGTGCTACCGGTACGACCGGTGGTGCCTTTATTTTAAAATTAATGCCAGAGATGGCTTAAAGATATATACAAGTAAGGCTACTGTATATGAGAAGAGGTTAGCTATTTGTTCAGAGCAGTACGAACACTGAAATCAGCTCGAAACTCAGCAAAGTTAATAAAAATAGCAAGCGATTAAAAGACCTTTGTATTTCTCACTGTGAACACCCGTCCGGAGGAACTGGGACCCTCCGGAACGGGTTTTTTTATATATTATACGGATTTATTGCTTTATTGTTTTATAATTATATTGTTTTTTTATATTCCTTGAAGATAAATTACTTATTAAATCTTCTTTTGGCATAAGTATTACTTAACTGACATGGATTTACAGGTCAATAGCCATGCGCGAGTATATTTCGCGCCTGACTGCGGTCTGACAGGCTGCAACTATTTTAACAGAAAAATAAACCTCACTCACCGATTATCTCCTTTCTCAATGCGTTCATATCAACGCGCACTTTCTTTATATCAACAGTTTTTGCTGTATCCTTTAGGAGTTTGATGATGCCATTCCTATCGTCCGAATTAGTATAAATACTACTCAAAACTAACACATAATCACCGCAAACCATAGAAAGATAATGCTCTTCCAACACCGTGCGAGCTTTATTTTCGTTGCCTACTTTTACGGGAGCTTTGAAGTACCAATGCAATGCTTCGCGCCCGTCAATATTCGTCATCGTGCTCGGGAAATAGCTCTGCTGCCACTTCATCACTCATTGTATTTCTGATACTATTCATCTCGTCGCGCATCTGTTCGAGCAGCAGCCCTTCACCCTGCAAAGGCATCATTCCACGGTCAAATTTGGCAGTAGGAATCGCCAGCATTTGCAATATTTTTCCATCCACGATAAAGCCAATATTACCCGTATTGATAGTCTCTACTTTACTCCCCTTCACATCTACCGTAAAATACGAAGTCATCTCATTAAACACCTGCACAAAACCCGCTTGAGTGCGAATACCGCCGCTTCTATAATCCATAGATTGTATTAATTCGCCATTTGTATAAACCTTGACATCCAGCAACTTACCCTTGCTACTCCACGATGAAAACCGACCATCTTCCTTATCATCAACATACATACCTTCGGCTTTTTTCTGACCATTTTTATGCCATTCGCTGTGCATACCACTACGCTTTCCGTCCACAAACTGCGCCTCCAACATGCGCTCACCATTCTCATACCATTTGCGCACCATGCCTTCTTCCAAGCCATTGATATAAGTGATTTGTTGGTCTTTCACACCTGTGCGATACCACCAAGTATGCATGCCATTTTCGCGCCCAGTCACATACTCGCCTTGCGATTTTTTCTCACCATCTCTATACCATTCCGTTGCCATACCATGCGGCACACTATGCACATAATTTGCCTCTACTTTTTGCTGCCCCGTTGCAAACCACTGCCGCTCCACGCCCTCTTGCATACCTTCCACAAACTCCGCCTCATAAGTTTTCTTTCCATACTCATCCCAACCCCGCGCCTTACCATGCGTTTTACCATCCACAAAATCCACCTCCTCCCGCTTGCGAGCCGTTTTCAAAAAAGCCTCATACTCATTCTTTGCCTTCTCTTTTTCCTTCTCATTCTTTGGCGGATGCACCTCATAAGCCGTACCCGTAAACGGATCAACCGTATTAATCTGATAATACAAACCATTTTTCTGAATTTCTATCTTAGAAAAATGAACGCGCTTCTGAGCATTAATACTCATTGAAAAACAAAGAATTACGATAACAAATAAGTAATTTTTCATGCTAAATTTAAATTAGTATAAATAATAAAAAATACAAACAGGGCATGCCCCGTCACTACCTTTAAAGGCAATATTTATGCCTTAAATTTATAAATTATGAGTTGTTTTCGCGCAGCGAAAAAAATAACTCGCAACTCATTCACTCTGCCCTATCATTGCCCATGACCTCAAGCGTGTAATGCATCCAAAACTTAACTTGACGACATTACATGCTCATTTTAGGGAAGAGGAAGAAAATAATCTACCCCAAATGAAGAAGTTATTTTTTTATATGTTTGGCTAAGTGAAAGAAATTAAATAAATTGTTCCATAATGCGCCGTAATTTTTTCTTCTAAGGTTCTGCTGAAATAAGGATATTTTTAAATTATTTTATAATAAAAAATATTTATAA
>Ga0115029_1002212_pt1 | contig 11859 bp, 6 predicted proteins | sample SidtaG_3_FD_87297 | JGI IMG/M metagenome (GOLD analysis project Ga0115029, IMG submission 87297) | Marine algal microbial communities from Sidmouth, United Kingdom - Sidmouth_Asex1 metaG | ecosystem: Host-associated > Algae > Red algae > Unclassified | place: Sidmouth, United Kingdom | collected...
CTGGAACCGACCCGACCACATCGAGGGCTACTTCGTGGGCATGGGCATGACCTTCGACGGTCGCCTCGTGCTCACCACCGATCACGGCTGGGTCGTCTGCCTCGCCCGGGACTTCAGCACCTACGACGCGATCCAGCTTCCCCGAGCAGCCGAAGAGGCAGCCGACTACTGCGCCATGCGAGAAGCCGAACGGGGCAACACCGGCTACGGCTGGCTCCGGACCTCGATGTGTGTCGACGACGCCAACGCGATCTACACCTCCTCCAACGACCATCACCACAAGGTGATCTGGACCGGGGAACGACTCTCGCTCGACGAAGCCGACGGCGCTTGGTCGGTCCCCTATCGCAACGGGGGCGGATGTGGCTCGGGCACCACCCCGTCACTCATGGGCTTCGGCCCCGACGAGGATCATTTCGTCGTGATCGGCGACGGTGACGACGTCGTCAACATCACCTACCTGTGGCGCGACGAGATTCCTGAACAGTGGGAACAGCTCGACAACGCCCCCGACCGACGCATCGCCGGCATCGGCCCGGCCAACATGGGCAACCCCGACCTGGCCGAGATCAAGACCGAACAGTCGATCACCGTCTCGGGCTACGGGGCGATGACGGTCAACAACGAACCGGCCACCATCCCCGACGGGTTCCCCGCCCAAGGCGCCCGGATGCTGAGCTTCCAACTCGGCAACAAACCAGAGTTCACCCCTCACGGCCTCCACAAGTACGAGTGGGACCCCGACGCCCAAGCGTTGAGAGAGGCCTGGGTGAACACCGAGGTCTCGTCGCCCAACTCGGTGCCCTTCGTGTCCCAGGCGTCGGATCTCGTGTACACCTGCGGTGCCCGAGACGGGAAGTGGACCATCGAGGCGGTGGACTGGACCACCGGCAAGGCGCGGTTCCACCACGTGCTCGGGGGCGCCAAGTTCAACACCCTCGGCGCCGGCGTCACCCTCGACGAAGAGGGCCGACTCCTGTTCGGCAACATCTTCGGCAAGACCCGCATCCTGAGGGATCCACCCACCGAGAGTTGAGCAGTCGGGCCAGCCGCCCGGCGTGAGTGAACTCTGCGTGTGAGCCCGGGGTGGCCCAACCGAGCGGGGTGAGCGATCCAGCGTGGGCGACGCGGGCAACCAACCAGGTGTGGGCGAAGCCTGGATGTCGAACGTTTCGTCAGGATCGCGTCAGGCGGCAGCGGCGGCGGGTTCAGGTTTGTACCTTCGAATCACGAGAGCCCGGTGGGCTCGTGAGGGAGGAACACCATGGAGTCACCCGCCATCGGGCTCGACGTCGGCGTCGACAGCACCAGCGTCGACAACGTCACCTCGGCCGACGCCGCGATCGACGACCGCCCGGCTTCCACCGACAACCCGGCGATCGCCGAAAGCTCCGGGGTTGCCGACAGCTCCGGGAGTGCTGATGGCTCAGCGATCCCCGACAGCTCCGCGTTGGCTGACGACGCGGCGCCTTCGCCCCGATCCGCAGCGACGCCCGATCGCTCGGCTCCGATCAACATGGCGAGACGTGGGTTCTTTCGTCGCTTCGCCAAGATGGCGGCCCCGGCCGGACTCCTCGCAACCGCATGTGAGATGACGGCGGACTCCTTCGAACCCGAGTTCCACCTCCTCCAACGAGCCAGCTACGGGGTGACGAACGCTGAACTCGAACGAATCCGGAACATGGGCGCAGGCGCCTGGCTCGAAGAACAACTCAACCCCGGTTCCATCGACACCAGCCAGATCGACGCCCTCGTCGGTCAGTTCCCCGCCCTGTCGATGACGCCGCCCCAGCTCTTCACCAACTACCGCGGTGGTGGTCCGTCGCAGGCCGCACTGTTCCAGCTCCAGTTCGCCTCGGTCATCCGCCAGGCCCAGAGTCCGGCCCAGCTGTATGAACGCATGGTCGAGTTCTGGAGCGACCACTTCAACATCGACGGCGGCGGCAGCCAGACCCTCCGCCTGCTCAAGATCGTCGAGGATCGAGAAGCGATTCGACCCAACGCAATGGGCACCTTCGCCAACATCTTGAAGGCCTCGGCCACGAGCCCGGCCATGCTCGTCTACCTCGACAACGTGACCTCGTCCGCCGGCGCGATCAACGAGAACTACGCCCGGGAGTTCCTCGAACTCCACACTGTCGGCGTCGGCGGTGGCTACACCGAAGACGACATCGTCTCACTCGCCCGACTCATCACCGGGTGGCGGATCAACAACCAGACAGGCGAGTTCCAGGTTCGGAACAGCCTGCACGACTCGGGCGACGTCACCATCATGGGATGGGTCCGCCCCACATCGGGCCGAGGTCCCCGTGACGGGCTCGAGTTCGCCGACTGGCTCGCCGTCCAACCCCAGACCGCCGAGTTCGTGTGCCGCAAGATCGCCGTGCGGTTCGCCGGCGACAACCCAGACCCAGGCTTGGTCTCGGCCATGAGAACAGCCTGGCTCGACAACGGCTCGGCCATCGTCCCGGTGTTGCGCACCATGTTCACCCACTCCGAATTCCAGGCCACCGCCGACACCAAGTTCAACCGTCCCGCCGATCAACTGGCAGCCACCGCCCGACGTCTGGGAGGCACCTGGACCCCGTCGACCAACCCAGGCGATCTCTCCGATCTGGCCCAGCTCTTCGTCGGACTCGGACAGGTGCCCTTCGGCTGGCCCGCCCCCAACGGGTACCCCGACGTGGAAGGCGCCTGGCTCAACACCGGCAGCCTCATCGGCCGGTGGAACCTCACCGGAGAACTCCTCGACGGCACAGCGAACGTCTTCGGATACGACGCAGGGCCATTCCGCGCCGGGCTCAACGGGATGACCGCCGTGGACATCTGCGACGAACTCATCCAACGGGTCTTGCATCGCCCCTCCAGCGGACCGGGCCGGGCTGCCCTGCTCGTGATCGCGGGCTGGAACCAGAACGACCGACCGAACGGTGTCCAGATTTCGCTGAAGCTCAACAAACTCGTCTTCGCCCTCCTCGTCGCACCCGACGCCCAATACCGATGAATCGTCCCAACTCGAACTCGATCGCCCCAGGAGGACCCATGCCGCACGCGCCCACCACTACCGACGACACCACCACGACTGACGCCACCAACACCGACCCCATCTCGGGTGAGACGATGCCAGTCTCGAGCCAGTCCCGACCCCGTCAGTCCCGACCCCACACCGCCCGGCTCGGCGCGTCACGCCGAACGGTGCTCAAGGGAACGGCTGCCGCCACCGCACTCGGTGGATTGGAACTGAGCGGCCACGGGCTCACCGGGAGCATGGCCACCGCAGGCGCTGCGCCCACCGCGCACTCGGCCCCAGGTCAGCTCGCCGTGGTGTTTCTCCGAGGAGGGATGGACGGGCTCAGCGCCGTGGTCCCCTACACCGAGGCCGCCTACCACGACGCCCGACCCACGATCCGGGTTCCCGAGAACCAGGTCCTCGATCTCGACGGCCAGTTCGGGATGCACCCCTCAATGGGCGGACTGCACGGTCTGTTCGGCCAGGGCCGCCTCGCGATCGCGGTCGGCACCGGCAACCCTGCTGGCGATCGCTCCCACTTCGTGGCCCAGGACCTCTGGGAGTACGGCACCGCAGGCGGCGGGGCCGACGGGCGTGGCTGGGTGGGCCGGCACCTCGGCGCCACCGGAGCCCAGGGCGACTCCCTCTTCCGAGGGCTGACCATCGGCAACCTGGTGAACGCGAGCCTCAGGGGCGGTCCGGCCCTCGGCGTCCCCTCGATCAACCGCTTCGGGCTCGTCGGCGCTGCATCCCGGTTCAGCGAGTCGATCGTCAACACCTACGAAGGGGCCCGACCGATCGAGGTCACGGGCCAGACTTCACTCGCTGCGATCGATCAGGTGGCGGGCGTCGGCGGGTCCAACAGCACCGATCCCGTCGCTGCCAGCTTCGCCGACGCTGCCTCCTTGTTCGCCAGTGGGCTCGGGGTCGAGGCGATCACTCTCGACATCGGTCACTGGGACACCCATGACGAGATGGGCACCTGGGACGAAGGGGAGATGAACTACCTGTTGAGTGACCTCGACACCCAGCTCTCCACCTTCCAAGCCGACCTCGACGCACGCGGCCTCAACAACGTCACCACCGTGGTGATGAGCGAGTTCGGTCGTCGAGTCGAAGAGAACGGTTCGAGAGGAACCGACCACGGCTGGGGCTCGCACATGTTCGTGATGGGATCCCAGGTCAACGGGGGAGTGTTCGGAGCCTCCGACTGGGCCGGTCTCGCACCCGGGGTCATCGGTAGACGAGGCGACGTGGTCCCCTCGATCGACTTCCGGGACGTGCTCGGTGATCTCGTCACCGGAGTGCTCGGCGGCAACCTGTCGACCGCTCTCCCCGGCCACTCCTACTCGTCGGTCGGGGTGATCTAGGGCTGTGTGATCGCAACACTCTCGACTTTGGCCCTCGCCGATCTGGGTTGGACCGAAGCGGCGACAACGTGGGGCTCATCATCGCCCTAGGCTTGATCGCCCTGGGCCTGATCGCGATCGCAGGTGTCGTTGCCTTCGTGGTCTGGCGGACCGTGAAGGCACAGCGTTCTGCGAAAACCCAACTCAGTGCCGAAGCCCGCAGAATATATCGAACAACAGAGGAAGGCCCGTTGAACGCGGCAACGCCGCCACCTCCGGAGGAGATGACAGCGTCGCTGCCGCCGCGACCATCACGTCGGTGCGGGGTTCCGACGATCGAGCCGCTAGGTCTGTGTGGAGGGGGTCAGCAGTGCCGTGGGCTCTGAGACCGCCTCAAACTTTGGCTCCAGGGGTCAGCCGAGTCCGTTGACCGCCAAGAAGTAGGTGCTGGCAAGGTCGCTGCACAGTTCTTCTGCGATGGGGTTCCTCTCAACACAATCCGCCTCCATGTCGCTCGAGAACTGAGCATCGGCTGCGTCCTTGTTCCGCTCGGTGGCGCTGCTGTACCTCACGAGGTTTCGGTAGGCGAAGTCGTGGCGTACGCAAGCGAGCTTGAAGTCGAAGTTCAGTCCGGTGTCCAGCGCATTGCTGCAGAAATCAGTGCTGAAGTCCCAGTAGGGGTGTGCTTCAGCTGCCGTGCTGTCGAGATCGTTCGAACTGTCGCGCCAATCTTGACTCGCTTGGGCAACGGAGATTCCCCGTGTACCCGCATGGGCATTTGTCCAGAAGTTCTTGAACTCGCTCGGAGACTGCTCGAAGAGGATCTGTCGCAAAGTGGGAGCGCCCGGTGTGACCCACTGCTGTGCGGAGACCACGGGGTCGGTGCATTCCCAGACCTGCACCGGCGTTCCGCTCTCGCTACCAGCGCCTCGGACATCAAGGCATCGTCCGTCCGACGACGTCACCTGTCCGAGCGCAGTGACCTCCCATTGCATCCGAGGGGAGTCTCCGCAGCTCGCGAGTTCGACGGGGATGCCGTTGGCGCCAGCCGGTGCGTTCTCCACCGCAAGGCACAGCCCCATGGCTTCGATCTGACCGTTGCTCCTGACAGTCCACTGCTGAGCGGCGGACTCGTTGCAGTCGTACATCTGGAGGTCTCGCCCCGCTGAGTTGTCTTGGTTCGGGATGTCCAGACAGTTCATTGCATGGCCCACGATCGGCTCGCCCGTGTTGCTCACCGGCGTCGGGGTCGTGGCCGGACGACCCGCAGCGGGGGATGCCTCGGCCAACGCTGTTGCGGTTCCCCTGCCCACCACGCCGTCTGGAGTCAGGTCTTCGCTGACCTGGAACCTGAGAACAGCCGACCTCGTGTTGGTCCCCCACCTTCCATCGACGGTGAGGCTCGTCCCGAGCGCTCGGTTGAGGCCCGATTGCACGGCCGAAACCGCAGCGCTCGAGTTTGCTCGCCCTTCTCCGATCGTGCACCAGTTCGCTGAGGTGAGCGTGCTGGAACAGTTGCTCGTGCTGGGAGGGTCGGAGGAGGGCGCTGGACCGGGGTTGATGTCGATGGTGGCGGCGCAGGATTCGAAGCGGACGCTGCCGTCGAGGATGCCCGCCATGTCGAGCCTGAGCGACGAGGTGCAGATCTTGAGCGACTCGATCCGCTCGCCCGCGACGTCGAGCATCTCCGAGCGCTGGGTGTCGGTGGTCCGGTGGGTGTCGATCCAGGATGCGCCGGCGCGTGTGGCGAGCCTGGGAGTGTCGCTTCGATAGCCCACGAGGTAGTGGTACTGGCGACCACCCTCGTAGCCCGACCTGTTGGTCGAGTAGAGGTAGGGGCCGCAGCCCGATTCCATGGTCCAGAAGGCGGTGGAACGCACCTTCACCGATCCACCCGACGACACCCGGATCTGACCCAGCTGATCGTTGCTCACTCGGCACTTGGAGACCGACGTGGCCGAGACGCCGAGTCCGCCGCTGGCGTCGCCGGCAGAAGCGGGAATGGCCGGCAGCAGCAGGGCGGTTGCTGCCACGACGGCCGCGAGCAGGACTTGAACGGTTCGTTTCCAGATGGAGTCTCCGGGCGGGAGTACCCGGTCTCGGGTTGTGGTTGTGGTTGTGGTTGTGGTTGTGGTGTGCATGGTGGTGCTCTCTCAGGTGGTCGGCTCCGGCAGGAGCGATACTCGTCACCTGAAACCGATTCGCCTATGGGGAGGAGTCCCCCGGCCCACACCGAAACCCTCTTTTCCTCGCTCACCCGAGACGACAGGTCGACATCGGTGGTCAGGTCTCAGATCCGCTCGGGCGACGCCTCGATGGGGACGTCGATGAACGTGCCTGGCCGGTCGCTTCCGTCTCGGTGGATGGGACGGGCCTCGTATGCAGGTGACCTAGCTATGCCTAGGACTGTGTTGCCTGGGGCTGTGTGCTCCACGGCCGTGCGATCTAGCTCGGTCCTGTGGTGCCGGGGAAGGCGACCTCGAATCGTGAGCCAGCTGCGGAATCGTCCACCCGGATCGTTCCCCCCATCGCGTCGACCAGACGGGCCACGATGTCGAGTCCGACCCCGGCGCTGGCAGTCACGGCCTGGTCGCCGCGTCGTTCGCTGACGGTTCGGTCGAAGATGCTCGCTTCGGCCCCGCCCAAACCCGGCCCGTCGTCGATCACCGCACATCGGACCACGAACTCCGATGAGTGGAGGACCGGCTGTGGATCGGCTCCGCGCTCAGGTGCCGAGCCCGTGCCGGAGCCGTTCGGCGACACCCGCTGTCCGGCCGACACCTCGAGGGTGACAGCCGAGTTGGCGAACGTGAGTGCATTGGCGGCCAGGTTCATGAGTATCTGGGTCACCCGATCCCGATCGCCGCTCATCCACGACGGGCTGGCGGCAACCGCTGCGATGGAGACTCCGGCCTCGTGTGCCCTCGGGCCCAAGTGGTCGGCCACCTCGCGGGTGATCGCGGCGAGGTCGACGATCTCCTCGGCCATGGGCAACTCGCCGGCATCGAGCCGAGCCAACACCAGTAGATCGTCCACCAACCGGTGCATCCTGAGCGCCTCGGTGTGAGTGGCTCGTCCAGCCACAGCGACCTCGGGTGATTCGCTCAGGCGGCCGTCGCTCAACAGCTCGCCGTAGCCAACGATGGTGGTGAGGGGCGTTCTCAGCTCGTGGGCCACGTCGACGAGGAATCGGCGGCGTTGCTCCCCGCTGCGTTCGAGGTTGGTTGCGAGCTCATCGATGGTGGCCCCGATCTGTCGGATCTCGGTGTCGGCCTGGATGTCGCCCACCCGAGCACTCAGATCGCCTTCGGAGATCTCCGCACTGGTGGCAGCGATTCGGTCGAGTGGTTCGCGGAGACGCCGGGCCACCAACTCGGCTGCGATCAAGGCTGCGAACACCGACCCCGCTGCGACGAGGGCGAGTCCAGGGCCGAATGCGCCGAGTCCGGTGGCTCCGACATCGCGTGAAACCACGATGTACACCCGGTCGGTCCCGAGCGCGACCCGGCGGACGATGTCGGGTGCGAAGTCGACCCTGGCCATGGCGACCAGGCGTCCATCGTGGGCGAAGTCGATGACGTCGATCTCATCGCCGCCAGCCCGATCGAGAAGATCGATTGCCGGTGGGTCTGTCAGTTCAACGCCGTCGGAACCTTGACTGCCGGAACCTGGGTTGTCGGCACCGGGGTCGGGGGCCGCTCGGTTTCCTGGGTCCGGGACCTCCAACTGTTCGAGCTCTCGGAGATCGTCCAACGTGAGGTCGTCCGTCGCAGAGCTGCTCGAAGCTGAGTGCGCCTTGCGTTCCGCTTCGTCCAAGGCGTCGAGTACGTCGCTGATCGGGACGCCGGTGATCGGGAGGGACGACGCGGGAGCCTCCTCGGTCGAAACGAGAGGCAAGATCCCGTCGGCCCCGACGCGAATCGCTTCGGCGCCTTGGAACTCGAGCGCGACCCTGAGTGCATCGACCAAGGACAGCACCGACCTGGGCCCTCCGTTCTCCAGCCGATCAGTGATGATGACGTTGGTGGCGGCGCTGTTGGAGCGCGCCAACTCGGCCACTTCCTCCTTGGTCTCGCGCTCGTTCACCCGCCCTACCGAGATCGCCGTCGAGACGGTCGCCGCCACGACGACCACGACAGCGAGCAGGCCGACCGCCAGGCGCAGATGACGGGCGAGCGTCATGGATCCAACCGGTAGCCGACCCCGCGCACCGAGGTGATGGTGACCGCCGTGCCGAGCTTGGTCCGCAGCTGACTCACGTGGGTGTCGACGGTCCGCGTGCTCCCAACGGCCTGGTGTCCCCACACCGAGACCAAGAGGTCGGCCCTGGATCGGGTGGTGCCTGCGTGGCTCGCCAGGTCGGCGATGAGGTCGAACTCGATCGGGGTGGTCTCTATCGCCGCTCCCTCCACTCGGATCTCGCGCCGGGCACCGTCCACGGCGAGGGCGCCGAGGTCGAAGGAGCCACCCGACGGTGGCCTGCTGGCCGAGACTCGCCGGGCCAGCGCCCTCACTCGGCCAGCGAGTTCCTTGGGCGAGAAGGGCTTGGTGACGTAGTCGTCCGCGCCCACTTCGAAACCGAGTACGCGGTCGCTCTCGTCCGCCCGTGCGGTGAGGCAGATGACGCCTCGCTGGTCACGATTGCGACGTAGCTCGTCGATCACGCCGAGGCCGTTGCGGTCGGGGAGGCCGAGGTCGACCAACACCACCACCGGATCGTGGTCCGCGACCGCCTCGAGGCCGGCGGCTGCGGTCGAGGCGGTGTGAACCTCGAACCCCTCCAGCCCGAGCCCCGCCCGGACCAGGCCCGCGATTGCGTCGTCGTCTTCGATCAGGAGAATCGGGATGAGTTCACCCTGGTGCATCGCGCCCTGCCCCCGTCGACGTTGGTCGATCTCTGGATCACCCAACAAGTGCGAGTTCGACCAGCACCAGTATCGCCCCTCGCCGACCGGTGTCGTGACCGAACCTCGCTCAGCGGCGGAAGAAATTCGTCACTCCCAGGAACCAGCTGGTCACCTCGCACGTCGAACCTCACATGAAGTCATCAACCCACAACCCATCAGACAGGTCCACTTCGCCCAACGGTCGCCTCCGGGTGCTCGCCGTCATCTCGGCCTTCGCTGTGCTCGGCGCCGGATGCGGTTCCGGGGACCGAATCCAAGCCCAACCCGAGGGCGAGTCCGACGGACCGGTACCGATCGTCTTGGCCGACGGTGGCGCTGCATCCATGGACGATGCGTCGGACATGGCGTCGACGATGTCGGCGGAGGGTGGAGCGAGCGTCTGGGGCGACGTCGACTACGAGCTCGCCGACGGGGTCGTCGCTCCGGCGACCGAAGCCGATGGCTGGCGCCTGGAGATCGACGACCCGGCCGGTGAGGTGGCACGCATCGCCAGCGTGCTCGGGATCGAGGGCGACGTCACCGCCGTGGCCGCCGAGCTGGGTGGCGGTTGGCGAGTTGGCCCCGAAGACGGTTCGGCGCCGATGGTCGCCGCGGTTCCCAATGGAGACTGGTGGTACCAACCCGAGTTCGCCGACCGACCGACGGTCGAGGACTGCGCGGCTCGACCCATGACCGCCGGAGAGCTTGGCGTGTCTGACGAAGAGTTCGACGACCTGGTTGCTGAGGGCGAAGCTCCCATGTTCGAAGAGTGCGCCGAGCCCGAACCCCCGACAGGAATCATCCGCGCCGAAGCGGCGACCCAACGCGCCACGGCCACGCTCGCCGACCTCGGCTTGGAGGGTGACGACATCGAACTCACCGAGACCTACGCCGACGAGTGGACCGCCTCGGTGTCTGCGGTTCGGGTCCTCGAAGGGGCCCCGACACCGCTCACCTTCAACTTCGCGTACGGCGAAGAGGGGCGCTTGGAGTGGGCCGGAGGCCACTTCGGTACCCCCACGGCGGTCGGCCCGTACCCGCTGGTGGACGTGCCGACAGCCGTCGAGCGCTTGCGGTCGGGTGCGATGGTTGGTGTCGGCGGCCCGATGGCTCTCGACGGCGGTGCCACCGTTGGGGTGGCGGGGGCGGGTGAAGGCTCGCGCTCGGCCTCGGACGAAGCCGAAGCAGTTCCCGCAGTTCCCGCGACGCCCGCTGAATGCGGACCTGATGAACTCTGCGAACTTTCGCCCGAGATGATCGACCCCTCGGAGTGTTCTCTCGCAGCCGACTGCGGGCCCGATGTCGAGATGTTCAATCCCGAGCCGGTCGAGGTGAGCCTGGTGTCGGTCGAACTCGGCCTCCTCATGGCGATCGACGCCGAGGGAACCACCTGGCTGCTGCCCTCGTTCGAGTTCACCGACGCCCAAGGTGGGACCCACTCGACGTACGCCGTGACCGACGAGTTCCTCGTCACCCAACCGGGCGGCGTCGACCTTCCCGCCCAGCCGGTACCCGACGGGCCGGGCGACGCCCCATCGGGTCCAGTGGATGGGGGAACGGGCGAGCAGCCACTGGAGGGGGCGCCCCCGCTCGACGACGATCCCGCACCCGCCGTCGACGATGCACCCGACGCAAGCATCGAGCCGTCCCCGCCGGCGACCATTGACCCCGACCAAGGCGTTTCGTCCCCGCCGCTTTCATCCGCCGAACCCGCCGAACCCGGCGAGATCGGCGACGGGGCCGGGGAGCTGGAAGAGATCTCTCAGGCTGAGGCCGACGCCTTGGTCGGTCTGAGCGAAGACGAGGCCCGCGACGTCGCCAGCGCACGTGGTTGGGAAGTTCGGCTGGCCTCGGTCGACGGCGAGCCGTTCGCATTGACCGAGGACTACAGCCCGGTTCGGGTCAACCTGACCATCGTGGCTGATGAGGTCACCGAGGTCGCTGCTTGGTGATCGGACAGTTCGCAACGGAACCCGAGCTGCCGATCGGGCCCACTCCGGTCGCGCTCGCGGACGTCGGTTGCACGGAGAGTCGATAGACGACCCTCCGTGCAACCAACGTCCCCGCAAGGTGAGATGCAGACTCCGAACTGCCACCCGGACCGACCCCGTCGAATCCCAGAACAACAGGAGAGCGCTCGTTTGACGCAGCAACGCCGCCACCTCCGCAAGGAGATGGCGACGTCACTGCCCTTCGCAAGCATCACGCTGGTGCGGGGTTCCGGCGATCAAGTTGCTCGGTCGGTGGCGCGCCGAGAGTGTTCCGTGAATCGGCCGGATCACTGGTGCCCCAAGGGGCGTACGGCGCTGCCTGGACCGATAGTGGTGACTCGAAACGGATCCGCCAAGGGGGAGAACTCCCCTATGGGCCTGCGCCCACCTCCCCAGACGTCAACCGGCGGCGCGCCAGCCGTGGGCCAGATCACCCGGGCGGAGTTCCGGGGCCGACGAGACCCCGGATGGATGCGAACCTGCCGGGCAGGTCGCTCAGCTTCGGCGGGTCGGACAGGCCTCGCTCCTAGTGGTCCGTCGTTGAATTGGTAGAGCGGGTTAGAGTGTCGGATGCCTGTGGTGATCGCGTCCCCGTTGGAAGTGTCTGCCGAGGAGCGTGCCGA
>Ga0115029_1002214_pt1 | contig 11858 bp, 3 predicted proteins | sample SidtaG_3_FD_87297 | JGI IMG/M metagenome (GOLD analysis project Ga0115029, IMG submission 87297) | Marine algal microbial communities from Sidmouth, United Kingdom - Sidmouth_Asex1 metaG | ecosystem: Host-associated > Algae > Red algae > Unclassified | place: Sidmouth, United Kingdom | collected...
CGCAAGGAAATTCAAAATTAAACTCATAAGCTCCGGCATCAATTTTATCACCAATTATACGGTTGGAACCTGCCAAATCAGTCAGCAAATTATTTTGATTATTTTTTCCAAAATCAACTCCGACGGAGCCGTATTTTAATCGATAATTATTTTCAGACGTATTGATAAAATCTGCCAAGTCGTCCGAATTACCTCCGGCGTTGGTCATATGAGAAGGCAAATTTATAATTCCATCTTGATTATCATCTTCATACACAGAAAATGAAAGTCTAGAAGTCGCCATGCTGTCTAAATGGCTAATCAAATCAGTACTCGATCCGTTCATTCCTTGTTGGATAACTGAATTTACAATACCATGATACACGTTACCTTCCAAAATTGAATTTGAAGCCAAACCATTACCCTCTCCGGATGCATTATTATCATCGTCTGATAGATTGTCGACGATTGTAACATTTACGAGCTTCGACGAAATTTGTCCTTTGTCATCAGCGACGGCGTAAATTCCTCCACCGTTCATGGATGCGCTATTATTGGCAATAACGGTATTAATCATATTTGTATTCACAAGCGCATGATCGAACTTCGAAAACTCGTAAATACCGCCACCATTTGTCGCTTGATTGTTTAATATCATACAGTTTTCAATGGTTGCTTTGGAGACAGCTGCTGTTGCCGCCACAATCGCAATCCCACCTCCTTCGATGGCTGTATTGTTTTTAATTATACAGTTTTTAATCGTTGGCTTCAACATTTTATTCACCCCGTCAGCGCGTAAATGGATTCCGCCACCGCGACGACGATGTGTCAAAGTCGTAGCGTCAGCATTACCATGCTCAATAATAAAACCATCTAGTTTGATAGCTCCATTTTTTTGCTGAATATCCACAACGGTGTATGCATTATCAGTATGGTCATTGGTCACTCCAATATCTCCACTCAATATCGTTTCATTTAATTCCCAATTGCGATCATTAATAGAGGATCCACCAGTAGGAAATCCACCGTATACCTCCAAATCATCATGAAAGATGAAGCGCGCGTCACGACTGGCCGTAAAATACGTGGGATCTGGCATATAAGTACCTTCAGCCACATATATGCGTTCGACATCACACGCTTCGGCAATCGTCAGCGCTCGCGACAATGAAGGAATCGCAGTGCTCCATGTGACACCAGATTGACCAGGTGTTGCGGTCGCATCAACTTTCAACTTAGTATTTGGTGTAATACCGGCACAAGCACTGTATTCATGAGCTCCCATATCGACGATAGGATCTCCCGAAAATGAATTATCTACAATTCGAGATTTATTAGACAGATCTACTGAAATAGATGCAGGAATTAAATTATTCATTCCATTTTCTATGACAGGAGAAGTCGCAGATAATTTAAAGTCATTTAATCCCGATCCCATAAAACCGGGATCAGTTGTTGTCAATGTATTTGAGACTGTACCTGAAATGTCTGTTGGCAAGGCTCCATCAAATGCACAATTCGTGATATTTAATATTCCGATACCATCTTCATTAATATCTGGATTGTCAGGCGAGGTATTTTCAGCGAATACGGAGTTCTTAGCATGGAAAGACCCTATCCACATATGGATTGCGCCGCCTCTCCCGTCAGCATTGTTTTGTGCAAACGTACAATTAATAGCTTCTATAGATCCTGCTTCACAAGAAATAGCTCCTCCAGACTGCGTCGAATAATTGTCATGAAAGAGACAATTCACCATGACGGAATTACCTGAAAATTTAATGTAAGCCGCACCTACTCCACTCGATGTTGAGCCAATAGCATGCAGGTTTCTGAAAATACAATTTGAGAATTGTGCATCTGAATAATCAATTATACCAGCACCATATCGATCGACATTGGCAACACCATCAGCATACGCATTTTCAAAAATCAATCCGTCTACATTTGATGTAATATCAGTATATGCTACAGCAATCGTGTGAGCATCTCCTGCATCTGGAGAATTATTTTGATTTTTATCTCCACTTAAAATTGTTGAATATTGCGCTGGATTGCGCTCAAATAGCTCGCTACCGCCGGATGGAAATCCGCCATATATATCATAGCTATGTGTCAATTCAAAGAATATTCCTTCCGTATCCACTGTGTCTAAATCCACAATCACATTCCCTAACACATCCACTGTTTGAATGGAATCCCAAGGGTGATAGACCCCTTCCGCCACATAAATAGACGATGTAGGACATGCGTTCTCCAACGCATCACGAAGATCCACATAGGCATCTTCCCAAGTCGTACCAAGGCGTTTACCCATCGTTGCAGATTGATCCACATAAAAGATTGTCGATTCATCGCATGTATTTTCAGTATACTCCCCTACGGTAAAGTCCCAAATAAGACTGTCAGGGTTCACATTTCCGTATAAATCTTCTACATCCGTAACTAATAATCTATACGGCGCAGGTGTCAAATCAATTAAGTCAACATTTGGCTGAATGAGGAGTTGTCGATTATCACAGAAAATGGTTTTTTCAATTTCCAACCCCGTCAGTAAATTCACAACTCGCACATTTGTTTCATTGAGAAGTGTGCAATTAACATCTTCATTGAATGTCATTAGAAGTACGTCTTCCGCATCAGTGATTTCATGATTTTGCGGACTTGGTCGCCCATAAACGAGAGGATAATTTTGATCCACAATACCTGTAATTCTATTTGTGTAGATAACATCACTATTGCATGTAATTTTGGCTCGGATATCATATGCCCCATCAGGAATGTTTGTCGTGTTCCAATTACGCATTTTTCCAATTGTCGAATTATTTGGCAGTGTATTAATCGGAACATTTATCGCCTGGCTCCAAGAATTTTTTCCCGCCTCAGTATATTGAATTGATAAGGCATCCATATTACTTTTAATATAGTCGGTAATATGTATTGCTAATTTTTTATCAGTCGTTGTACTTGAAACCCAATTTTGATCAGGAGCGGACAAAGTCACGTCCGTGCAAGGCGTCGTGTAATAAATCGAAACTTTTTGACTCGCGACAGGACTGACAAAGTCTCCATTGATTTCATTACAACTAGGATATACCCTAAATTCTAATCCTTCGTATGCATATACATTACCGGCACCTCGTTGGATTGTCACAGTTTGCTGGACAGTGCCTTCGTATGTGATTGGATCTGAAAAAGACCAATTTAATCCAGGGTTTGGACTCCCGTCAATGAGTGCTCCATCCGGATTTGATGCATTGTTGAAGCTCATCACGTAGTATAAATCTTCTTCTGATTGCGATTGATTTGTAATCGTAAATGTTAGTACTATATCATCATTAGGATCAACGTTGTTATGCAAGCTTTGATCAACATCCAACGAGGCTGCATATCTCGGTGCAGTTCCCGGCTGATAAGGACAAGCCGTATTAGCCGAGACTGTTTTGAACACAGGTGTGGCATAAACTTTATCTTTCCCGACATCAACAGAATAGACATCATTTGCATTGTCATCATCTAACGTAAAGTTAGTTTCTAAAGACGTTGATGTAGTGGTAGATTCCCCTTCTCCCCAGTTGAATCTAAAATGTGTTTCAAAGCCACCAGCTGCTCCGGTACCGCCCAAAACCAAACCTAATTCCGCAGCCACTTCAACGTCTAAATTTGCTGTCCATTCATAGGAAACATTTTCTGAAGATGTCGTTGTAGAGGATTCTGATATTGCGCCGCTTCCACCATTAAATGAATAATTATTGGTATAATTAGCTTCCCGCTTCAAATCAATATTACGTTGAATTGTCTGCTCCCATATGGCGGCTTGATCTTCAAAAAACTTCACGCTGTCCGGATGTACAACACCTCGAGCTAATCGATCTCGTAAAACAGGAATAATGTTATCTCGAATAAAATTATGCGTATAAACATAAGTCGTCTGAAATGTATCAGGATTAATCATTAATTTTTTATCCCGTTTCACCTCACATCGATTGGGATCAAATCGAATAATATCATTTACTCCATATTTTATATTAAAAGCACTGCCCACATATACATCACCTTCTTCATAAATCGACGCAGGATCTTGATCTGAAGCTGTGCTAAATGACTGGGTAAAGCTTGTAGTTGTGACGGATTCTGTAGAACTAACATTTTCTCTCCCAATTTCTATGCTACCTCCTATTTCTCCCCAGCCTTTGCTATTGGAACCATCGGGTCCTTCAACATCCATTATGGCTTTGGCCCATGCCTTGAAGCTACCGCCAACAGACGTAGATGTGGTAAAGGATTTTTCAACTTCGGTATTTTGAATGATTTCGCTAAAACTCATATCTCCAGGTGGATCTCGTAGAATAAATAATGGAACTTGAGGCGAAACAGTAGTAAACGTCGACGCCCTTGATCGGAAACCCTCAATTAGCATTGATGTGGTAAAAAATGTTTGTCTTCCTTCTATATCGCTTGCTATGAACTGCAATTCTTTTGTGTAGGGTGAAGCGAGTGCCGGTGATCCTGGAGTTAATAAATAAGTAAAATCGGCACTGGTGAGACCATAATTATTTATAACTGGATCATCGTCTGCACTTCCTACATAATCATTTACAAGCAAGGAACCTGTATCGAGTCGGCAACCATTGTCATTGACTGAAAGTACGCCTGGGAGATAATCCCAAAGTCGTATGGATAATGGAATGGATGAAAATTGATCCACCACTGGAAAAGTGTAACCACAATCTGGCAATGCCGGAATATTAGCTACTTCAATTTGTGGGTCAGGATGAAAAATTAACTCGATAGTTGTATCGGCATTGCTTAAATCGAACCGGAGGTTAAACGGGGCGAAGTATGATGTCACTGCAGCTTCTGAAAACAATGGTGATGTGGAAATCGGATTAAATCCGACGACATTAACCGTATATGTTTTTGCCGGTAAATTGACTTGTAAGTTTCCAGAACCAGATGTCGTGTATGTCTGATTAAAACATGCAGATGAGTCGATTAATTGAATATCAGCTGTACCGGCAAACTTTGAGCAACCGGCTAACAAATTCAAATTTACTGACCTCATTGTCGTGGCCACAAAGTCTTTATTTATTTTATCTTCATTGATGTATTCAGTAATACTTGATTGCACAAAATTGTGATTTTCATACTCTACTGAAATGGTGTGTGTGCCGATTTGTGGAATGGAAATAGAATAATCTCCGTTTGCATCAGTATATGTTTTAAAGACACCATTTAATTTTATATTAGCACCTGGTAATCCGCAATTTGTACTATTAAAATTGTATTTAACTTTTCCGGTATAGCTAAACGAAGTATTGTCGATGAAATTAACATTTATTTCACTTGGGTCGGCATGTCCAAGGGTGACTGTTATATCATCAGGTGTAAAATCATGGTTTGGAAAAGTCGGTGTCACGATCCAATCTTTTAGGTCAGGCCCTACGTAAAAGCCCTGAATATCGTATTTACCTTGATTATCAGTGACGTCTTGATAGGTGACTCCATAAGCACTTGGACCGCCCTCAATAGCTGAAGTATTTGTGATTGTCACCGTGATGTCTTGCACCCCATTTGGAGCACCACTAGGTGTATAGACGTGGCCTTCAACATTTCCATTGAGCGGTAAGGCTTGCACCTCTATTTCATTAGAAAATTTGCGTCCTCCGCATCCATCTATCGCAGCATGACGATATTGGAATGTGTTACCCAAAACTGGTAAGTTATATTCATGAGAAGTCGCACCGGATATGTCTTCCCAACTCGTACTTGTCGTTTTGCGCTGCCATTGATCACTTTCAAAATTAGTTGGATCCGTAGTTAACCTTAATTTTCCTGGGTGATTTGTATTTATCGGAATCGCAGTTGGACCGACCAACTCGATGACTCCGGCGTTCGTGATCGGTGGATTACTCACATCAATTTGTAAATCAAACTCTGAAAAAACGGCTGTATTCGATGGGTTGAAGTCATGTTCTGCAACAATAACATAACTTCCAGCCTCTAAAAAATCAATATTCAGGACTGGGTTAGGAAAAAATCTTCCCGCTGATTCACCGATTAAAGGGCCTAATGATGTTCCATTTAATTCGAACAAATAAAATGAAACGGTAGAAACATTATAGTCATTAGATATGGATACTTTTTTACAAGCACTGAGACTAAATGTATAGACTACTTCAGCGTAGGTATCCAGTCCGTTACTACTATACTCATTTTCATAGCCCATGCTGGTGGATGCATTTGAAGGAGCTACCCATGCTGTATTTTTGTGATTGTAATTGCCGTTTGTAAGGGCTCCAAAAGTTAGTGCATTAGCTATATCATTTCCTTTATGGAATCTCCAAACACTTTGAAAAAATCCAATATTATTGCTACCGCCTAAGGTTGGATAAAAATCGTGATAACTACAGGGCCATGTCGTACTGCCAAACGTATTCGTTTGCGTAGCATTTCCATAAAAATCATCACCACCGCCATATCCGCTATTGATACCATTGTCATCTTCCCATGAAGCGGCAATTAAGTCGACCGAGGTAACAGATTTATCCATTCGCGTATGAATATTGCTGTTTACACCATAGTATTTGTTCGTCTCATTCACGCCCGATTTAGTGTTTCTAGATTGTGAATCGTCATTGTCTGATGGTTGCACACTCATTTCGAACACCCATTCGTCACCGACAGAGCACGCAGCATCTGTTTCATCATTTTGATCTTCATTCGCTCCAAAACTACACCCACCGGCGTTTGTCTTTAATCGCCAGCCTTCCCATCTAATCTCATAGTTGACTTTCGTGGCATTTGTGGGTTGCTGAGCTTCTACGAGAGTTGCTAAGCATAAAATGAAGCTAATACAAATCAGGATTGGAGTAATTTTCAATGGTTTCATAATCAATAAGTTTAAGTTTGTCAATTGGCTTGATGTAATTGATCAAGGCTTTCAACAAAATTATTTGATGTATGAGACAATCATGTACGTACTAGCCCGTAGAAAGGCAATAAAATTTATCCGTATTATTTTGAAATTGGAATATGAACATTCACCGTGGTCCCTTTTGAAGGCTCAGAAATTATATCAATGTTAGCATTTAATATGGCGGCGCGCTCATACATGGTGTGCATTCCGAGACTAGATTTTGAGTTCAGTGCTTGCTTGGCGTCGAAACCTTTGCCGTGATCCTGAATCATGACTACTAGATATTCATCATGCTTTTTTATAGATATATTGACTGAGGGCGATTCGCTATATTTTATAGCATTATTGAGACATTCTTGAATTATTCGGTATACGTGAATTTGCTGATCTGATTTGATCAATTCATTTGCCTGTACGATTTCCGATGTAATGAAAATATCTGTCGTTTCATCTGTCTTAGAAATCAAATTTTCAATAGCTGCGGTAAGTCCAAATTTTTCAAGCACAAAGGGATGCAGGCCACGGGAAATAGTTCTTATTTCTTCCAATGTCGAACCGACCATATTTTGTTGGTCACTATTTACTAATTGCTGCTTTAATAAAATCAAATTTTGGCCCGGGCCGTCATGTAAATCGCGTGCGATACGTTTACGCTCAGTTTCACGGCTTGCTAAAAGGTTTTGAGCAAATGTTGATTGCAATTTTTCTTTTGTTTTAGCAAATTTTAAAGATCTACCTAAATATATCAAGGTAAACAATACCAATAGACCTAAAGTCCCTAAGATCAATTGATTTTTTCTAGCCTTATTCTTTTGTTCTAGTACTTGATTTTCCGCTCTACTTTTATCAAGTTGCAATTGTTTGCGATCTGTTTCAAATTCGGCTTTGGCCTTTAATAATTTTTCAGAATTCGTTTGCAATAAGAATTTGTCATATAATTCTTTAAATTTTTCGAATTCGATAAGTGCACTTTTATGTCGGCCAAGACCTTGGTAGAATTTGTATTTAAATTTCGTAAAATTACGATCCATTTTAAGATCATATGTCTTGTTTAAATTTCGCTCTATTTGATTAATCAAGGTCATTGGCACCTCGGCATCACCCATCTTCCAGTACCCTTCAGCCACCGTCAACAATAGATCATTTTGTATGGGTAAATAAGTAATTTTTGCTGTGTCCGCTAGAGATAATCGAAAATTACTTATTGCCTGATCTCTTACGCCGCCAACGGAAGCTACACGTCCTAACAAGTTATAGCCTCTTGCTTGGTCAATGACATCTTGACGTATTTGTCCTATCTCGACCAATTTTTCGGCTAATTTGGTAGCTTCGCTGTATTGGCCTTTTGAAAACCTGTAGAGACCGAGCTCATTCATAATATCTCCGGCAGTGTTGCTGTAAAATGACCTTGATTCAATAATGTTGTAAGCTTCTTCCCAGTAATTCACGGTTGCTATTGAATCAGCATTATACAAAGACACTTTTGCCAAAATATTTAAAAAACCAATTTGATCAGAAGCAAGAGAATCTTTGTCTGCCAAAGCCAAACCTCGTTGTGCATAATTGGCAACTAGATCGTAGTTTGCACTCGGCATGTAAAGCACCGCTAGATTGTAGAGAAGAGAGGTTTTATTGTGACTAAATTCTGTTCGATTGCATTTTTCTACTCCGATGCTCCAAAGAGAGTCAGCGAGAGGGACATTTCCTGCCAGGGCTGCCACCATACCTACTTGTTGATATGAGTTCGGCACATGTCCAATCACATTTTCTTTTTGTACTATTTCGAAATACTTTGACACATAGTAATCCATTGAATCTCCACCAAAGTGAATTGACCCCATAATATTGTATATGTCTGCTAAATCGGAAGGTCGAGCAGCAATTTTCTTTGCCTTTGCCAAATATTTCAGAGCTGTTTCTTGAGTCCCTCTAACCCCGTGCGCATAATAGAGTTTCAGGTACAATTCAGCAAGCAATTCGTGATTCTCTTTCTCTAGTATTGGAGATGCTTCTTCACCTAACTGGATGGCCTCATTTGGCTTCGTGTGTATATATTTTCCCGCTAGTTCATTCTTGAGTATTGCTGATTCTAATAGGTCGGAAGTTTCTTCAAGAACAGCATTTAAACTATCGATTTGCTTAATATTCTGCTGACCTATAACACTAACTGTGCTGCAGAATAAGATTCCACTTACAATCACAAGTGCCCTTATGAGACTAATTTTTATATGCGGATAAAACAATTTTGGGGTTTTATTGAGGTTAATTAAAGCGACTTCCTAAATAGTGCGGCAACATCGCACGCCAAGTCGGCCAATCGTGTCGCATATCTGGTCCCCACACATCCAATTCATGTGGTATACCTTTATGTTTGAGTAGAGCAGACATGGTACGTGATGCATTCGGATCTTCATAGTCTCCACTTCCCGTTAATATATGAATATGCTGGGCCTGCCGAAGTCGCGGTAAAAAATGATCGTCATTGAGGTTTTCTATATAATGCTGAGGTGAATTAAAATACACGTCTTCATCCCAAAAGCCTTTGGTATATGTACTCAAATCATAGACTCCACTCATGGCGATACAGCCATCCAGATGAAATGGATACTTCATGTATAAATTCATTGCATGTAACGCACCTAATGAGGCACCACACGTATAAATAGGCGTTTGCTCGCTCGTACTATTTCGGATATATGGCACAACCTCATGTCGCACATAATGATTAAAGTCGTTGTGACGAATGGCTTTGTGTTTGGGCTCCATTTTATTGTTTAACCAACTTTCAGAATTGATACTGTTAATGGAAAAAACTTTAAATTTTCCTCCTTCGACATATTCTTTGATGACGTCCAAAACTAAAAATCGCTCATACTCAAGATAGTCGGCCGCAGCGGTTGGAATAAGTAATAATGCTGGACCATAATGTCCATAAATAGCTATTTCCATATCCTTTTTTAAAGAAGGACTATACCAGCTGTCAAGTTCACGTTTCATAAATCGATTTTTAGATTGAATGGATTGTGCAATTTAGCTAAAATTTTAACTTCCTGGAACAGACAATAATTGATCGACGACTTTGATCATTTTTAGTTGCGTATCCTTATGACCATGTTGTGCTTCAACATTGATATAGCGGATACCGTGTTGACCCGCATAGATTGAAAGCGAGCCATCGTCCGTGCCGTTTGCATTATCCTGCAAGATGGTATTGAAGTCTTCTGCGGCCAAGACGCGGAAAAAAGTGGAGTCGGTCACAAAATAGAAATCATCAACATCCATTGACTCGTTTTGATGGAATTTGGCAGCATCTTTTTCATATTGACCGCCTGGCACATATGATGCTAAGCTGTACGCTAATTCGCTGTTATTATGTAATGTGATATAGGCTTCGGCTTCATGATGGGCCATCGTACGTAATAAAAAGTCAGAAAACTTCTTTACTTCTCGATGAGCATCGCGATTAAAATTTCCATGTCGCACGAGTGTTTTTCGAATACCTTCATTCGTAAATATTCGATTAGGATCAAACTTAAACGTTTCGCCGTTTAAATTAAATACAATATTTCGCTTTTTCTTTTGATGTAAATAATACAGAACACCTGTTCGATTTTTTAGAAATTTCTTAGCTGCTTTTACCGAAGTATTTTCATTCTCATGCAAATTGAAAAACAAATAATTGACAGCCTCTGAAGGGTCTTTTTTATTAGTCGATTGAATTTTTCGTACTTCAACAGTCGCATCACCGATGGGAAACGGGACTCGTTGTTTCGTGAATTGGTGTGATCCGCATCCACAAAACACGAATAAAATTACAATTAAAATGAATGGATTTCTGAGTCGACTTGAATGCATGATGCAACATTTGATTTGTATCATTCAAATGTAGCTGTTTTCCTGTATTTATCTTGAATGAATGTGGCGAGATGCATTTCATGCTGTCGTTTTTGTCAATCTCCACTTGGAGTTTGCTATCATTTCATGAACCATCTGCTTAATACATAATTGTTGATTCATCCAGTTCTCTTTACTAACCATGACCTGACTCAATGTATAAGATTTTTAGATTTTAGTTTCAGCAAAATATCAGGCTGGAGAATCACAGCTAATAGTGCAAGAGCACAACTTGCCCGATACAAAAAACTCGCCCCTTATGCCCAGGTAAAAAAGCTTTTGCTTCAGTCAAATTTCTCAGGGTTTGATTGTAAGTAAATCTAGGTGAATCAAAAAATAAAAAAAACATGTGTTCCGATGGGTATATTTTGGTAGTTGGCGACACTTACCTATAAATGAATTAATATGATACCTATCAAACAAATGCAAGCTAATCAGCTCTACCTTATCGAGGGAACGAGTGTAGCTAATTCTCCTTTTTTTGAAAATGAGGCGGATTGTAAGCTCTTTCTATCTCTGGCAGACAAGTATTTAGCGGATTATCTATCAATCAATTGCTTTCAAAACAGCAGAGACGGATGGGCTATGATCGTAACAACTAAGTCAGCTGTGGCGATTCGAACTGCCTATGAGAACAGAAGAAAACAGTCGAAAAAATGCAAACCTGACTGTGCTCATCACGAAATTTGGCGAATGTTGTCAGATCAAATCCGAATACTATTGAGCACTTATGTGAAAGCGACTAATGAAAATACGGGTCGTACAGGTGGTAAAGTACGCGGGAAATACAAACGCTTCGTTTTTGAATCAGTCGAGGAAGCAGCAGCGGTCAAGGAAAAACTTTTAAAATTGAAGTATGACCAGGCTCAGGAGTTGGAACGATATCAGCCGTCGGATGATTTGTATCGTTTCGAGAATAATAAGATGCAATCAATTTATATGGGCTGTGCACGGTTAGTATCGGCGAAAATGGCGCGTCAATTGGGGATGAGGTGTTTAGATCTGGCGGGATTAGCAATTGACGTCCTACGTCAATTAGTAAAAACAACATTCAACATCCATTTTC
>Ga0115029_1002220_pt1 | contig 11842 bp, 13 predicted proteins | sample SidtaG_3_FD_87297 | JGI IMG/M metagenome (GOLD analysis project Ga0115029, IMG submission 87297) | Marine algal microbial communities from Sidmouth, United Kingdom - Sidmouth_Asex1 metaG | ecosystem: Host-associated > Algae > Red algae > Unclassified | place: Sidmouth, United Kingdom | collected...
CAGGTTGAGGGGCGTCGGCATGACATGTTCTTATACCACGAGTCGGGTATTGATGCACACCTCCAGGCGACGCTTCTCATTGACGATACATAGTATTGCATCTATGGAGACACTGCATATATTATTCGTGCATTGGTGCAGCGTGGATACGGTGCATGGCCTGACGGTGACGCAGGGCAACAGGAATACGATGGAGCTATGAACCGATTACGAGAAGTGGTGGAGTGAAGCTTCAAGGAAGTCAAGCAACAGTTCACCTCGTTGGACTTCACAAGAAAACTCAAGATAAGAGAGTCTTCAGAGGATGCGCAGTACCTCGCTGGCGCGCCGCTGTGGAACTCTCGCTGTTGCTTCTACGGAAACCAGACGGCCACTAACTTTGACTGTACTGCTCCCACGATTGACCGCTACCTACAGGAATAATAAGACTATGCCGTGGGTACCGCCGCACTTTTATTCTCTCTTCCTCGTGTCCGTAACACACCAGAACACTGCCCTTTTCTCTGCCGCGCCGAGCGCATCGTCATGGTGACGTGACAGTACAATATGTACAACCACGGTGCGTTTTCGTGCGCTTCACGGCCACAAAAAAGGGGCTCGACTGCAGTGCGCACCTGTTTTTCAGCCCCCACCCGAAGCGCTTTCCGTCAGATTGCGCATTGCTACAATGTTAGATCCGACCAAAGTCCGAGCTCCGATGCGTTGCGCTTCGACGCTAAGCACCACGTCACGGTCACGTGTGTATGTGCGTCGCCGTACCGCGGCACATACTGGTACGTTGTGATGCGTCTTTACTCCGTCCCAGCTGTTGGTTGAATACTGTGCGCACCTCTTTTCCCGCCCGCGACCGAAGTGGGTTTCCTCTGTGGGAGCAGAAGACCAAAGATACAGCGCAACAAAGTCTGAGCCCGGATGCGTCGTGCTTCAGCGATGAGCCCCGGCATGTTTCATGCCAGTCACATGTACCATAACGCATCAGCCTGTAATGCAGTGCGTCAACACGTAGACTCGCGTGACTGTGACAAGGTGCTCAGCGTCGAAGAGAAACGCATCGGAGCTCGGACTTTGGTCAGCTCTAACGTGGTAGCAATTCGCACTCTGACGAAAAGCGCTTCGGTGGGGGGGTGGAAAACAGCTGCGTACTGCCGTCCAGTCCCTTTTTCGTAGCCGAGTAGCGCACACAAACGCACCGCGGTTGTGCGCAATGCACTATCATGTCACCGTCGTGTGGTGCTCAGCGACGAAGCGTTGCGCACGACGACCAGGGACATTCTGTCACCTGGTCACGTCCTCGGTTCTGGTGAAGCCCCTGTCGTTTAGATAGCTACTCGTACATTTATAATGAAGTACACCAAAAGACGCACTGCTGTTGCCTTCAAAGCACCATACAAAGCTACGAGAACACCACGCATGTCTCATCACCGGGTCACTTCTCTGCCGGTGGCATCTGAGAAGACAATGCGCTTATGTCACGTGTCAAAGCCGCACGCTCAACACGTGCCGTCTCATTGTCCTCCGCCGAGCGTGGCTCGCGTTGCAGACGCTCGGAGCGGTCATCAGAGCGCCGTGAACGAGCCTCTTCGAGCACGGCCTGCTCGTTGGGAAGCAGTCGCTCGCGCAGCGTCAACTCCCGTGCAGCAAGCTCCTGATTTCGAGCCTCAATACGCCCCAGCGTGGCGACAAACTCAGCGTCATCACCATTGTCGAGCTCGCTTCGGGCACGCGTACGCGTTGGGGTCTTTGTTGAGCTGCTTTTCTTGGGGTCCCCCCCGCTCCCCCTTCCACATGGGGTGCCGCCCTTGGTCACGCCAGGCATGGCGCCGGCCCCGCGGCAGGCCATCGCCACGTCGCGCATGGTCTTGTCCTTGAGCGTGAGCTCCTCCTCGGTTGGGCTCTTCTCGTTTCGCTTGGCCGCAACCTTCTGTTGGTACCCGTTGTGCTCCTCCACAGTCGTCACGAGAAGGTTCTCCATCGAGTTGAACACCCCCTCCTGGCCCGTGTCGTCTGGCCGGCGCCGATCCAGGTCCTCAAAGCCGCCCTTGGGCAAGGAAAAACGGTCCTTGGCGTGCTTATGGTACGTGTTCCAGCGCGTATTGGGGTCGGTATTGAACGCATTGGCCGAATTCGTGTACCGCTCGGTCATCTTTCCCCATGGTGAAATGTGGGCCTCGGCCTTAAGGATCTCGTTTAGCAAGGTGTTGTCGTCCTGGTACGCTCAACGGCGCCGGACGGCCTTGGCGGGGGGCGGATCGGTGGGAGCGGGCGTAAGGGCGACGGATTCGAATGTGACAGCATTACTGCTTGTCAGGCCTCGGCACGGGGCCCTCTTCCAGTCACGAGGGGGTTAGCCGATCCGGAAAACCGGTCGGTCAGGATCCACTACAAATCCCGACCACCGTCAAACCCGTTCAGGGCAAATATGTCTAAGTTCCGCATATTTCGAGTCGTTCCGGTGGCGATTCACTTGTGATCACCCCGTGGCTCACCAACCATAACCGCGATCTCGAGACTTCCCTGCGACTAGTAACTCCCCGGGTGGGCCCTCAGTTAAGGGCCTAATTTTGTGTAATCCCGACGGGGGGTATTGACTTTTATTACTTCGCGCCCCTGACCCCGGGGCGCCGCAAGGGTGTCACGGAGCACCCTTCCCCCGCCTCTACTCAAGGCGGTATTCGAAGCTCCGGCCGTCCGCCGCTGAGACTGGCCCCATGGGCCCGGAGGGGAGGGTTTTCCGAGGGTCCTTTGAGGGTATCTGAGGAGGGGCTTCCGAGTGTCCCTCGAGGGTGTCTGAGGAGGGTTTTCCGAGGGTCCTTTGAGGGTGTCTGAGGAGGGTTTTCCGAGGGTCCGAGGGGAACGGACGGAATAAGAGGGCGAGTCGTGAGTGTCGCCTCGAGGTCTTCGACGCGGGCAAGTAAACTTCCGGTCACACAACTCGTGTTTGTCGCTTGGGGCGCCTTCCACCGGTCGACGCCGTGCGTGTGTGCTCTTCGGGCTTTCCTTCCGGGGCGAGTATTCCCCGACAGGACTACCCGGCGACACGGTTCGGCTCGCCCTCCCCCCAGCTGGGTGGGGTGGGCTGAGCGTGTTGTCACACCGACGGTTGCCGGGGTGGCCTTCGACGGCGTCGACACAGGCGTGTCACTCGCCAGCGATGGTTCACTCCATGATGCAGCAGACGCAACATTTCTGGCCATGGGGGCACTCGTGGGGGCGGTGTTGTCGGAGGGCTGCACCGTCATGGTGTCGCTGGCAAGTGGGGTTGACTCGGAGGGCGAATCCGAGCCGGCCGGCGTGTGGGCGTCGCTTCTCGGAGAGGAGTTGGCAACCACCATGACAGCCTTGTCGTAGTGGTAAAGGCAATACGTGGGGTTGGACGACGACGCGTGCACGTGGGGGGCGGTAGGGGGCGGTGGTACGTCAGAGCGGCGGCGGCTCGGAATGCAATCGGCCCGAGGTGGCGGAGACTGATCACCTCGTGTCGATGCACACCAGCGATTGGCGAAAATAACTCTGTAAGCCATTGTGTTCGCGCACGTTGCTGCTCCCGCCTCGATATATACCGTTACGCCGCGTGGGTCGGAAGGACCAGATAGCAACAAATAGATTGCACATGTGGAACAACGCCCAAAAGAGGCGTGAAACGTGTCCCCGACCCACGCCAACGACCCGTTTTTGACTTGCAGTAGATCTCTAATGTCCCCATATATGTCGACTGCGGCCGACATCTCACATTCCGAACACGACAGGCGCGCCCCCGGGGGAGCTGCAGCAACGCGTTCGTGTCTTACAGGACCCTTTAGTGCGCGTCATGATACTCGGCGCCCTAACTCGACCGTGGCGGCCGCGAACAGAAACCGCCCACCGATGGTGTGCCCAAATATGACGACTGCGGCAAATATCTCACACTCCGCACACGACAGGAGCGCCCCGGTGGGTGCGGCGGCCGCACGCGCGTGCCTTTCAAGACCACTCAGCACACGCGCTAAAACGACGCACCCTACCTCCGCCGTGGCGGCCACGTATAGAAAACGCCCACCGACAATGTGCCCAAACACGTCGACAGCGGCCGACATCTCCCATTTCACACACGACTGGCACGCCTCGGTGGATGCGGCAGCCGCCCGCGCGTATCCCACAGGACCAGAAGGCACGCGCGGAGATACTAGGCACCCCATCTCGGCCGTGGCGGTCGCGTACAGAAAACGCCCACCGACACTGTGCCCAAAAATGTCGACTGCGACGGACATCTCACATTCCGCACACGACTGGCGCGCCCCCGTGGATGCGGCGGCAGCACTGACATGTCCCTAAAGACTTTCCTGTGCTCTTCATGATACTGAGCGACCTGCCTCCGCCGTGGCGCCCGCGTACAAAAAACGCCCACCGACGATGTGCCCACATAAGTCGACTGCGGCCCACATTCCACATTCCGCGCGCGACTGGCGCGCCCCGGTGGGTGCGGCTGCCGCACGCGCGTGTCCTACAGGATCGGTGGGTAATCGAGCAAATACGAGGCACTTAATCTCGGCCGTAGCGGCCGCGTACAGAAAGCGCCCACCGATAATGTGCCCAGCTATGTCGACTGCGGCTGACATCTTACATTCCGAACACGACAGGCGCGCCCCCGTGAGTGCGCCGGCAGCACTTCCTTGTCCACAGGGCCTTTCAGTTCTCTCCATGATACTCGGCATTCTAACTCAGCCGTGGCGGCCGCGTACAGAAAACGCACACCGATAATGTGCCCAAATACGTCAACTGCGGCCGAAATCTCACATTCCGCACACGACTGGCCCGCCCCGGTGAGTGCGGCAGCCGCACGCGCCTTCTTTTCAAGACTGGTTGGTCATCGAGAATATACGAGGCACCCGACCTCCGCCGTGGCGGCCGTGTACAGAAAACGCGCACCCATAATGTGCGCAAGATATCTCGACTGCGGCCGACATCTCACATTCCGCACCCGACATGAGCGCCTCGGTGGGTGCGGCGGTCGCACGCGCGTGTCCCACAGGACCGGTAAGTACTCGCGCAGTTACAGTCAGTATGCGTCTATATCCATTTCTGTTACATGTCGCCCTGTCATATAAGTGAGAGGATGGCGATCGACACATTCAAATTGCTTGATCAGAGATTGCCAGATCATCCTGTGGCATGAATTCCGATCGTGAAGAATTGAATTACCCCCATCAAGGTGGCACGTTAGGGTGCACGCATTGGGCTGCACCCACCGTGGTGGACCGCACCGCTGCGGAATTCACCGTCGTCGCACCACCGTCGTCGTCCCAACCGTCGTCGGGCCCACCGTTGTCGCGCTGCGGCTGCTGCGCTCTCCTTTTCAGATCGCGGACTCGTCCGCAGTGGTGGGGCCTTCAACGTCAGGCCCATTAACGACGCGGGCTTGAGTCTGGTGCCTGCAGTTTTCTCTATTTTTGTGGCGGTTTACGTGTCCGACAATCGTGTGGTGACGCCATCTGCTCGAATGTGTCTGCCTTTCTCTTCGGTGTTCTCGTCAAGCGTGGGTGTTTGCAATGGATCCGGGTATGCTTTCGTTGTGTTTGAAGCTTCTTGTTTTGTGTGCTTGTGCCAGTCTGTGCGCTTCATTTGTAGTTATTCCCACCAATCCCTCTGCCACCCCTCAGGAGCTACAGGAGTGGCGCCGGCTCAGCGATGCGGCCACCGCTGCTGCTGTGGCAGCGGCGGAGGAAGTCGCGCCCAGCCCCTCCCGCCAAACCGCTTAGGCCGTCTGACTAGCAGCTCGGGCGGCGACGGCGGCAACAGCTGCCGCTCTCGGCAGTGGACCCAGTGATCCCACCGATGTGGCCTCTGCCTCCGCGGGCGGCGAGGCGGGCAGTGCGGAAGTTACAAGTGGACGAGGAGCTGTTGGACAAGGCCCAGACCCGGCGTCGCAAGGTCCGGGCGGTGTCGGGGAGCGTGGGCGGCGCGGCGCGGGACATGCGTCAAGGGGCTCCTGGGGCGGTCCAGGAGTAGCCAGGGGGGCTGTAGGCCGCCCAAGGTCGAGCGCGGGGCGCAAGTCGCGCACTTCTATCCCTTTAGGTGACAAAATCGCACTTATCCATATCATGGACGCTGGCCACTCGTAGTCCCAAACCTTAGAGATATTTCGGCTGAACGTCAGTCTAGCGGCGGCCAGAAACATCTACAAGAAGCGGAATGATTACAAGAGGCGCGCCGCAGCATCGGAGGATCTGTCCTCGCCCCGCCTGCGTCGATCCTATTTCGAGACGGTTTTCCAAGGTTTGTGGGATTGGTTCAAAACCCTTCAGCGGGTGGGTGGGTGGCACCTTCCCGTGTCAGGCAGCCTTCTAGAGGCTTGTGCGCGGCAGATTGCGACCGAGCTAGGCGTAACTGGCTTTAAGGGGTCCCCGCATTTCATCCAGAACTGGGCGGCGCGCTACAACCTGCGCAATGTGGCGCTGTGGGGCCAAGGCAGCTCAGCGGACACGGCAGGGGCGGCGAAACGCATCGCTCAGATTCGGACTCAGCTCGAGGACCACCCTGCTGACCGAATCTACGATATGGACAAGACTGGGTTGTTCTACCGGTGCATTCCTGATCGGTCGTACGTGCAAACCGGCCAACGACGGCAGGCTCGCGGAACCAAAGCCATGAAATCGAAGGACCGCGTCACCCTGGTTTTGGCTTGTAATGCTACAGGGAGCCACAAACTCCCAGTCGCCATGATTGGTAAGGCGAAGAAGCCCTTGTGCTTCAAGCCCCTCCGTCGCGACTGTCGACTACCGTTCTTCTCTGAGCAGAGTGCATGGATGGACGGGATTGTCTTCAAGTCCTGGTTTGTGACCGTCTTCTTACGTGCTTTACGGGCCGGAACTCGTCTTCCTGTGGCCCTCATCTCCGACAATTAAGGGGCTCACGAATAACTCGAGAGCAAGCAGGTCACGTTCATCTCGCTACCTCCCAACTGTACATCTGTCTACCAGCCACTGGACCTGGGCATTATTGCGTGCCTTAAATGACGTTACAAGAGGCGGCTACTGGACCTGGTTGTGAGCGCGTTTGATGTAACTCTTCGTAACCGAGCGGTGGTTGCGGCATCACCAACCGCGGCGTCTGCGAATGCGGTGGCGGCCACGGTGGAGGCTCAGCGGCCGACTGCAGACGCGTCGACGGGAGGTGGGCCCGCTCATGCGGGGCCAAGCGGTGCGCCCTCGGTTGCAGCGACGGGCGCTGCACGCGCGGCCGCGTCCATCGACACGGGCCCAAGAGGGTCACTCACGGCGGCAGTGACGGCGCCGCCAAGTGCCATAGTGGCCCCAGTTTCGGGCCCCACAACGGTTGCGGAGTCTGGCCCAATACTCGGCGTCGGTCGCTGGCTGTCGGCAGAAGGCTCATGGCCCACCATCGAAACCAATGCCAGCCGCAGACCGGCCGACGCAGCACATTTGGCGGTCGGCCCCAGCGCGGTGCGCGGCGCGACCGAGCGCGTAGCACGGCACGCGGTCCTGCCCGCGGCGGACGAAGCGTCGCGGCGCGCTGATGGCGGTGTGGCGGGCCGCGTGGCAAATCCTCTGGCCACCTCACCTGAGGAACCAGCAGCGGTCGGGGCACGGGCTGCTGATGCGGTAGCGACGGCGGTCGAGGCAACTGGTCCGCAACGACTTATTTTCGGCCCGGATCTCAGGATGGACGGCGGTTTGCGTCGCGCTGGCAGAAGCGCACCTTCGGAGGGCGTGTCGGGGACGGGCAGCCATCCACCTGCAGCTGCCGCTGGACCAGGGATTTGGGACTGGCCGTCAGATATGCCAGCCGCCCCAAATTCCCAGTCGGCGGCCCGTCCACGCTCACGCGCACGTGCCCCACCGGCTGTGATCCGGAGTGTCCGAGACGGTGCCGCTGCCCATTTGCAAGATGCATCGGTGATTGTCCTGCAGGAGTGGAACGCGGTTGAGCCGTCTACGATCGCTTACTGCTGGCTTAAGTCTACCATTTTGCCGAATGCAGTTGCCATGGACGTCACTGCCTGGGACAGCGAGTACCGTGCGTCATCTCGCTCACTGGGCTCTGACGTGAATTCTGTTGTATCGTTGATGTCGGACTTTCGCTTTGGTGAGCAGGCTTTTGGGGACACACCGCGGCCTGCGAGAGAGATGGCGCTGGAAAGCTGGCTCACAGGGGGGGAGGACGAGGGCGTGCGAGCTGTTTCGGCTGATCGGATTGTGTTTGAGCAGAGAGAGAGAGGTGACTCTGCGGACGGCAAGGGTAGAGATGAGTCGTCTGACAGCGACAGCGAGTGCCTTCCCCCTTTAAGACTCTCCTTTTTATCCGTGGAGTGCCGAAACAGCAGGGTCTCTGGCCCCGAGTATTTTTTGCCACTCTTGCCACTTCTCTATCGCATTTGTGGTCAGGGGGTTCAAGGGACGAAAGATGAGGGCGAAATGGACGAGCGGGCAGGTCGGAGAATTTCCGTTCCGAAGTCGAATGGGGATTCCTGGTCCAGTTGTGTTGCGTGCGGATCTGCGGACAGAGTAGACGCGGTCGCACGTGAAAACACATGATCGCTGCTGACCTCGTGTCAAATAAGTAATTGGGCGCGTCTGACAACGATCGATCTGAGGCGCACAATCCCGTTGCGTGTTGGAACTCTGCGATCGAAAGCGCTTTGAGCACACAATCAACTACAATCCCCGTGCACACGAGAACGATCGCTGATGATTTCAGGACGTCCTGGCACCGTGCGCCGCACGCGATAATAGCTGGCACAGGGGCTACAACGTGCGCAAGGAGGCTATAGAATCAGATATTGACCGTACAAGGCACCCTACCTGGGCCGTTGCGGCCGCGTACAGAAAACGCCCACCGATAATGTGCCCGAATATGTCGACTGCGGCCGACATCTCACATTCCACACACGACAAACGCGCCCCGGTGTGCGTGGCGGCCGCACATGCGAATCGCACAGGACCGGTTGATACCCGCCCGAATATGAGGCACCCTACCTTTGCCATGCCGGCCACGTACAGAAAATGCCCACCTAAGATGTGCCTAAATATGTCGATTGCGGCAGACATCTCACATTCCGCAAACGACAGGCGCGCCCCGGAGGTTGCGGCACCCGCACGCGCGTGTGCTACAGGAGCGGTAAGTCGTCGAGCAAATACACGGCACCCTACGTTGGCCATGGCGGCCGCGTACAGAGAACGCCCACCAAATATGTGCCCAAGTACGTCGACTGCGGCTGACATCTCACGTTCCGCACACGACAAGCGCGCCCCTGTGAGTAATTCGGCCGCATGCGCGTGTCTTACTGGACCGCTAGGTCCTCTCCAAAATTTGAGGCATCCTCTCTCGGCCGCGGCGGCCGCGTACACAAGACGCCGCCCGATACTGTACCCAAATACGTCGACTGCGGCAGACATCCCACATACCGCACACGACAGGAGCGCCCCTGTGGGCGTGGCAGCCGCACACGCATGACCCACTGGATCAATAGGCACTCGCGCAATTTCGACGCACCCTACCTCCGCCGTGGCGACCACGTACAGAAAACGCCCACCGATGATCTGGCCAAATGTGTCGACTGCAGCCGACATCTCACATTCCGCGCACGACTGGCGCGCACTGGTGAGTGTGGCGGCCGCACGCACGTGGCCCATAGGACGATTGAAACTCACGCAGATACGAGGCACCCTACCTCGGCCGTGGCGGCCGCGTACAAAAAACGCCCACCGATACTGTGCCCAAATACGTCGACTGCGGCCGACATCTCACATTCCGCACACGACAGGCGCGCCGCGATGGGTGTGGCGACTGGACGCACAAAAAGAAAAGGACCGGTTGGTACCCGCCCACATACGAGGCACCCTATCACGGCCGTTTCGGCCGCGTACAGAGAACGCCCACCGATAATAAGCCCAAATACGTCGACTGCGGCCGACATCTCACATTCCGCACACAACAGTCGCGCCCCGGTGTGTGTGGCGGCCGCACACGCGGGACCCACGGAATCGAAAGGCATTCACGCACTTACGAAGCACCCTTCCTCGGCCGTGGCGGCCGCGTACAGAAAACGCCCACCGATACTCTGGACAAATACGGCGACTGCGGCCGACATCTCACATTCCGCACACGACACACGCGCCCCGGTGTGTGTGGCGGCCGCACATGCGAATAGCACAGGACCGGTCGCTACTCACCCACATACGAGGCACCCTACCTTGGCCATGGCAACCGCGTACAGAAAACGCCCACTAAAGATGTGCCTAAATGTGTCGACTGCGGCGAACATCTCACATCCGGCAAACGACAGGCGCGCCCCGGAGGGTGCGGCAGCCGCACGCGCGTGTGCTACAGGACCGGTAAGTCATCGAGCAAATTCAAGGCACCCTACGTTGGCCATGGCGGCCGCGTACAGAGAACGCCCACCAAAGATTTGCCCAAATACGTCGACTGCGGCCGACATCTCACATTCCGCACACGACACGCGCGCCCAGGTGGCTGTGGCGGCCGCACGCGCGTGTCTCACAGGGTCGCTGGGTACGCGCGAAAAGACAAAGCACGCTACCCGGGCCGCGGCGGCCGCGTACAGAAGACGACCACCAAAGATGTGTCCAAATACGTCGCCTGCGGCCGACATCCCACATACCGCACACGACAGACGCGCCCCTGTGGGTGTGGCAGCCGCACACGCATGACCCACAGGATCAATGGGCACTCGCGCAAATACGAGGCCCTCTTCCTCGGCCGTACCTGCCTCGTACAAAAAACGCCCGACGACAATCTGGCCTAATATGTCGACTGCGGCCGTCATCTCACATGCCGCGCACGACAGGCGCGCCTCGGTGGTTGTCGCGGCCGCACACGCGCATCTTAAAGGCCCAGTAGGGACTCGCACAAATACAAGGCACCCTGTCTCAGCCATTGGGGCCGCTACAGAGAACGCCCACCGATAATATGCCCAAATACGTCGCTTGCGGCCGACATCTCACATTCCGCACACGACTGCCGCGCCCTGGTGAGTGTGGCGGCCGCACGCACATGGCCTATAGGACCATTGGAAGTCACGCAGATACGAGGCACGCTACCTCGGCCGTGGCGGCCGTGTACAGAAAACGCCCACCGATACTCTGGCCAAATACGTCGACTGCGGCCGACATCTCACATTCCGCACACGACAAACGCGCCCCGGTCGGTGTGGCGGCCGCACACGCAAATCGCACAGGACCGGTTGGTACTCACCCAAATACGAGGCGCCCTACCTTGAGCATGGCGGCCGCGTACAGAAAACGCCCACTAAAGATGTGCCTGAATATGTCGACTACGGCGGACAGCTCACATTCCGTAAACGACGGGCGCGCCCCGGTGGCTGTGGCAGCCGCACGCGCGTGTGCTACAGGACCGGTTCGTCATCGAGCAAGTACGAGGCACCCTACCTTGGCCATGGCGGCCGCGTACAGAGAACGCCCACCAAATATGTGCCCAAATTCGTCGACTGCGGCCGACATCTCACATTCCGCCCACGACAAGCGCGCCTCGGTGGCTGTGGCGGCCGCACGAACGTGGCCCATAAGACAGTGAGAAACTCACGCAGGTACGAGGCACCCTACCTCGGCCAAGGCGGCCGCATGAAAATAACACCCACTCATAATGTTCCCAAATGCATCGACTGCGGCCGACACCTCACATTCCGTTCACGACTGGCACGCCTCGGTGGGTGTGGCGACCGCACGAACGTGTCGCAATGCACCGTTCGAAAATCGCGCGGATACGAGGCACGCTACCTCGACCGTGGCGGTCGCATACAGAAAACGCCAACCGATAATGTGCCCAAATACGTCGACTACGGCCGACATCTCACATTCCGCACACG
>Ga0115029_1002221_pt1 | contig 11834 bp, 7 predicted proteins | sample SidtaG_3_FD_87297 | JGI IMG/M metagenome (GOLD analysis project Ga0115029, IMG submission 87297) | Marine algal microbial communities from Sidmouth, United Kingdom - Sidmouth_Asex1 metaG | ecosystem: Host-associated > Algae > Red algae > Unclassified | place: Sidmouth, United Kingdom | collected...
TAAAGAGAAACGCCACACGAACGTCGGCCCGCGCGTCCATCAGTGCATCAAGGGTGTCGTTGAGCGGGTACGGTCCCTCCTTAGGTACGAGCCTCTCTGGGGCAGTGTAGGCAACCTTCGCCGCTCCAATTTCTCCAATCGCCTTGCACTGTGCATCGGCAGCACGCCCTTCATGCACCACCAAGGGGCTAGCGAGTACCCGGGCTGTCCCAGTTTCTGCCATGCGAAGATGCTCGACATGCTGCGCTGGCGTCCACAGTCCCTTCGCCGGAGGTGCGTTGAAGTTGCTCTTGGTAAGCCGCGAGAGGGTATCGCCCAACTCCTCGGTGTATTTATCGAACTCCCGGAGATAAAACGTAGCGGTGTCAACTTGCATGGGGTCAAGTTAGCTCAGCGCCATTCACTGATAGTGAATCAGCGAAGTAGTCCAGTCGACCAGTATGCGCCTAAGGTCGAGCCTGAGAGCAGCTTGTAGGCTGCATCGTTTTCCATCCGATACCACTCGCCGCGGCCTCCCATAGCGCTGCCGCCCGTCTCTTCATCCATAAATTCTTCGCTTGAGGAGTAGGAGAGGGGAGTGAGTCCAGCTTTCGCCAAAACAGCATTCAGCGGCTCAACCTCATCTGCGAGAAAAACTTGCTGTTCGCGCTCTACCCGTTCGAGATCACGTGCAAGACGGGCAGCCTCTTCAACCTGCGGCGTAGAAGGCATGCCAGGGTACTGCACCACCTTGAAGTAGAGCTTTGAAATCTCCTCACGAATGCGCTCTTCTTCGTCAACGTAGAAGTCGCCACCTGTGAAGGTGATGCGGTCTTTACGACGCTGAATTTGGGCGATCAAACTGTCCAAAAGCGGGCTGTGATCGGGACTCGCCGTCGCGTGCTTCTCTGCCCCCTGTTCGAGCTCATCGAGCACGTTGTAGACGTAGGCTAAGCGCTCGCTTTGGTCGTAAAGTTCGGTGGACAAAGCGAGTTGGGCATCGCGATCTGTTTTGCCGTAAGGTGAAGCTGGATCGTACTTCAACTCAAAGCTCGTGGTGAAGGTATCCTTGCCTTTAACGAGGAGTACGTCGTAGTTGCCAGCCGCGAAATTGGGGCCAAACAATGAGCCGCCTAGCGCCGAGCGGTTGTTGCTGGGTGCAGCTTTAGGCTTACTCCGCGCGGTGGGCATATCGACGACATTGAGTCCGGCCGCTTTGCCAGCCTGCAGCGTGCGGACCTTGGTCCCATCGAGCCATACTTCGAGAAACATCTTGCCGAAGGTGTGCCGCTTAGCAGCGTAGTAAGCGATCTGAGCGCTCGAACTCGGATTCGGTCCGATGAAATCGCCAGAGCCGCCAAACCAGCTTCCTCCAGCGCCAGGGTCGCGAAGCACTTTAGGACGCATCTCCAAAAAGCTGACCTTCTCCTCTAGCATGGCCTGAGAAAGTTCTCGCCATGGGGTGAGGTCGTCGATAATCACAACTCCTCGGCCGTGTGTGGCGAGGACCAAACTGCCAGCATCGGGATGAATGACCATATCCCGCACGCCAACGCGCGGCACGTTGTTTTCAAAGCGTGCCCAACTGCCGCCCCCGTCCAAACTCACGTAGAGCCCGAACTCTGTGCCTAAGAAGAGTAGGTTGGGATTGACGAGGTCTTGTCGCACGCTCAATGCATAACCTTCGACGCCTTCGAGCGACAAGATTTCCCAGGTCGATCCGGCATCGGTGGTGCGTGCAAGATGTGGCTGCATGTCGCCAACGCGGTGGCCGTCTAGCGCGGCAAATGCCGTAGCAGCATCGTGGGGGCTCGCCTCGAGAAAGGCTACCCACAGGTCGGGGTTAGCATGCGTGAGGGTCCAGTTCTTCCCACCGTCGCGCGACACCTGGATGTTGCCGTCGTCTGTCCCTGCCCAAAGTGTGTTTTGGTCGAGAGGACTTTCCGCTACAGCGTATATGGTGGTGTGGTTCTCCGCGGTGGAGTTGTCGATGCTTAGACCACCCGACTCGTGCTGACGCTGCTTGGAGGCATCATCGGTGCTGAGGTCGGGTGATATCCGGGTCCAGGAATCGCCGGTATCATCAGATTGATACAGGTACTGTGCTCCAAAGTAGAGTCGATCTGCTGAGTGGATGCTCTGCACGAGGGGTGCATTCCAGTTCCAGCGGAGCTTCTCTTCATCGCCTTGGCGATAGGGTGCGATGCTCTTGGCCTGCCCAGTGCTGGCGTTGTAGCGCACGAGGTTGCCGCCCTGATATTCCGCATAGATGATGTCCTCGCGCTCGGGATGGCGAAATGAGTAGAAGCCGTCTCCGCCGTAGGTATTCGACCAATCACCATTTCCGATACCACCACCCGAACGACTCGGGCCTACCCAGGAGCCATTATCTTGGAGCCCACCGTAGATATGATACGGCTCATCGCGGTCTACGCTCACGTGGTAAAACTGGCTCACGGGTAGGTTCATCCACATACGCGCGGTTTGGCCGGCGTCGAAACTCTCGTACATGCCGCCGTCTGTGGCGACTAGGAGGTGATTGTCGTTGCTAGGGTCGAACCAGATGTCGTGGACGTCGCTGTGCATTGCGCGGTCGAGTACGCGCATGGTGTTGCCAGCGTCCTCGCTCAGAATTGCGTTGAGCCCACACTTGGCCACCGTGCTATCTGAGTGCGGACTCACGATCACGTTCGAGAAGTAGAAGGGGCGTACTGTGGCATTGAAATCATCGCTGATGTGCTCCCAAGTTTTGCCGCCATCGTCGCTGCGGTAGAGTCCTTTGTTTTCTTTCTCTTCTGCTTCTACACTTGCGTAGAGCACATTGCCATTGGTTGGAGCGAACTCCACATCGATTCTGCCGAGGGTTTGCCCTTCGAGCAAGTCGACCTTGCTCCAAGATGCTCCGGCGTCGTTCGATTTATACAGCCCACTGCGGCCTCCAAATCCAGAATTGAACGTCCATGGCTTGCGCCGGTAGCCCCACATGCTTGCGAAGAGGATGTTTGGGTTGTCGGGGTGCATGGAGATGCTAGCTGCACCGGTATCCTCGTCGAGGTAGAGGCTTTTGGTCCATGTGGCTCCGCCGTCGGTGCTTTTGAAGATGCCGCGTTGCGCGTTGCCGTTCCATTGATTGCCCAGTGCAGCCACGTATAGCGTGTTGGGATCGTCGGGATGAATCGCCATATCGCCGATACGCTCCGTGGAGTCGAGCCCTATGCTGCTCCAGGTGCTGCCGGCGTCGCTACTGCGGTACATGCCGGTGCCGATGCTCACCGAGTTGCGGGTCCAGGGTTCGCCAGTGCCTACATAGACGGTTTTTGCGTCGCTTGGTGCTATAGCGACTACGCCAATCGATTGGGTGTAGTCGTCAAAAATTGGACGTATCGTGGTGCCTCCGGTGGTGCTCTTCCAAAGTCCCCCGGAAGCTGTGCCGATATAGATCGTCGTGGCATCATCGGGCGCTACGGCGATAGAAACGCAGCGTCCACTCATAACTGCGGGCCCTATTTGGCGGGCGCGCAGGCCTTCTAGCAGAGAGCTCTGAGTAGGTATGCCGGCTACTTGCGTTGACACGGGCCGCATTGAAGGATCGGCAGGTGCGCCTACGGCCGGCGGTGTTTGTGCGTGTAAGAAGACGGTGGCGGTCAAGCTGAGCGCCAGCGCCGCAGCGTATGTAGTGCTAATCTGCATAAGCATTGAGTGGATTTTTCAGAGCGATGGAGCGCTATTTGGCTTGAGTCCGATGCTCCATCAAGCGCGGCGCTCCCGGAACTCCGAGCGCGCCGCGCGATGCTAACAAGGGAAGATGTCGTTGTAAGCTGTGCTTAGTTGCCAGGCATGTCAAAGACCGACATGTCGAGGTCGGCTGGATTAGATTCCATAGCAGTAATGGTGATCTTCTGCACGGATTGGCCGCCCACTTTGGTCTCGATGAAGTGTGGCATCATGAGGCCGTCTACTTCTTGGTAGTCGCTCATGTAGGTCTCGGCCACCTGGCCTTTGGCTGGGCCACTAGTGATTTCCATGCTCTGCATCACGGGTACGAAGTACTCTGAGTCGAAGTAGTGCATTTCGACATAGCCGTTGGCCTTGGTCAGTTTGACCTCGAAAGTCTCGGTGCCCTCGACTTCTTTGGTGCCTACTACCTCGACGGTGTGCCCTTTGTCTGCATAGTTGAGGAAGGGGCTTTGGAATTCCTGCTTGGTAAATTGCTCGGCTTCTTCCGCGCTCATCGGCTGTGGCTCAGTGCCTCCAGCAAATGGGTTGATCTGCCATGCGGTTTCGCCGTCGTAGGCCTGGATGAGTTGCTGGCCCTGTACATCAACTTCGATACGCTGCTTATTGGGTACGGCCGCTACGACAGTACCAGCAAACTCCATTGGGCCCATAGCCATCGTAGCCTGTGCGCGACTGCTCTCTAGCGCTGCCCAAGCTTCTGCACCTCCGGTATTTTCGAAATAGCTATCGACAATAGCGTCGGCGGTAGGCAAGGGAACCTCTACGGCGACGGTAGCGTCCTGAGCAAAAGTGCTGCCTGCTAAGAGGACGCAGGAGAGCATGGCGAATGAAAGCTTGAAAAATTTCATGAGTTATCGTGTTGTTGGAAGGTGAAGCTATAGGCTGGCCCGAGCCACGCGGGGACATTCACGACCAGTTGACATGATCTGACGACGAAAGATGCCGCGCTGCAGCTATTTCGACCGCTTATTTCCGCTGATCGCGCGCTGTTGTTGGCTTCGAAAGCGCTCAACTTCTTCGGGCCGCTTCGCCCGGTGTTTGGTGGAGCGGCCTTGTACCCGGGCCCGCCACATGCGAAACGAGGAGGGTTTGAGTTCGCGTCGCATCAAGTCGATCACATCACGCTCGGTATAGCCGAACTGCGCCTCAATAGCGCCAAAGGGGGTGCGGTCTTCCCAGGCCATTTCGATGATGCGGTCGGTGTCGCGTTGCACAGGACTTGCTTTAACTGAGGGAAGGACTGACTCCGTGGGTGTAAAGCATTGGCGAGGGAAGATGTTTCGAGCGAGCCACTCCCAATAATCCGCTCAGCACACCATATTGTCGCCTTGCGCACCCGTCTTGCCCCGACGCCGTCTGGCTATTTGCACCTCGGCAATGCCGTCAACTTCGTGCTGACGCAGCAATTGGCCCAGCGCCTAGGTGCCGAACTCTGGCTGCGCATTGATGATCTCGACCAGGCGCGGCTGCGGCCCGAGTACCTCGAAGACATCGACCAGACGATACAATGGTTGTTTCCAGAGAGCACTGAGCAATGGACTACGCGAACGGTGCGGCAATCGGAGCGGCTAGGACATTATCAAGAGGCACTTGCAGGTATGCGCGCAGCCAATCTCGTATTTGCCTGCACATGCAGCCGACGCCAAGTTCGCGAAGCTCAGGCGGCAGCAAACATGCCCGCCGATGTAAACACGTATCCAGGAACCTGTCGAAACCTCGGCTTGTCGCTTGATGCCCCCGACACAGTTTGGCGATCGATCCACGGCGACATTGTCGTACGTCAACGAAACGGATCGCCCAGCTATCAACTGGCCAGTGTGGTAGACGACATCCTGCTGGGCATGACCCACATCATGCGCGGCGAAGATCTCCTCGGCAGCACTGAGGTGCAACGGGTTTTGGCGAAAGCCTATGCCCCGCTAAACTCCTTCCTCGAGATAGAGGTCACCCATCACCCGCTGATCACAGACGCCGAAGGGGGAAAACTCAGCAAATCGGACGGAGCGGCTAGTCTGCGCGCATTACGTGCTAATGGCTTGACCCGACATGAGGTTTTTGCGAAAGCTGATGCCTTAAAACTTCGGCATTAGCCGTGCTTGGTCTCCCAGCTAACAAAAAGAGACACACCCCGTAGAGTAAACATTAGACTTTTGCAGCTATGATGAGACGAAACTTGCTGCTGCTGATCACGATGCTGATCAGCGGTTCCTTGCTGGCCAATGGTGGCATGTGGCTGCCCCTACTGCTTCAAAACCTCAACGAAGAGGAGATGCAGGACCTCGGCATGCGCATTACAGCTGAGGACATTTATGCCGTAAATCAGTCTTCGCTCAAGGATGCTATAGTGCATTTTGGCGGATTTTGTACAGGTGAGGTGGTGAGCCCGCAGGGGCTCGTGCTTACGAACCATCACTGCGGTTTCGGCGCGATTTCGAGTCATTCTACGCTTGAGGACAACATTCTCGAAGACGGCTGGTACGCGAAAACCCTCGCCGACGAAAAGCCCAACCCAGGTCTTTTTGTCACGTTTATCGATCGTATTGCGGATGCTTCTGGTGAGATTCTTCGCGGAGTAACTCCGGGAATGACCGAGGGGGAGCGTCGAAAAGTTATTCAGCGCAATACGGAGCAGTTTAAAGCACAGTTTACGCTGGGCGAGTACGAGGAAGTGCTGGTGAAGCCCTTCTACGGCGGCAATCAATACTTCGCGTTTGTGACGCGCACCTATCCTGATGTGCGGCTGGTAGGCACGCCACCGGATGCGGTAGGAAAGTTGGGCGCTGACACCGACAATTGGGAGTGGCCCCGCCACACGGGAGATTTTTCGCTTTTCCGGATTTACGCGGGCCCGAATGGTCGACCTGCTGCGTACAGTCCTGACAACGTTCCGCTTACGCCAAAACGCCACCTCGAGATTTCTACTGCTGGTGTAAAGCCGGGCGACTTCTCGATGATCTTCGGCTTTCCTGGACGCACCGATCAGTACCTACCCGCCTCGGCTATGAAGCAGCGCGTTCGGGTCGTAAATCCTATTCGGATTGGAATGCGCGATTTGAGCTTAGCGGTCATTGATTCGGCTATGCGTGCCGACAAGCAGGTCAAGCTCAACTATGCCTCCAAGCAGGCACGTATTGCCAACGCCTGGAAGAAGTGGCGCGGCGAGTCGGAGGGTGTGGAAGCAAGCAACGGTATTCCCTCGCGCAACGGCTTGGAGAAAGATTATATGAAGCGCCTGAATAGGCCGGCTCTACGAGTTGCCGAAATAAGTCCTGAGGAGCGGTATCGCTACAGTAAGGTGCTGCCCTCCCTAGACAGCTTGTATGCGCTGCGTGAGCCTGTAGCTCGTACTCGCGCCTACGTAGCTGAGCTCAACTATAACGTAGACTTGTTTCGGCTTGCCAACATCGTAGCTCGTCGGGTTCGAGTATTTGAAGATCAGGGTGTTGAGGCTTTCGCCAAAACAGCGCCCGGTCTTGCCGACTACCTCGAAGATTTTTACGCTCGCTACAACCCTGCTATTGATGAGCAAGTAGCAGCTGCACTGCTCGAGAAGTACTTTTCGGAAGTACAAATTGAGCACCAAAGCCCACTAGCGCGCGGGCAGTTCAGCTTCTTTGGCAGTGATGCCGACGCGCTGGCGAAGTGGCTCTACGCAGGCACCTATTTGTCGCATGGAAAGGCTTTGGTGCAGCTGCTGCGCAGCGACCCAATGAAGTTTGCAGAAGTGATTCAGGCCGATCCTGGGTTGCAGTTTGTACGGCAGCTCAACGGTTACAACGAAAGCCGTGTGCTCTCAATTTATAACGCCCTTGCGGAGGCGGCCAATCCACTGCAGCGCGACTACATGCAGGCGTTGATTAAGGTATATCCCGAGCGGAAATTTTATCCCGATGCCAACTCGACGATGCGGGTTAGCTACGGAAAGTTTGAAGGATTCACAGACCTCGACGGCGAGGACTTCGACTTCCTCACGACCCTCGACGGGGTAGTGGCCAAGTACCAACCTGGAGACTATGAGTTCGATGTCCCAGAGCGCCTGCTCGAGCTGCACAAAGCCAAAGATTACGGCGACTACGCCAATGCGGATGGCCAACTTCCCGTATGCATTCTAGGGTCGAATCACACCACGGGCGGCAACTCCGGTAGCCCAGCCCTCGATGCTGATGGTCGCTTGGTCGGCCTCAATTTCGATCGGACATGGCAATCGACGATGTCGGACATCAACTACGATCCCACGATTTGCCGCAACATCATGGTCGACATGCGCTACGTGCTTTGGTTGATTGATAAGTTGGGGGAGGCTCCCCACTTGGTGGAAGAGATGACGGTGGTGGATTGAGTTGAGGCTGTTGAGCCAGCTTTGTGTTGGGCGCGCGCGTGGGTTTTGCGCAAAGGGTTAAAACCCTTGCTTAGCCGAGGAGGTATACGTTCGGCAAGCTCAGCACAGGCTCTACCGGCACCTCAAGGGAGCAACACCTGTCGTGCCGGTAGGTACGTCCCTGTGCGGGTGCGGGTGCGTGTTTTCAGCAAAGGCTTAAAACCCTTGCTTAGTCGAGGAGGTATACGTTCGGCAAGCTTAGCACAGGCTCTACCGGCACCTTAAGGTGGCCACACCTGTTGCCCCGGTTGGTACGTCCCTATGCGAGTGCGGGTGTTTGTTTTCAGCAAAGGGTTAAAACCCTTGCTTGGTCGAGGAGGTATACGTTCGGCAAGCTCAGCACAGGCTCTACCGGCACCCGCAAAGCGGAATAATTGAGTTAGTTCGAAACTATTCGACGACTAGCTTAGATGTAGCCCATGAACCGGAAGAATCAGTTAGTTTCATATGAACAATATATGTTCCGGAAGCCAGACCAGTAATATCTATATTAGTGCCTGAAAGATTGAAGGACTGAACCGTTTGCTGGAATACAATTTGGCCAATTAAGGAGCGGACAGTGATTCGCCCAGCATTATCTGCCCAGCCGTCCGGAGTTTCAATTCTTACCAGATCCTTTCCAGGGTTAGGAGTAATCTCGGGATCAGGCCTGCGCGTCAGATCTACAGTAGAGGACAGTGCTGGATGAAATGTAGGATCTTTATTTTGTACAAAAAACCCCCATCTCCTATCGTTCGGCAAACCGTCATTAATTTTATAATTTGCAGGAAGACCTAACACAAACCCAACGTACACAGTATCTGGTATAGGGCCAGTTTCTCTCGCTGAGCGATCCACGAATTTGTAATCTACAGCGCCCAGGCCACCTGTTTCTGGGTCAAGACCCTGCCAACTGATAATTTCAGGCGAAGTGGCAAGCCTAAAACTATCGCACGTTGTAAAGGTAACGAATTCAGACTCCCCTGGATTTCTTGGAACTTCAATAGTCATGCTACCGATACCTTCACCAGGTCCGAATTCAATCAACTCAGGGTGATTATAAACACGATAGACGTAACGAATATCAGGGTGGGGAGTTCCCTCAACATAATCCAAAGTCTCTTTCAGCCATGCGCGTTCAGCCCCGAAATCATAACATTCGGGTAATTCCTCTTTCGGAATGTATGTATACGGCATGCCCTGATTTAGAACCTTTTGATTCGGTACGCATTGGGCGACCATACTGTACGAAACTATTAAAAAGCATGAGCTAAGTAATGTACTGATCACGGAATGAGAGTAATAAATCATTCGAAGTAGATTTAGTTAATCACAAATGAAGTGGTCGATAGTTTACTGTCAGACCTATCCGATTCAACCACAAAATATATACCAGGAACTGGATTGCCGAGCGCTATAGATGTCATTCCAGTAAACGCATTGGCAGATTTAGATGCAATCGATCGACCTTGAGAATCTATGATTGACCACCTGCGGAAGTCGGACTGAATTTGATCTGAAGCTAGAATTTGCGAGATGTTCACTAATGGTCCATTTCTAGTTACGATGATGTCTCGCAGACATCGTTACTAATCAAGCGCTGCCACCATTTAGGTTTCGCTTCCACGTCAGTAGTACTAAGTAGCAATACAAACGAAGTTAAAGTTGAGAGTGCAAGTAATCTTTTCATAACTAGAAATTAGGTTCAGCGCTAATCTACACGACCTATCCTGATTATGGTCATGGTTAAGGTGGCATAATTCAAACATTTCTGCTCCCATTGTGCTCTAGCGCCTGTTAGGATCTACGACACCTAGCAGTTCGGTGCTAGAACATATGTATCTTAAGCGCATATTATGGGTCGAGAGCATAGTCTGCTAAACACCCCATCCTGCTCTCGCAGGCAGCTAAGCAAACGAGCACATTCACCTCACCTACGAACTCAATAGCTCATCTTGTGCTTACTGAGACTCCCCCCTGACTCAGGAAAGGTGCTACCAGTTCCGCACGTTCCTATTTTCATCCAAGAGGGGTAATCAGGGCCTTTTGGCTGAGACACCTGTTGCCCCGGTAGGTACGTCCCTGTGAGGGTGCGGGTTCGGGTATTCAGCAAAGGGTTAAAACCCTTGCTTGGTCGAGGAGGTATACGTTCGGCAAGCTCAGCACAGGCTCTACCGGCACCTTAAGGGAGCAACACCCGTCGTGCCGGTAGGTACGTCCCTGTGCGGGTGGGGGTTCGGGTATTCAGCAAAGGGTTAAAACCCTTGCTTAGCCGAGGAGGTATACGTTCGGCAAGCTCAGCACAGGCTCTACCGGCACCTTAAGGGAGCAACATATGTCGTGCCGGCAGGTACGTCCTTGTGAGGGTGCGGGTTCGGGTATTCAGCAAAGGGTTAAAACCCTTGCTTAGTCGAGGAGGTACCTACCGGCACCTTAAGGGAGTAACATATGTCGTGCCGGTAGGTACGTCCCTGTGCGAGCGCGGGTTTTAACCCGCTGAGCTAAACAGCTAAACCTTTAACCCCCACCCATCTCCTTCACGTAGGCATTCAACTCCGCAAAATCTAACTTGCCCCGAACCACCTTCAGGTACTCGGTAATGCCTACCGCCTTCCGCAGGCGCGTAGCTTCACGTTTTGGTTTGGCAACTTGGTAGATGAGCGCACGCTGCTTGCCCGGGGTCAAAGCGTGGAAGTATTTGGAAGCCTCTTCGTCGAGGAGTAAGAGTTCGCCCAACTCTTCAGGCATAGGCATGCCGTACTCACTCGTGTCTGGGACCAAGGTCACCTTCAAAGCATCGAGGGCGTAGCCTGCGCTGCGCATCCGCTTGGTGCGGGCCTTATTAACGATGATAAAGAAGTCCCCTTTGCCGTCGGGTAGCAAAGCGGCTGGCCAGGCGGGGAGATCTTCAACACTACACAGAAAACGTCGCGAACCGTCATCCCGGAGTGGCAAGGGTTCTACTTGATCAGCCGTGAATGGGAGCCGACTTCCATAGCCGAGTGGATCGTTCGCGTAGACTGTAAGTCCAATGCGGAACACGTAGGATGCTGTCGAGGGGCTCGACATGTGCTTTTAGTGTGTTACCACAATGCGCCGACGAGAAGACGTGCCATCTGTGCCTTCAAATACCAGCACGTAGTGCCCAGCAGGCCAGGGCGAGGTATCGACCACAGTATTGGTCGCAAACTCCTCGCTGTAGATGACGTGCCCGAGGGTAGACACTGCGGACAGGTTTTGGCGAAAGCCGCTAGGGACAGAAACTTCAATGTAGCTGTTGGCTGGATTAGGGGCTATTCGTACGAGGTCGTTAACCTCGCGAACACTCGAAGCCGTGCGCACCACCATGTTGTCGAGCAGGGTATAATCATAGCGCTCCAATTCAGTGTCGCCAAACTCGTAGCGGAAAACAGAGCCCGTTTGGTTGTACGTCGAAAACCAGACGGGGCCAACATAGTCGTTGGGCAAGCCAACCGTTAGCGTCACGCGTTCTGCATCGGCTTCACTGCCAAAGTCCTGGGATACTCGAGTTCCATCTTCGATCCACTCGACGCGCATAGCTCGTGAGACTGCATTTAGCTCCGGGTATCGTCCGTCACCCTCTCCGTGGAGATGGATGAGGTCGAACTCCAGCACTGGGGCCGGCGCATCGCGCAGGTCGAGACAGGTAGCAGGAATCTCTGAAAATCGATCGGCGTCTAAATTCTCGCTAATCGTTTCACAGGCTACCGAACTTCCGGAGAAGGAGTTGCCGGTTGTA
>Ga0115029_1002222_pt1 | contig 11834 bp, 8 predicted proteins | sample SidtaG_3_FD_87297 | JGI IMG/M metagenome (GOLD analysis project Ga0115029, IMG submission 87297) | Marine algal microbial communities from Sidmouth, United Kingdom - Sidmouth_Asex1 metaG | ecosystem: Host-associated > Algae > Red algae > Unclassified | place: Sidmouth, United Kingdom | collected...
ACGGGCGACGAGACGGGCGATGAGTCGGGCGACGTCACGCCTGTCGATGTCGATGTCTTCGTGCCACGCATCGCCGCCACGCGCTCGCCCCGGATCGACGGACGTCGCGTCACGCTGGATGCCGATGGCCTGCTGACAGGCGAGTGGACGGGTGCGGTCCAGGTCGACAGCGGCGGTCGGCCGCTGGGCATCGACGCGCTCATGATCGACCGGGGCGCCGAGGCGCCCTCCGGCACACCCTGGCGCAGCTGGGGTGCCGTGCACGATGGCGAGTACCTGTACGTCGTGGTGATCGTCGAGGACAACGGCCAGCGACAGGGCGATTCGCCGCTGTTCTGGCAGGACGATGGCATCGAGCTCTTCCTGGACGGCGATCACGGCAGGCAGTCGACGTACGGTGACGATGATGACTACCACCTGATCGTGCCGCTGCTGGAACCGGGCACCGCGGGCGAGAAGAAGCGACCCAACGCGAACGATGTCGCCGGCTGGCTGGAAGGACCGTTCAGCAGCGGACAGGGCATCGAGCTGGATTTCGTGACGGGACCGGGCGTGGGGCCCGACGGCCTGCGCCGACCGCGCTTCGAGCGGGACGTGTACGAACTGCGCATCGCGCTCGACAGCATCGGGGTCGAACCCGGGCAGCCGTTCGGGTTCGAGCTGCAGGTCAACGACGATGACGATGGCGGGCCGCGCGACAGCAAATGGGGCTGGGCACACCCGCCCAGGGCGGATACCGACGTCGACTTCACCTTCGTGAACCCCTCCTTCATGGGCACGCTGATGCTGGATTGACCGGACCCGGACGAAGCGGCAGGAGGGGGCGCCGGCACGCCGCGGGGGCCGCGGCGCCGATGTCGGGCGATCGAGCGGGCCGGGCCGACTCGTATAATCGGGGAACAGGCCCCACTATCCCGTGTTCCGACGCCGCATCGCATCGCGCGGGCCGGCGGACCATCGACTCCCAGGAGACCCCGAACCGAATGAACAAACCCGTCAGCCACGACGCGTTCGAGTACGTCCGCTCGGAGCACATCGGCTCCCTGGACATCCTGGCCCACGAGTTCCGGCACCTGGGCACGGGCGCCCCGCACGTGCACCTGGCGGCCGACAACACCGAGAACGTGTTCCTGGTCGGCCTGCGCACCGTGCCCCAGGACTCCTCCGGCGTGGCGCATATCCTCGAACACACGGTGCTGTGCGGCAGCGAACGATTCCCGGTTCGCGATCCGTTCTTCATGATGATCCGCCGTTCGCTGAACACCTTCATGAACGCGTTCACCTCGAGCGACTGGACCGCGTACCCGTTCGCCACCCAGAATCGCAAGGACTTCTACAACCTGCTCGACGTGTACCTGGACGCGGTGTTCTTTTCGCGCCTGCACGAGCTGGATTTCATGCAGGAGGGCCATCGGGTCGAGTTCGAAAAGCCCGATGACCCCGCCACCGACCTGGTGTTCAAGGGTGTGGTGTTCAACGAGATGAAGGGGGCGATGAGCTCGCCGGTCAGCCTGCTGTGGCAGACGCTCAGCAAGCACCTGTTTCCCAACAACACCTACCACCACAACAGCGGCGGCGATCCGGAGGCGATTCCCGACCTGAGCTACCAGCAGCTGGTCGACTTCTACCGCACCCACTACCACCCCTCGAACGCGGTCTTCATGACCTACGGCAACCTGGAGCCGGCCGAGTTGCAGGCACGCTTTCACGAGCAGGTGCTGTCGCGTTTCGAGCCGCTCGAGCGCCGGATCGCGGTGGCACCGGCGCGCCGGATCCACTCGCCCATGCGGGTGCAGGAGGCCTACGCGGTCCAGGACGACAAGCTCGAGGAGCGCACCCACATCACGGTCGGCTGGCTGCTCGGACGCAGCATCGATCTGGACGACCGGCTGCGTGCGCATCTGCTGTCCAGCGTGCTGCTGGACAACAGCGCATCGCCGCTGATGCAGGCGCTCGAACAGTCGGATCTGGGCAGCTCGCCGTCGCCGCTGTGCGGACTCGAGGACAGCAACCTGGAAATGGTGTTCGCCTGTGGCCTGGAGGGCAGCGAGCCGGAGCACGCGGACGCGGTCGAGGCACTGGTGCTGGAGGTGCTCCAGAAGGTTGCCGAGGAGGGCATCGAACGCAGCCGGATCGACTCGGTGCTGCACCAGCTCGAACTCAGCCAGCGCGAGATCCGAGGTGACGGCATGCCGTTCGGCCTGCAGCTGGTGCTCAGCGGCCTGTCGACCGCCATGCAACGCGGTGACACGCTGGCCGCGATCGATCTGGACCCGGCACTGGAGCGACTTCGGGTCGCGGCCGACGATCCGGACTTCGTGCAACGGCTGGTGCGCGAGCTGCTGCTGGACAACCCGCATCGGGTCACCTTGACGCTGCGCCCCGATGCCGACATCAGCCAGCGGCGCTCGGCGGCCGAGACGGCCCGCCTGGCATCGATGAAGGCCTTGCTGGACGAGACCCAGAGCCAGCGCATCGTGCGCCAGGCCGGTGAACTGGCCGAACGCCAGGCGCAGCAGGACGATCCGGATATCCTGCCAAAGGTCACCCGCGAGGACGTGCCGGCGGAGCTGGCCATTCCCACCGGCACACCGCGCACGATCGGCGGTGCACCGGCGGTGCTGTACGCACAGGGCACCAATGGCCTGGTCTACGCCCACGTGGCCACCGATGTGCCCGAGCTGGACGACGAACTGCTCGCCGTGCTGCCGCTGCACACCGGTTTTCTCACCGAACTCGGCTCAGGCGGGCGGGACTATGCGTCGACGCAGGAACGGCAGGCGGCGGTCACCGGTGGGCTGGGTGCGTACACGCTGCAACGAGGTAGCGTGGACGACATCCAGGATGTCACCAGCCGCCATGTGCTGCGCGGCAAGGCCCTGCTCAGGAACGCCGACGCGCTCACCGAACTGATGCACGAGACGCTGGAAACGGTGCGGTTCGACGAGCATCGACGATTGCGAGAACTGATCGCGCAGTCGCGCGCCGGGCGCGAGCAGAGCGTGACCGGGCACGGTCATGCGCTGGCGATGATGGCGGCGGCCAGCGGCATGAGCCCGACCGCCCGCCTGTCCCACCGCGCCAACGGGCTGGAGGGAATCAAGGCGCTCAAGGCCCTCGACGATTCCCTCGACGGCGATCGGGCGGATGCCAACATCGCGGCCCTGGGCGAGCGGCTCGCGGCACTGCACGAACGATTGCGCACCGCCCCGCGCCGTTTCATGCTGGTGGCCGAGGAAGAACACCTGGACACGTTGTCGGCCACGCTGGAGAAGCACTTCGACCGTTCGGGCGAGTCCACCTCGGCCTCGATGAGCCTTGCGCCGGTGCGCGAGCGCACCGGGCAGCTCTGGACCACCAATACCGAAGTGAACTTCTGTGCACGGGCGTATCCGACGGTGCCGTCATCGCACGAGGACGGTGCGGCGCTCACGGTGCTCGGGCCGTTCCTGCGCAACGGCTTCCTGCATCGGGCGATCCGGGAGACCGGTGGTGCCTACGGTGGCGGCGCGTCGCAGGATGCCGATACGGCCTCGTTCCGGTTCTTCTCGTATCGGGATCCGCGCCTGGTCGACACGCTGGACGATTTCGATGCCTCGATCGCCTGGTTGCTGGACAACCGACACACCGGCAGCGACCTGGACGAGGCCGTGCTGAACGTGATCAGCAGCATCGACAAGCCGGGCTCACCGGCCGGCGAGGCCCGCAGCAGTTGGCAGGCCGAGCTGTTCGGACGTACCGCCGAGCGCCGCAGGCGCTTCCGTGAACGCATCCTGTCGGTCACGCTGGAGGATCTGCGGCGTGTCGGTACCACCTGGCTGGCCGATCCGTCGGTGGCCAGCACCGGTGTGCTGACCAGCGAGACTTCCGCCAACCAGGCCGACGTCGCGGCGCTCGGACTGGAGCGCCACGAACTCTGACAGCATTCGGCGATCACCGTCGAGAAACGGTGGTCGTCGAACCGTCAGGTCTTGTCGGGTGTGTGCGAGGGCGTCGCGGGTGTGGTCCCGGATGAGGGTCGAGATGAGGCCCGGACGGTATCGCGCTATCGTCGCCACCGATCGCGACCGCGTGCTCTCGTCGTTCCTTCGTCGTTCCTTCGTCGTTCACAGGCGGAAAGCGGTGAAGCGATTCACACGCTTCATGACCCGCCCGTGGCCCGAACGATCGGTCTATTCGCCGTCCTTGGCAGGCAACGGCGACTCCGCCGCCGACGCGGCATCGTCGCTCTGGATGCGCTGGTAAATCTCTTCGCGATGAACGCTGACGTCCGGCGGCGCGTTGATGCCGATTCTTACCTGCTTGCCTTTCACGCTGAGGATGGTGATGGTCACTTCGTCGCCGATGACGATGGATTCATCTGTCCGTCTGCTCAAGATCAACATCAGAGCACTCTCCTGTCTGTTTGTACCAACACAGTTGAATCCCGCTTCGCGTCCTTGGACACGGTATCCCGCTAACCAACGCTTACGGTACCACCGCAAGTGCCTGCGGTAGGGTTTTTAGCGACGCTAATGTTAACGACGGACATTTGCCTGATTCCTTGACCGCGGAAAAATCCCGATCCTCGGGCGCATGTCTCGCACGCCTTACAGATCCTTGTCTCGACCACTGGACAGAATCGATACGTGGCGCCACCAGACGCTTTTCGATCCGCTTGAATGGTGGCGCCACCCGGCAGGAAGGGCCGAGCCCTCCCGCCCGGTGCCGAGATCAATTGCAAGCGTGAGAAAGCCAGAAGCGCTCCAGCCCACGCGTCGAGGCGCCCTGATCGACAGGGCGCTCCACACGCCAGTGCGACGGACGCCAGCGCCGCTGAAAGGCATCGTCGAAGCGCTCGTCGACCAGCAACAGCACCCCACGATCCCGCGGGCCGCGGATGAGTCGGCCGGCGCTCTGCAGCACGCGCACCAGCGCCGGATGCCGACACACGAGGTCGTAGCCGGATCTGCCCTCGCCCTGGTGGTGTTCGATCATCAGAGCGGTCCTGGCATCGCGCCCCGGGAGCGCGGTGCCCACCACGATCGCTCCGACCAGTCGATCGCCGGTGTAGTCGACGCCCTCTCCGAATACCCCGCCGGTGATCACGAAGCCGACCGATGCGCCCGGTCGGTCGAGCAGCGCGAGCCGCTCGGCCAGCTGGGCCGAGGCGCCTGTGCGTGGCTGCTGCCAGCAGGACCGATCCGGATACGCGTGCGCGAAGGCCCGGGCAACCTGCTCCAGCCAGGCGTGCGAGGGCAGGAAGACCAGGTAGTGACCGCGACGGGCGTCCACGGTAGCCACGATCAGCTCCAGCAGGGCGGGCAACGCCGCATCGCGCTGCCCGAAGCGTACCGGGATCCAGTCGATCAGCTGACAATGCAACTGCTGAACCTGAAACGGTGACTCGCCCCGGATGCCGACCGTGGACCCGACCTCCAGTCCGAGAGCATCCCGACACTCGGCCATCGGCCCGAGCACCGCGGAGAAGGCGACCGTTGTCCGAGCGGCACGCAGTACGCGCCCCAGCCTGACACGGGCATCCAGGCACAGAAGCTCCACCAGCACCTCCTGTCGGCGACCGATCGTGCGTCGCTGCGTCACGCAACGATCCGTCTCGTCGAAGCGATCGACGATGGCCGCGAAGCGATGCAGTGCCAGCAGCATCTCCTTCGGCAACGCCATCGGGCCGACAGCATCGCCGAGCGGTGCGACCGCCGTCTCGGCAGCCGCATCGAGCACCCCACGCACCGCCCGCTCGAGTCTCCGGGGTGGCTGGTCCGTGAGCATGAGAACCGCCGGATTCCCGGAGTCGCCCGACCGCTTCTCCCCGATCGATGCTCGGCACGACGCCAGCATCGAGGCCGCCAGGCGATCCAGGGCACGCGCCAGCGTCGGCAGCAACCCCTGGACGGCCGTGCGTGCGGCCAGCACCTCCAGCCTGGACAGTCGCACGGTGTACATCTGGCGCGCTCTGTCGGGCAGGTTGTGCGCCTCGTCGATCAGTACCGCGGCGCTGTCGATCCGCTCGAGCACGCTCGGCAGCGAGGCCAGCGGATCGAACAGATGGTTGTAGTCGCAGACCACGACGGTGGCCCAGGGCAGGAGCTCCAGCGCCAGCGCATGGGGACAGATCCGATGGTTCGAACCCAACCGATCCAGCGCCTGGCCGTCGAGCAGGGAACCGCTCGCCCCCTCCTCGATCGCCTGCTGACGCGCAGCCGGCAGCCGATCGTGAAAACCGTGGGCGAAGCCGCAGCGCCCTTCATCGTCGCGCAACGACGGATCGCGTTCGCAGAAGCAGGCGTCGCGGCGGGAACGCATCAGCAAGGCGTCGATCCGCAGGCCGCCGGCGATCAGATGGCGCAAGGCCGCGAAGAACGCATCGCGACCGGACGCCTTGGCGGTCAGCCACAGCAGCCGCCGCACGCCGTCGGGGGCCAGCGTGCGCACCGCCGGGTACAGCACGCCGAGCGTCTTGCCGGTACCGGTGGGCGCTTCGAGCAGCAGTGCCTGGCGATTCGCCTGCGCTCGATAGACCGCCGCCGACAGGCGTCGCTGCCCGGGACGAAAGTGCCGGAACGGAAACGGCAGCTGGGCCGCGGTCCGCTGCGCCCGCTCGTCCCGTTGCTGCAGACCGCGCTGGAACCGGTGCCAGGCGACCAGTGCCCGCTGCACCTGGCCGGCGATCAGACCGTCGTCGACGGACCACCGCTCGCATTGCAGCACGTCGTCCCGCAGGTTCATGTACTGCAACTCGAGCACCTTGATCGGGGATCGGCATTCACCCGTGTCCGCCAGGCCTTCGGGCGCCTCGTCCGCGTGCAGCCAGGCGTAGAGTTCCAGTTGCGCCCGATCCAGCGCGCGACGTCCGGGCGGCAGCCGCTCCAGCGGCACCAGCGTGCTCTTGATCTCGATCAGGCGCCGTCCGGGCACGTCACGCAGGTCGATCCGCCCGGCCACGGTGATCGCTTGCCCTTCGATGCTGACGGTGCGCGACAGCACGACCTCGGCCTCCAGGCCGCTGGCTTCCTGCAAGCGGCGATGGGCCCGTTGCCCGGCCTGTGCGTCGGGCCCGGTCGGACCGAACTCCAGATCGCCGCGTCGCAACGCGAACCGGGCCAGTTCCCGTGCACCGATGCGCCACGCTTGCCTGCGGACCTTCCCGCTCACCGGCTCGGAAGCCCGCTCCGGCGACGGCGCGCTGGCCGGGACGGGCGCCCTCGTCGATGTCGGGTTCACGAGCGGGTGACGAGTCGCTCGCTGGAGCGAGCCCACTTCACGTTGACCACCCGCGAAGGGATGCCGTGTGCGGCGAAATGCCTGAGCCAACGACGCTGGTGCGCCTGCAGCGCATCGCCCGGTCCCTTTATCTCGATGAATTCGTAACCGCCCGTGGCCGGGAAGAACACCAGATCGGGCAGGCCCGAGGTGTGCTCGCCCGGATCCTCGAGCAGGCGTTCGAACATCGCCGCCCAATGTGCGGCCGGAATGCGCTCGAGCGCTCGCACCAGCACCGGCCGGGGCAACGACTCCCAGGACACCAGCGGGTTGGCGATGCCGTGGCGCACCGAATAGTCGTCCAGTACCCGCTGGCGAAGCCGTTCGCCACCCCCAGCGCTGCGCAGTTCCTGGAAACGAGCCTCGAACGCGCCGGCTCGCCGTTGCCGGAAGTCGCGTTCGCGAAAGTCGGCCGGCCCGGACTGGAACGGGTTGAAGAAGGCACCGGCGACCGGAGCGAACACGATGTCCCAGGCCCACAGTCCGCAGACCCCGCTGACCAGCCGGTTCTCGGTCCAGAAGCAGTCGCCGCGCCGCGCGTAGAAATCGCGGGCGGCGCGCTCCACCCGTCTGCCGTCCGAGCGCAGCGTCAGGCTGGTCGTGGTCGGACGGAACGGCCGCGCTTTCGCGGCACCACGCAATCGACGCTCGGCGAACTCGCGCTCGGCATCGCCCTGCGGTGCTGCCCGCATGCGCAACGCCAGGGCCGTGGCCTGCTCGGCAAGCCCTTGCGCGTCCAGCAGCCGGATCTGCCGTTCACGCGCCGGTGGCCGCTGGCTGTCCGCGTACAGCGCCATCGCGCGCCCCGTCTGCCCCAGACGCTCGAAACAGCGTGCCAGCGTGCAGCGCAGGCGATCCACGCGCCGTTGCAGCGCGGCATCGTGAGCCACCGTCGGCGGCAGGCGCGAGCAGATCGTCTCGAGCGCTGACGGGTCACGCTGTCGGCAGGTGTCGAACAGCAGCTCGCACTCGTAGTAGCGCAGGTGACACTCCAGTTGAAGGCGGGAGCGGAACAGGCTGCTCCGCCCGTCGATCGGGTACGGGGCGTAGCGCACCGTGCCCAGCTCGCGCAGCACGAACTGGGACAGGTCCTGACGCAGGTTGCCGAAGAAGCACAGCCGGTGCACCGCGAACATCGCATGACCGAGCGGCGATACCCAGCTCGATGCCGCACCCAGCCGCTGCCGGTCCTCGGGATCGTCTCGCGCGAGCAGCGCGGCGATCAGTTCCACGCGACGGCTGCCGATACCGATCGGAGGGGCCAGCAGACGATTCAGTTCGGGCAGGGTATGGGCCGCCAGCAGCGCTGCCGGATCGACCGGTGGCCGTGCGCCCGCCAATCCGTTGCTCACCAGTTCATCGCGCGCGGCGCGCAGGTCGACGATCTCCGGGTAGTTCAGGCGCTCCAGGCGAAAATGCGCCCCTCGCCTCATCATCAGACGGATGTACAGGCGCTTCGCATCATCGGACAACGCCACGATCGCGGCCGACCAGTCGCGCTCCTGATCGGTCAGAATCGTCGCGCAGGACGAGGCGACGACGTCCAGCACCGTCAGGAAGGCCTGCACGTAGTAATCATCGGGCAAGCGCTCGTCGCGCGCCGCCTTCCGATCGCTCTTCATGGATACCGGACCCTCTTGAATCGACATCGACGTCACTGGCTGGGCCGCGCGGCCCGCATCGGCATGGCCGCACCGGCGGCAGGTGCGCTGACGACCGGCCTGCTGAGCGGCTGGACGGGCCCGGTGCTCGCTGCCGCGGACTCCACCGACGAGCCCGCCTGCACCGGCCTGCTGTCGCACGCGCTGCGCCCGCTGGCCGGCAGCGAGTCCGCACCGCTGTGCGAGCGCTTTGCCGATCGGGTGCTGCTGTTCGTCAATACTGCCAGCAAGTGCGGCTTCACGCCGCAGTTCGACGGATTGGACGAACTGCACGAGCGCTACCGCGCGCGCGGCTTCTCCGTGCTCGGCTTTCCTTCCGACGACTTTCGCCAGGAGCTGGACAGCGAGCAGGCGGTCGCCGAGTTCTGCGAACTGAACTACGGCGTCGATTTTCCGATGTTCCAGAAGGTGGCCGTGCGGGGTGCCGATGCCCATCCGCTGTACCGGGACCTGGCCACGACGGGCGGCGCGCCGAACTGGAACTTCAACAAGTACCTCGTCTCGCGCGACGGTGCGGTGATCGCCCGCTACGGATCCACCGAGCAGCCGCTCGGCGAGCGGCTCGTGGCCGACATCGAAGCGCTGCTGTGAGCACCGCGGCCATTCCTGCCCCCGCCCGCTGGCTGGGACTCGGCGGGCTTGTCCCGTTCTTCGCGGGCGCCGCCGTCAGCTGGGCGCCGGATGCGGACCTGCGACGGTTCGCGCTCACCGCCCTCGCCGCCTACGCTGCGGTAATCCTGAGCTTTTTGGGCGGTGTGCGCTGGGGTGCCGTGCTGCACGACGAGGCGGCGCTGTCGCGCTGGACACCCCTGACGCTGAGCGTGCTGCCGAGTCTGGTCGCCTGGGTGGCCCTGCTGCTGCCGATCGCCCCGATGTTGGCACTGCTGCTGGCAGGACTGCTCGGGCAGTTCGTGCTCGATCGGCGGGCCGCCGCCCGGGGCCAGCTTCCCGCCTGGTACGCCGGCCTGCGGGTGATCCTCACCGCCGGCGCCGGCGCCGGCGTCACCGCCGGACTGATCGCCGCCCTTGTGCGCACCGGCTGAGCGGGGAGGATGCCGGGACCTGCGATGCGGCCCGGGACCGACCGGCTCAATCGTCGCTGTCGGCGGGCGCACGGGCGTAGGGCCGACGGCCCAGCGATTCGGTGCGGTGGTATTCATCCAGTCCAGAGATCGCCACCACGCCCAGCGCCTGCAGGTCGAGCTGGCCGTCGGCCGCCCGCGCATCCTCGGCCAGCCTGAGTTCGCGGACCTCGCCGATCACCAGCGCGCAGCCATTGCAATCGAGCGTGTGGTGCTCGCGCAGGTGCAGCCCGATCTGCACCGGCGACTCGGCCACGTAAGGCGCCGACAGGCTCGTCGACCACGCCGGTGTCAAACCGACCGCCTCGAATTCGGAGGTGGTGCGTGGATGCCGTGCGCTGGTCAGGTGCGCACGCTCGTGCATCGCCTCGTCGACGTGATTCAGGGTGTACTGCCCGCTGGCCAACAGGTTCTCCAGCGAATGGCGCGGCACGGTGTGCGGCCGGATCAGCAGCCCGAGCAGCGGTGGGGCGGCACCGACGTGGAACACCGAGCTCATCAGCGCCAGGTTGGTGCGGCCGTGCGCATCGGCGGTGCCCAGCAGGTTGGCGCTCTTGAAGCCGGACAGCCCGTTCAGGAAATTGGCCCGTTCGCGCCTGGGCAACGCGTCCAGCATCGCTCGATCGAAGGTGATCACGACGGTGTGCCATGGCCGGCATCGGCATCGCCGGGGGGCCCCATCGCGGCGTCGCCCTCGCGACGGAACACCTCGGCGGCACGACCGAACGGGCCGTGCCCGAAGTCATCGTCACCGTGCAGCTCGAGCAGCGCCGGCAGCAACTGTGCGCAGAAATCCTCGCTGCTCTCGCGGGGCAGCAGGGACGGCAGATGATCGATGGCGATCAGATCGAGCGCCGGGTCGGCATGACCCGCTGCCGCGTCGATCAATCGTTCGACTGGCTCGGACAACGTCGTCGGCCTCCGGTAGACCGGCAGCACGTTCGCCTCGCCGAACGGGTCGCAACTGACATCGACGATGGCGCGCGTGCGCCGCCCCGGCTCGCCCAGGTGTTCGCGGGTCGTGAACGGGGGCACCGGTTCGGCCACGAACACGCAGTTGACCAGCAGCTCGTGCTCGCGCACCGCGTCGAACGGCCCACCCGAAGCGGTCTCTGCACGTTCCCAGTCGGTGGATTCGATGCCCACCGACCGAAGCAGGTCCATCGCCCCGCGACCGCTGCGACCGGACGCGCCGATGACCAAGGCGCGAACGGGCGGCCTGCCCTGCCCGTTCGTGCCGAGCGCCTGCGCCGCACGCTGGACATCGAGCAGCAAGGCGTCCCGATCGGACCAGGCCGCCAGCGGACCGGACAGCGGGGCACCGTCGCGCCGCTCGGCCGCCATCGCCAGCACACCGAGCGCGGCCCCCACGTAGCCTGCCCAGTAGCCGAACGCGGCGATACGCCGCCCGCGCTCGTCCACCAGGTACTCCAGGTCGAACAGCTGACCGCCACCGTCACCGAAGGCCTGCAACAGTTCCCGCCATCCCTGCTGACGCTTGAACACGTGCGCGAAATGGACGTGCCGACGAGTGAAGGGGCCCAGTTCCGCATCCAGCTCCTTGAGCCCGACGATCACCGCCTCCAGCGGTGCGCTGCGCCAATCACCGGCATCGGCCAGCCGCGCACCGGCCGCCCGATAGTCTTCGGCGGCGAAGGCGCGGGCTTCCGAACGCTCGACGGTCACCTCGAACCCGGCCCGGACCAGCGTGGCCACGGCATCGGGTGTCAGCGCGGCGCGTCGCTCTCCGGACTTCGGTTCGTCGCGCAGCCACAACGGGGGGCGCCTGGTCTTCGTCATCGTCATCGTCGATTCGCTGCGCGATTCACTG
>Ga0115029_1002257_pt1 | contig 11705 bp, 11 predicted proteins | sample SidtaG_3_FD_87297 | JGI IMG/M metagenome (GOLD analysis project Ga0115029, IMG submission 87297) | Marine algal microbial communities from Sidmouth, United Kingdom - Sidmouth_Asex1 metaG | ecosystem: Host-associated > Algae > Red algae > Unclassified | place: Sidmouth, United Kingdom | collected...
ACTCGCTCGAGCTGTCGCTCGGCGAGGACCCACTTGGGGGCGACGGCGGGCCTGGCGGCCCGTGGCCATCGTCCGAAGAGGACGTGTCCGTCGCATTCGAGTTGTCGTCGTCTGACGACGTCGGGCTTGATCCAGAGGCAGAATCATCGGAAGATGAGGAAGGCGCAGCGTTAGCCGGATCGTCCTTGCGGACGGACTTGTCTTTAGTCACCTTGCTTGTCTTCTTGACATTTTTGGTCTTGTCGCCCGACTGGCGGCGAGACTTAGCCACACGGCGTTCCTCCTCGTGGGAGTCGTCCTTGCGCAGGGCCTCGGCGTCGTCGACCAAATTGTCGTTGGCTCGCGCCAGAGACTCGTTATTCTATTCTTGGGCCGTTAGGCGTCGCTGAAGTGCTTCACCGGCCGCCTTTAGGCTCTCCACCGCCTGCATCTGCCCGGAGGCGGCTTGATCCGCAGGGATGGGAGGAGTAGGAGCACCGTCCGTTGGGGCGTCGGAGGCGGCGAGAGTGCCTTGTCCCACGCCCGGCGGCCGGTAGCCAGCTGGCAACTTGCCGTCTCTGGCTCAGCGAGTGCCGCCGGTACCACCAGTAGACATACTGAGACCTGAACAAAGTGTTCCGACTTGGCTAACGCCCTGCGCGCCAACGTCGAAGATCTCAACCGTGATGCCCGCGGCACCACGCCCAGAAGTCGATGGCTTACGCCCCGCGCGCCAAGCGACCGTATCGACACCGTCACAATGCCACGAGGCAGCGAGAGAGTTCTGAGGAATACCGTGCCGCGAGGCACGATGAAGGCGAGGGTAACCCCCTGCTGCTCCACCAAATGTGGTATTAATAACGTTAGTGCAATTACCAGTGTACTGAGACCGACCGTAGCCAAGCAATAAAGCGAGTTCTATCGCCGTCGCGGCGAGGAAGAAAGACCTTTTGTTGGAGGGCATCCGATGGGGAGCCGGGTGGTGCCCACGACGGCGACACCGGACCCATGGTGGTTTAATATAAGCGAGGGCACTCGTCGATCGACCGTCCGATCACAAGCGATCGTAATGAGTGCCGGCAGACAGATACGACAGGCAAGCAAACGAACAATAAAAAATGAACAATGCGGTAGTGACCCCCCAAAGGGCGTGCCACAGGCCAATTTCCACAATACATGGGCTTTGGCCCGTCAAGGAGGCTACTTGTGGCCAATTGCCAATTGGGAGCAGAGATATGCTACACTGGTGCTTAAAGCAGTGCCCTTGCACTGGCAGTGCGTCAGACGCCTCGAGCCAAGCTGAGGTACCCACGGTTGTCTGTCGTGCAGGGCGAGCGCGTCGGGCGGGCGCGACAGCCTGCGAAAATGCGCGGTTAAAACGCACCGCTTCAAAAGCATGCCCCGTCGAGGTTCCCCCCCCTCTCCTCCTCTGGCGTCTCACCCAGGTGCTCCCCTTGCGCGCTTCCTCTCTCCGAGACGCACCGGGAGCCCGTCACCATCGCGCCAAACGACATCTCGGGTTGAAGCGCTACCGCCGGGCGTGGTGCTGCCCCGTTGGAAAGCGAGGCGGCGGCCTTCAAAGAGTGGCGCGTGGCCGAGGCGGCGCTCGGGTGGCGCTCGTGCGCCGCCGTGGAGCGGTCCACGGATTACCAGTGGCGGAGGCCGGACGTGGCTTCTGTGGCCCTCTTGCTACCGCATTGCACAATCAAATGGCCATCGTGAATCGCAACGTAGGAAACAAGTACAACCTGACATCACCATCAGGAACAAGTACGCAATATGCGAATCGACCTGCTCTGGCGTAAAGATACCACCAGCACGACAGCGCAAGGAAAACGGTAGCAAGACACACACTACTTCAAAGAATACCTCTGGGGTGGCGAGCTCTCGCGCTTGCGGCGATACCCGCTTGACGGCGCCCCTTCACCGATGGAAGCAGCCGCTGTCCCGCCTACCCTGACCAGAGCTAGACGTTTTCGATCCGGACGGCCGTCGTTGGCAGTACTCTCGCGCCCGCGCTTACCGACGGACAACATGGGAGCGACTGCGGCGCCCGCCGATGGGTCGAAATCAGCCGGGAACCCTGCACTCTCGGGGGAGAAAGCGAGGTCCAATAACTCAAGGGGCCACGCCATCGTCGTGCTCTTGAGTACGGTCAGCGCGTCCGTCGAGCTGTCACGCCCCATGGAGCGCATCAACGCGCCCGCGGTGTTGGGGGTACGTCCTTTTGCACGATCAGGCACCGCATGGGGCAGATGTCGACCCCTTGAACGTCGGTCTTTCCGTGCAGTGGACGCTGCCAGGCTGTGGCCGCGCGCGAAGTTCCCCGGATAAGCATTCGCGGCGGACGACGGGGTACGGCAAGTTCTTCGCGAAAGCTCGTCCTGCCGGGCGGACGAGGCAGCTCGGCTCCGACGGGGTCCTAGGCGTGAGGATGAATCCCTCAACGTCTTGGCGTCTTGACGGTCAGCAGACGCGGCGCGACTGCGCGCAGCAGCGGCGGCAGAGACAAAGCGAGCCGACCGCCTGGGTGTGCTCGAGCGGCGAGATGCAGCGTCCGCAGCTGCAGCAATGCGAAATGACCGCCGTAGTGCTCCGGAAGTGGAAGGGCATGAGCCCGCAGCACCCGCACCAGGGCTGGTAGCAGCCGGAGGATCAGAGACAAGTGCGGCGCTCGACGGCACGCTTTGGCGCCGGCGTGAAACTACAGCCCGCGACGCGCTCATCCAGCTGGTGCCCGTGACGAGAGTCGCATGGGAGGCGCTACTAGTGATCATAGCGGTGGTGGTGTCCGCAGCAGATGCCGTGTTGGGCGAGTCCGATAGGGCGTGTGCAGCACTGTGGGCGCGCACGTAAGCCGTATTCGGCATCCACAGCCGCGGCGGGCAGGTCACCGGATTGTGTGAGGAAAGGTGCGCACGATGGTTACCATTACTACTAGGCGTCGCGCTCACGTCGGCGGCTTGGGCTCCCAGATGAGGACACCACCACCGGAGGAGCAGCAGCTCTTTTGTCAATATGCGTTGAGACAAAAAACGGTGTTTAGCGCATCCGTGTAAAGCCGCCCAGTGAGTCCGCAAACCCCCGTGCGTCTCCTGGCCTGCGTCTGGCTCAGCGTGGCCAGCGCGTTGGAGCTGTCTCTGACGCGCCGGGTGGCCAAGACGAGAACATGTTGTCTCGCAGGCCTTCCCAGGCTCGCTTCTTAGTCCGCACGCGCCCCGTTGCCGGCAGACGAAGCAGAGCGATGCGACCCGTCGAACGTCGTTCATGCGACGCGGGGGAATGAAATTCGTACAGCAAAATTACGATGAAGACTTGAAATTCAATCGGAAGGGCGCCAAGAAAGAGCGTATTGCGCCTGCAGGGGGAGGACCGCCCCGTCAGACGCGGTCGTGTGCCTCTGTGCCCCGCTCGAGGCACTGAGGGCCGGTCCTGAGCTCGTTGCGCACGAGGAGGGAGGGAGCTGCCACTCGTCGGTGGTCACCTCGCACGTCACTGCTGCGGGGGACGTGACGGGCTCGAGGCCAGGCTGGTCGGCCCCACCGCCCGCAGACGTTGCGGAATCCTCGCCGTCCACTGTCACTGGCGCGTTGCTTGTCGCTGTCGCTGAGGCAAATTTCGCCGCCCACGCAAACGCGTCGTGAGCCGCAGCCACCGAGGCGGCGTCGGCCGACAACTACGCCTGGGTCGAAAGCGGCCACAGGCGCCGGTGCGTTTGCTCAACGGCTGGGACACGGAGGTCCGGGGACCCGCAGCCGACGTGGGAGCGGCAGCTGGGGCCACCGACGCGCTTTCGGCCGCCGCAGCCGACGGTGCGACCAACGGCCATGTCCACTGGCTCTTGTCGCGCTCCAATTTGGGGGAGGGAGCAGGGAGGAGCGACAGCCACTCGGGCGGTGCCCGCCGCCGCCGATACACTGTTGGACGTTGTCCCTGTGGCGTCGTCTGCCTTTGGATTCGACGGCGACGGGGGCCGAAGAGATTGGCGGGGTGGAGCCGGTCGCCGACGCTGACGCGTCTTCGGTGACCGCTACGGACCGCGACACCGATGGGCAAGGTAGTCGGTGCTTTCCCCCATCGGCTGGCGCGCGGCGGTCCGGGGACGTGCAACGGACGTGGAAGCGGTGGTCGCAGCCTCTGACGCGCTCTTGGTCGGTGCAGCTAACGGTGTAGCCACTAGCCACGTCGTCTCGCCCGGGTACCGCGCGCATTTGACGTCGGGCAGGGGGACGGGCGACCTTCACACCCCTGGTGACCGCCGCCGCCGCAGCCCTAGTCGGACACGGTCAACCAGCTGCCTTTGGCAGCTGGGCCTAACGGCGCAGTGGTTGAAGCGCCGGTGCTGGTCGTCGCCGGCTGTGGCACCCGGGAGGTGCGGTGTCCCACTTGCTGACACCTCGTTGGCGGCCATCGCCGACGGTGCGAGGAGCGACGATTTCCACTTTTGCTTGGTGGCGGTGACCTTTCCACTGGGGAGTACGGTCGGCACTCTGCCAAGCTGGCGGTGGCCGTCGACGCCGAGACGTTGTCGGCGGCCACAACGGACGCTTCATCGAGGGCCACTGCGGACACTCGTTGGCGGTGAACTCGGACACCTCGTCGGATGCCGACCACGTCGCGTGGTCGGCACCGACACAGACGTGTTTTCGGCCGCCGAAGCTCATGCTTGCTCGGATTCCCGCTCTGCCGGGCCGTTGCAGGCGGCTTTATCTCCAGTGTGCCCTTGCCGCTCTGTTTTGTGCTTCGGCGGAGGTGGGTAGCGGCCGTCGACCGGGCAATTAATGGAGGCGCGACGTGCTCCGTGCGTACGTCATGTCTGAGTTGTCGGCTTGGTCGTCGCACCCATCGCCCGCACCCTCGTCTGGCTCGTCTCCCAGACCGTCTTCGTCTTCAAGGGCAGCATGCGCGGCTGTTGGGGAATTGCCGTGCCCTTTTTGCACGACGACGCTGCCTTTTGAAGCCAACCTGGCGCGGCACGTCTCGCTCTTCCACTCTGGGCAGGTACCAATTGTCGCATCGGCTGCGCGGACGGGTCCGGAAGGCGACCGACCGGCTCCTCTCGCTATCGGCCGCGACGCGCATGTGCCTCGTCAGGGCATTGGCCGCGTGCCGCATGGCGCCGGTGCCAGCGTTGCTGATGCGCACGCTTCGGCAGTGTTGCTGTCCGCCCATCACGGCGGCGTCGTGGGAGATGATGCGTGTTCGCACCACAGTGACGACCACCACACAGGAGGCGAAACAAGTGACGATGCCGTAGTTGTGCGAGGCTCTGTGAGTGCCAGGCCATTGCGTCTTTCGCGCGTGCGACACGTCTTCCAGAGCACGACGGCGGCCCTGGTCTACCGCTTCTTCCTCGGTATGGGGGACATTACGCGAGCCCAGCCGCTGATACCATTGCACCGGCAAGGCCGCCCAACTGCGTTCGTGACGGAGGAGCTCAAGGCCATCCGCTTGTTTGCTCTGTCGACTGGCGGCAAGGGCATGTCCGAAAAGGCGCGCGTGGACTACAATAATTCGGTGGCGAGGGCTGAGGCGATGACGCCCTCAACTGCTGAAAAGGTCGTTGAGGAGGTGGAGCATGAGCTGGCGAACTCGTCGGGTGCGTCCAGCAGCAGCATCTGCAGCAATGGCAGCATCAAGACCGACGCGGCGGGTGGCTCGTGGACGTCCGCACAGCCAAGGTCAAAACGGCGAAGCCTGCGGAAACGCCTGCGCAAGGCTATTGCCAGCGCGAAGTGCAAGCTGCGTTCATCTCTTCCTTAAAGGTCTAGCAGGACAGGTGCTTGTCCGATTTGAAATGGCGAGTGACAAGTATTGTCAACGGGGTCGCGTTTGAGTTCTTCTTCCGTGACATCATGGACGTGGCGCATGACGCCTTTGGTAAGGTGCAGCAGGTGCAGCTCCGGGGGCAGCGACACACTGCCGCGGACGGCACCATCCTGAGGTCCAATTCCTTCGACAGTGACGTTTACCTGCTGCAAGAAGCCGACGTGCTCAAGATCCACGCCAACGCGGTGCACAACGGCAAGAGGATCGAGCCTTTTGCGATGGCGGTGCAGTTCTTCTCAGATGCGACGCTGCTTTCCTGGAACGGAAGTAAGTTTCTTTCTGCCTGTATTTGTGTGTCATGTGGGTGAGGTGGGTGGTGGTGCTTGGCGTTGGGCTTTTGTTGCGTGCCCGGCTCGCGTCCACAGTTCATGGCACTAACTTGGACATGTGAATTCTTGCTGCTGTCTTGGTTCTCGACAGGCAATTACGCCTACCCCATCCGCATCAGGTTCCCCAACATTATCACCGGAAAGGTGCAGTGGCTTACGATCGGGTACATCCCGATCATCAAGTCGGACAGCGAGGACGCCGCCAAGAAGGCTCGTGTGCGGGTGCTGAAGGACGCCGTATTCCAGCGGTGCCTGGCGGTTCTCATGCACCGCTTTGTACCCGCCAGCCAGTACGGCGAACTGATGACCATACCTGGCCACGAAGAGCCTGTTTTGGCAGTACTTCTTGTCGTTCTGTACGCCACGGGTCAGCCAGAAGAGCGCCGTGTCCTCGGATTCAAACTGAGTGGCTGCAAGCGGCCGTGCTCGCAATGTCAGGTTTTCAAGAATGAGGCCGCCTGCCGCGGCCCCAAGGCATGTGTGAGGGACGTGCTGCAGCACGTCGACTTGCAGCTGGACGATGCAGAAGCCCTAGAGGAGAATGTCGGTACGGCGAGTATGGCCCAGATCGAGGGCGACTCTTCTATATTGGCAATCGTCCCCGCACTCGCTGCGGTTCATGGCTTGGCCACTGGACCGCGCTGCCTCCACCAGATCTTTGGGTTCGACTTGTTACATGCAGGTTGGCAGCCTTCATTCCCCTTTCCAGCGTGTGCTATGTTCGTGCACTCGGAGTGGCGAGCCTGTTGCTTTGAGCAGACCTGCTCATGGATGTGATACTGACGCTCCCATGATGCTGTATTTTTCCGGACTGCTCCACTCGGTCGTCGCCTTGTGTCTCTCATCATATCTGTGCGTGGAAATACAGGTGATGAAGTTGGGCGTGCTGAGCGTTATCGCTCAAAAGATACTTGCCCTCCTCAAGGCTCTCCGCAAGGGAGGTCTCGCGCGGTATGAGTCTGTTGCCAAGACGATTGTGGCGATGAACGAGCGCATCCGAAACTTCGGGCGCCTGATTATGGCATCTCTCGTGTCACCTGGGTACGGGCTATCCTTTTTTTGCTGTTCTTTTTTTGCTCGTGTCTTGGTTCCTTCTTGGATCCTTCATCCTGAGCAAGTCTCATTCTGACGCTGTCTTTGATTTTTATGCGAACTGCTGCTTGGTGTGTGCTTATCTTGTGCAGATATCTTGTGCGCAAAAGCGTCATCCAGGCGGCTTTGAAGGGTCTACAATGGCGACATGGAGTGGTCGTGTGGGCCTTCATGGCTGCTGGCCTGCTTGGCCGTCGGTTACCCGGCTCCGTCCACCAGTGTTTTGTATCCCAACGGCGACGTCGGCGCCGAGACGCGAGATCTTCCCCTGGAAGGCGCAGCGCATCTACCAGCGGCGCGCAGCTCACTGCGGACGGCGACGGCAGTGGCGAGGAGGTTGAGACCAAAAGCGACGTTGACAGTGAGATGAGTCACGAGGACCGCGGCGGCCGTGCCTTAAGCGACGTGAGTACCGACGAAACCATGTCATGCGGGGAGGAGCGCGCAGAAGACGCCCCGGTGCAGCATGCTGCTGAGTCGTCCGAAGCGTACAAGGTGCTGTTGGGTGGACGCCCAACTCACGAGGCGGTGCTGCAGGTCATCTGCCTCACGGCGCAGCTGATGGGGAAGCTATGTGGCGACAACATGAGCGGCGATGGGCGCATGTCCGAGGGCGCTGAACTGGCGTTGCAGCGCGAGACATACGACCTCGTGTGCCACTACGTCGCCGTGCTGTTTGGACCCGTCAACACGACAAAGATGCATGCGCTCGCCTTCCACCTCATGGACGAGCTCCTCAACCGCGGCAACCTCATCGAGGACGACACAAGCGTGAAAGAGGCGCTCCACGGCCAGTTAAAGGCCATGTTTGAGATCACCAACAAGCATACTACATCTTTCGCTGTGCAGATGCTGCGCTGTGATCAGACTTTGGCTCACATTATCGCTGAGGATACCGACGGTAAGACGCGGGCGGCCTCTGTGTTGCCGTCCGCTTCCCGAGAGCCAGTCAGGGGCGCTGAAGTTGGTGATTCGTTCACCCAGAAGCGACACCATCCCGCGGCCCGGCATCTTCCAGACGAGAACGAGAATTCGTGCACCAGCGTCGACGAGGCCGCGGAGGACGCCGACAACCAGGCCGACAACGACGGTGAGCGCCCTGCGAAGCGATCGCGGACGGCCGCGAGTAGCGGGCGCCGGCATCGACGGAGGCGAGTACGCGTGCGTGGCCATCGTGTGGCGCTGGAGGACCTTCTGACCAGGGACGGTTGGCGGCTACAGGAGATAGCGGAGCTTCTCGGTGCCAGCAACCAGCAACACCAGATAGTTGCAAAATCGCTCAAGTTTGATGCCGTTCTTGGCTGGCGCACTGAGCGACTGGACCAGCACATCCGTGCCGCTCCCGACTTGTACGGCAAGCCGTGGTACGACCATATCGTCAACCGCGATGCTGCATGTCTTGGGCAGCCGCAGGTGGGGCTCGTTCGCCTCATCGTCCGCGCGGTCGGCAGCACCCGCCGGGACGCCATCATCGTGCAGCGGCTGCGGACCGCCGAGCCCCAAAATGGTTGCGTATTGAGTAGTTTTGGGTGCCGACGGTTAAAGTGGGCGGTCAACGACAAGACGGGCTTCCCGAGTCTGGCCATTGTCAACCTCATTGACGTGGAGCGCCTCGAGCACGTAGTGCCGGACTTTGAGGACTTGTGCGAGCGTCACGGCCTCCGGGGTACTCCGACCACTATCCCTGATACGCCACGGGAGCGCCTGTTGCAGCGCTACTTCTTCAACATCTTCTTTTCATGGACAAGCAATAGCATTGACGAAATGCCTGGATACGGGCTGTCTTCAATACATGAAGTGCTTCCTCTGCTTCTTTCTTGTAACCTGCAATCATTGTCGTCCTCGCTTATCTCTTCATGCCGTCCTAGCTGTACATTCGAACGACTGCCGTACGCGAGAACGGCGGCGGGACGACGGCGTCATCGGCGTCGTCGGGGTAATGCGTCCTGGAGACGGTGCAGCGCGGGCGGCACTATTTCTATGACCGCATCCCCGCCGCCGCCGCCCCGAGTGCCGCCGAATCCGTGGAGTCCACATGGTCCACCCCTGCCGGGGGCTGAGCGGTCCGCCCCCGCCAGGGGTTGAGCACCTCCGCCGCGCCGGCTGCAGTGGGCATCGCCGCCGCCACCCGCGCCCGGTCGAGGAGCTCTGTGGCGGCGCAAAGTTGTTTGCGCTGCCGCAGTCGCCGCCGCATCCTGAGTCGCCGCCGCCGACGCCTCGCCACGGCAGTTTGTGCCGCACGGCGGCGGCGACGAGGGCCGCGGCCGAGCAGCGGCGACTTTTTCAGGTGCGACAAGGGCTCCGCGACGACAGCGTCGTCGGCGGCGGTGCGCAACAGTTCCAAGCGGGGCGGACGTCGGGGTGGGAGGCGGTGGTGGACCGCAGGCGACGGTCGGCTTCGGAGGTGGCCGACACAGCAAGCACTCAGATGGCACCCAACACGTCCTGACGCTTAACAGCATCAATAGCTGACCAATCAGATCGCGTAGCACAACAAAGCGGACCGGGCATGGCTACTTATGTTGTCTGGAGACAACCCTCCTTTCCGGGCGCTTGAGGACCCCAAACAATCCGTTTGCTCGGGGCCGGGAACCCCGCTGCCTGGTGCTGTGGGCCACCTTCTCCCCAGGCCCTGTTTCGAGGGGTGACGACCCCCAGACGAAAGCGACTTTCGTTGGGTTGTCATTGATGTGACGAAAGACAAACGCTTTTGAATTGAACGACCGCGTTCCGCAACGATTACCTCCGTTCTGCTTTCGTTCGGTGGACCACTCTTTCTGACGATCGACCGCCGGCGTGACGGTGACAGAGCGGGGTGGGGCGCGCAACGCCGGGAATTCACCTCAAGCGTACCTTCGAGTGGGTGAAATCACCGGGTAGCGTACTTCCTTGTGTGCTGCGAAAGTCAAGCGTTCGGATATTTACCCGACAAAAGTACGCACGAATACGCTTAAGGAAAAGTACGCTCGAAGACCCCTGACCGAGTCCAATCCAGGGACGTCCAATCTCAATATCTTTTGTGAAGCGGGCTTGGCTTGGACGCGTGCACTTCCACTTTACAGAGCATGCAAGCGTCACGCGGCGAGATGATCTCCATAATTGGTAGCGACAGCACCCTCCCTTTCCAATGCTGCTGGGCCACCCCCCCCCCTGTCAGGGTGCGCTCGAGAGCCACACCCTGACGACGCTTGCGCCTGCCTGATCCGCGGCCCCCCTCCAACACACCCAAAAACGCCGACTGTCACGCGCGTGCCCCCCCACCGGCGCGCTTGGCCGCCACAGTAGCGCGTGCCGGCGGGCCGGTCGGCGGGGGGTCCGCCGCCCGGCCGTGGCGCGCTCGCCGTCTGTGGCGGCGGCGGCCACTGCCACTGCCTCCACCCGCGCGCGCGCGCGCGCGCCGGCCACGGTGGGAGGAGGAGGGGTGCGAGCGGACCCCAGCCAAAAGGGAGTTTTGTGCCCCGTGCCGACGTCACGCCAACCCCAGGTGGGTCCCGTTGTTGGTTGCGGCACCCGCCCGGCCGCCCCCTTGGCCACCAGCGGCTCCGCATGCGACGTCGACGTCGCGTCGGGGCGTGTGTCCCCTTGGGCGCCCGAAGTATCCAGTGGCCACGCTCTTCCTCCCACTTCCCGTCTCCGCCGGCGCTTCACGTGGCGGTACCACCGGGTGGCGACCGCCGCCGCAGCGTCTCACAGCGGCTGTCAAGCCGTGTCTCGCTCGCCACGCTCCACGCCGTCCCGCTCCCACTAGTGGGGTCGAACAGCGCGGTAGAGCCATCGCATACATCCCGGTTGCATCCCCTTGCTTTTCTCTCCGCTTCATCCCCCCGCCCCCCCTCCTTCCCCTCATGGTTAAGTGCATCTGCGTTGCGGCCGGCTGCCGCTGCCGGTCGCACGCCCTCCCGGTGCTGCCCACGTCGTCTGGGCGGCGCCCCCCCCCAGGGGCGGCCAACCCTTCCCACGTGTGCCCGAACGCGGCCTTTTTCCACGTCCCTGTCCCCGCTGCGGAGCGTGCGGCCTGGTGCGATGCGCTCAATGTGCCGCCGGCGCGGCGCGGCGTGCTCGACATCCGCGTGTGTGGGTGCCATTTTGGCGACTCGGCGTTGACAGTCAGCGGGCGGGGTGTGCCGCGCAAGCGGTTGGTGCGCGGCGCTCGCCCGCTGTTGGTGTTGCCGCCGGGGGAGAAGGCGGCGATGGTCGCCGCCGCCGCCGCGGAAAAGCGGGAAGTAGAGGAGAAGGTGGAGGCTGGGAGTGCAAGGGTTGTGCGGGGAGGCGGGGCCGAAGGCGACGAAAACGCGTGGGCGGGTAAGATCGAGGCGGCTGCAGGCGGAAGAGGCGCCGCTATTGGACCCGCGGATGGCGCAGCGGGGTACCCTCAGGGTGGAAAGGCGGATGCGGGAGTGGCCGCCGCCATGTCCGTCATGGGCGGGTCGGGTCAGGGGGGTGGGCCGTCGGCCCTTCCACCCCTGAGCCCGACCT